>Ga0316193_10000718_pt1 | contig 21182 bp, 14 predicted proteins | sample MerIslsedime2_MG_FD_207735 | JGI IMG/M metagenome (GOLD analysis project Ga0316193, IMG submission 207735) | Coastal sediment microbial communities from Maine, United States - Merrow Island sediment 2 | ecosystem: Environmental > Aquatic > Marine > Coastal > Sediment | place: USA: Maine... | reverse complement strand
GCACTCAGGACATCGCCGACATGTTTGAGAAGGTGGGTGCGTCTACGCGGGTAAGCGACGAGCGCGGACTGGCACACGCTGTTCTGGAATTGCTGGCGGATCCTGCCAAGGCGTCTGCAGCAGGCGCAAAAGGTTTCGCGCTGCTGCAGCAGAATCGTGGCGCATTGCAACGGCTACTGGATCTTCTTGAGCCGACAATGAACGGCGTAAGCACCTACCCGCTGTCGACGTCTTCTTCGACCCGGCAGTGGAAACCCTAGGAAAGTCCTAGGACCCGCCAGCTGCGGCTGCCTCTTCGTCAGCAATCACGTCTTCCGGCCGTCGACGGTCGACCAGCCAGCGATCGATCTCTTCAAGGTCCTGCACCTGCAGGCTGCCGGCGGCCTGTTTCAGCAGCAAAACATTACCAATATAGGCATAGCGGCTTCTGTAGTAATTGGTAATCGCTGTGTAGAGCTGGCGCTGCGAAATAAGCACATCCACGATTGTTCGGGTACCGACATCAAAACCTGCCTGCGTGGCTTCCAGCGCCGTTCGACTTGAGGCAACGGCCTGCTTGAGGGCTTTAACTCGACTTATTTCGGAGAGCACGCCGAGATAGGCATCGCGCGTCGCCCGTTCTGTCTCACGGCTTACCCGCTGCAGCTGTTCCATCGATGCGCGGTGCAGGTACACAGCTTCTCGCACTCGGGAAGAGGTTCTGCCGCCACTGAAAATCGGCAGATTGAACTGTAACGCAATGGTATCCGCGGTTCGATCGCTGTCGGCAGGAAACACCGTCGGCGAAGCTTCGAATTGAGTTTCACCTACGGATTCGTTGTAGGACCGTCCAGCAACCAGATCGATGGTCGGGTAGTGACCCGTTCTCCGAAATGATATCTCGTGTCGTGCAACCTCTTCGCCGAGGCGGCTCGAAACCAATTGAAGATTCTGCGTCAACGCCTGGTCGATCCAGCTGGACTCGGCTGCCGGGTTGGGCGATAGCAGAGGTAACTCTTCTACCGGTGCCGACAGCGTCGCAACGTATTGGCCAGTAATTTCGCGCAGCAACTCCCTCGATGTAGCTAGCGAGCGTTTCGCGCCGATTTCGTCCGCAGTCGACTGGTCGTATGCGGCCTGCGATTCCTGCACGTCGGTAATGGCAATCAGGCCGACTTCAAATCGTTGCTTCGCCTGCTCCAGCTGTCTCGCAATGGCCAGCCGGTCCGCGTGGATCGATGTGAGAATGTCTTCCGCTGCGAGAACATCGAAGTACCTCCTCGCGACACGAATAATCAGGTCTTGTTGCGCAGCCTCGTAATCTGCGCTGGCCTGCGCGACCAGCTTGCCCGCTTGCTTGAGGCCGACAATCTGGTCCCAGCGAAAAATAGTCTGGCGCAACCCTATATCCCAGTTCTTGTTGGTTGAATCCGCTTCGAATTCGGCACTGGTAATGCCCCCGACGGTATCGGTGATGAGCTGATTACCGCTGGCGTCGGTCTGGCTCCAGCCAGCATTGGCCTGCAACTGCGGGAACAATAGCGCCCTGGCTTGCGGTGTCGCCTCTTCTGCCGCGAGCCGCCTTGCCTCTGCTTCGTGGATCAATGGATCACTCTGCAGCGCCTGCTGGTAGATCTCGAGCAGCGATTCGGCATTGCTGGTCAGGGGTGCCGCCAGAATGGCTGCAATAACACTCAAGTACTTGTAATTCATGATTTTTTTCATCACTTATGTTTCCATGCACCGGACCGCAAAGGGCCGAATAATTAAAGGTGTTATAGTTAACTATATCACTATATCAGTCAAGCCTGATGACACACAAGGATATCGCGTCGGAACAGCCTGACTCCCCACATTCCAATACTGTGACCTCTCTTAGATGCGGTAATTCGCATTCTGGTTTCAACGGGGGCCCAAATATTTCAGGAAACCTCCTATTCGGCGTCCAGTTTCTCCAAGAAAGAGAATGATCGTATCGTGTTTCGGCAGACAATAGTGGCTGCCGACCGGCGCCTGACAAAGTGTCGAAAAACTTTTCAAACGCCAATGTTACGATGGATGCCGAATTATGGTGAATCGATACGGTGCGACTCCGCGGCTGGGATATGCTTCAGTACTGCAGGCAAAACATGCGAAAACCCTCGCATCTCCGCTCGCGGAGATGCGTCGAGGGTGACGAATAATAACAAATGAATGTTGCACGGCATCGTTCAGCGATAGCCGAATCGGGAAACGGAATTTGCGCCGCGACAACTGCACCATTGCGATTCGAAACAGAGGCACTCAATGTCAGCGCTAATCGATGAGGTTTCCATGTCGACGCTGATGATATTGCTGTTTGTTTCGATACCGCTGCTGATAGCGACTATCGCCGTTGTGGTTCTGATGGGGCACAAACGGCGCCTGGCGCAGCGGCTCATTGCGCTCAATGACGAGCTGATCGCAGTATCCGGTGATGCGTCCGTCGGGCGGCGCCTGAGTGGCACGGGTTCTGTCGATATTGACCGACTCGCAACGACCATCAATCGTCTCTTCGACGCGCTGGGTGAGCGTGACGAGAAAATCCAGGACCGGGAAAATCTGTTTTCGGACTTCGCCCGGTCAATGCCCGAGATCGTATTGGTGCATGATGAAAAGATTCTGCAGGCTAATGCCGCGGCCGCCAGCCTGATGGGCCTGAATCCGGAGCAGCTTGAAGGCAGGGATGTTGCCGACCTGGTCAAACCAGCCTACCGCGCACTTTTCAGGAAGACTGTGGCGAAACGCCTGGCCGGTGAAAGCGTCCCGCAGAAGCTTGAGATTCAGCTGATCAATGGTGACGAGCAGGGACTCTGGGTTGAGGCGCAAAGCTCGTCCATAGATTTGCATGGCAGAAAGGTTGTTCTGACCATCGCCAGGGATGTGAGCTATCGAAAGAATCTCGAGGTCTCGCTCGGCAGGAGCAAGCGTCAGGCGCAATATACGCTGGAGTCGATATCCGAAGGGGTGATCACGACGGACAACGAAGGCCGCGTCGACTACATGAATCGCGCCGCTGAAACGATGACAGGCTCGAACAGGGAAGAAGCCAGCAGACACACCATCGGCGAATTGTTTTCACTGGTTGATGAGGCGGATCGACGGCCGCTGGGCGATCCGGTAGAGCGATGTCTTGCAATGCGGCGTCGAGTCAATATGGGCCGGCGGGCGATCATGGTTAGTCGGGACGGCGAGCAGGAACACTCAGTCGAAATCACAGCGTCCCCAATACGAGGCCCCGCAAACAGTATTTCCGGCACGGTTGTTGTCTTCCACGATGTGAGCGAGATTCGTGGCCTGACCCAGCAAATGAGCTACCAGGCGACGCATGATGCGCTCACAGGCCTGGTCAATCGACGCGAATTCGAACGTCGCCTGCAGGAAGCGATGGATGCTGCGCATGCCGGGGAAGCGACGCATATTCTTTGTTACATGGACCTGGATCGCTTCAAGGCTGTCAATGACAGCTGCGGACATCTCGCCGGTGACAACATGTTGCGGGAAGTTGCGACCCTCATAAAAGACCAGGTGCGTGATTCCGATTTCGTTGGTCGACTGGGTGGCGACGAATTCGGCACTTTGCTCGTTGGTTGTCCATTGGACAAGGCGCGGCAAATTGCTGCGGATATCTGCAATGCGGTCGCGGACTATCGCTTTGTCTGGAAAGACAAGATTTTCAATATCGGTATTTCCGTCGGGCTGGTCGAAATCAGTCACGCGAGCGGAAACCTGCAGGACACGATGAGCGCTGCGGATTCAGCTTGTTACGTTGCCAAGCAACGCGGTCGCGGTCAGGTGCATGTTTACTCGGCCCGTGATGAGGCGATCGCCCGTGAACGAGGCGACATTCAGTGGCTGCGACAACTTCAGGACGCACTGCACGAGGGTAAATTCGAATTGGCGGTTCAGCCGATTATTTCAACCTCGGGCGGAGACGATACCGGGCCTTCTGTTGAGGTGCTTATTCGCCTGCCGGACGATCGTGGTCGCTTCGCCAACACCGCCGAATTTTTACGCCCCGCGGAACGCTATCAGTTGATGCCGCAGATCGATCGATGGGTCGTCAATGCGACGTTAGCGGCAATCAATGCCGGAGAGATCAAGCTGGCTGGCAAGCGCAGCTGTACCATCAATATATCGGGCCAGACGCTGGGTGACGAAGAGTTTCTCGGCTTTGTTGTCGAGGCCCTGGACCACAGCGGTGTATCGCCAGCAAGCATTTGCTTTGAAGTAAACGAAGGCGCGGTCACCAGTAATGTGCAACACGCTCAGCGGTTTATCGAAGTCCTGCACGGTATCGGCTGCGAATTTGCGCTCGATGATTTCGGCAGTGGACTGGGTGCATTTTCCAATCTCCGGAACCTGCCCGTCGACTATCTGAAAATTGACGGAAGCTACACTCGAAACCTGGCATCCGACCAGGTCAACCAGGAGATGGTGTCGGCGATGATCAAGCTGGCGCGTACGATGGAATTCCGCGTTGTTGCCGAACAGGTAGAACAACAGGAGGATTTCGACTGGCTCAGGAATATCGGTGTCGATTTCGTACAAGGCAATTTTATCGAAGCACCCACAACTCTGGGCTCAGCCGGTACGGGTACATTCCGGACGTTGGATGTCTGACTGAATTTTCGGGGCAAAAAAAACCCGCCGGGCACATGCCCGGCGGGTTTTGATTTTAGCGAGCTGCTGTTGCTTTACAGCAGCGGCACCATCAACAGTGCAACAATGTTGATAATCTTGATCAACGGGTTGATCGCGGGGCCAGCCGTGTCCTTGTAAGGATCGCCAACCGTGTCGCCCGTTACTGCAGCTTTGTGCGCGTCTGAGCCTTTACCGCCACAGTTGCCGTCTTCGATGTACTTCTTCGCGTTGTCCCAGGCGCCGCCACCGACGGTCATGGATATGGCAACGAACAAGCCGGTGATGATCGTGCCCAGCAGCAATCCACCGAGTGCTTTAGGTCCAAGCAACAGGCCAACAGCCAGCGGTGCGATGATTGGCAGGAGCGACGGAATGATCATTTCCTTGATCGCGGCTTTTGTCAGAAGGTCGACTGCTTTGCCGTATTCCGGTTTGCCCGTGCCTTCCATGATGCCTTCGATTTCGCGGAACTGGCGTCGCACTTCAATAACAACCGAAGCGGCTGCACGGCCGACGGCTTCCATTGCCATGGATCCGAAAAGATAGGGAATCAGGCCACCGATAAACAAGCCGATGATCACTTTGTAATCGTCCAGGTGGAAGGTGGAATCGAGGTTCGCGCCTTCCAGGGCATGGGTGTAGTCGGCGAACAACACCAACGCCGCCAGACCGGCAGAACCGATGGCGTAGCCCTTGGTAACCGCTTTGGTGGTATTGCCAACTGCGTCGAGTTGATCGGTGATCGTGCGCACTTCAGGAGGCAGCTCCGACATTTCCGCGATGCCGCCCGCGTTGTCAGTAATCGGGCCAAATGCGTCGAGGGCAACAATGACACCTGTCATCGAAAGCATGGCAGTCGCTGCAATCGCGATGTTGTAAAGCCCGGCCATTGCATCGCCTTCGGGAGCAAGCTGATAAGCGCCCCAGATGCTTCCACAAATCGCAAAAACCGGCAGCGCAGTCGCTTTCATCGAAACACCGAGGCCGGCAATAATATTGGTTGCATCACCCGTGAGTGAGGCTTCCGCGATCGTCCGGACCGGCTTGTATTCCGTGCTGGTGTAGTACTCGGTGATGACAACGAGCGCGGCTGTCAACGCCAGACCAATGAGTGCTGAGCCATAGATACCCATTGCGTTGCCGCCTTCGCTCATCATCATGTTCGTAATCGGGTAGAACGCGATGCCTGCAAGTACTGCCGCAACAATGACGCCTTTATACAGCGCACCCATGACTTTGCCGCCATCGGATGTGCTAACGAAGAATGTGCCCACGATAGAAGCGACAATCGAAGCAGCACCGAGCACCAGGGGATACATGACAGCAGCTGAGCCAACGCTGGAGGCAACCAGGCTGCCGAGCAGCATCGTTGCAACGATGGTTACCGCGTAGGTTTCGAAAAGATCAGCAGCCATGCCGGCACAGTCACCAACGTTGTCACCTACATTGTCGGCGATCACGCCCGGGTTACGCGGGTCATCTTCAGGAATACCAGCTTCAACTTTGCCGACCAGATCAGCGCCGACGTCCGCACCCTTGGTAAAGATACCGCCGCCCAGTCGGGCGAAGATGGAGATCAGTGAGCCACCAAATGCCAGTCCGACCAAAGCGTGAATGGCATCTTCCGTGCTCGTACCCATAACCATCAGCACTTTGTAATACCCGGCGACACCGATCAGTGCGAGTCCAACCACCAGCATGCCGGTGATGGCACCGCCACGGAATGCGATGTTCAGGGCCGGGCTAACGCCCATGGTCGCGGCTTGTGCGGTCCGCACATTGGCCCGTACGGATACGAACATGCCAATGTAACCGGTCAGGCCGGAGAGGATTGCGCCAATCGCGAAACCGATGGCCGTCGTCCAGCCGAGTGATGCGATAAGCACGAGGAAAAGCACTACACCCACGATACTGATCGCGAAATACTGTCGGTTCATGTAAGCGCCAGCGCCTTCCTGAATGGCCCGCGCGATTTCTTGCATGCGGTCGTTGCCAGCCGGCTGTTTGAGGACCCACTGGGTGGAAATCAGCCCATAAAGCACCGCTAAAACGCCCGCTCCGATAGCCAGCAACAGTGCGAAATCATTACTCATCAGATTGTCTCCCAATCATATAAATTCCTCCGCGGACGGAATCCGTGGAGGCTATAAAAAAACTCTATGTGTGAGGGTCTTACGACTGGTATTTCTTATTATCGTAAGAATCTTGCTGGCGCTCCCGGACCCGTTCACACGGTCCCTGCCCGCAAGGCGGCGCATCATACCACAAATTTTGTTCCCAGCCGCTTGCGTACCGAGGCGTTTTTCAGCGTAGCCGTCTTTGGTAAGCCATTGATATATGGGGGGTAATCTTCGCCATAAATCAGTGGCTGCAGATAGCGCCGTGCTGCCTCGGTTATGGAAAACCCGTCACTCGAGATATACCGCTTCGGCAGCATTTTTTCCTTGTTCGCAATTCTGGCCAACGGCGCCTTTTCGATTTTCCACCGGTAGGGTCGGTCAGATACGCGCTTTATGACCGGCATAACTGCGTTCTCGCCGGCCAGTGCCATTTTTACAGCCGCCACGCCGACGGCATACGCTTGTTTTACGTCGGTTGCTGATGCGATATGGCGGGCCGACCGCTGCAAGTAGTCGGCAACAGCATAGTGGTATTTGAAACCGAGGTTGTCGCGAACCAGGTTGGCGACCACCGGTGCCACACCGCCGAGCTGTGCATGGCCAAACGCATCACGGGTACCGGCTTCAGCCAGAAATTTGCCGTTTGCGAACCGCGCACCTTCGCTGACCACGATGACGCAATATTCGTACTTCCTGACACATTCCCTGACTCGTTTAAGGAATGCCGCTTTCCTGAAAGGCACTTCCGGAAACAATATGATGTGCGGAGCATCGCCAGGTTTCTTGCCGGCCAGGCCGGCGGCAGCGGCTATCCATCCGGCATGGCGCCCCATGACTTCAAGGATAAATACCTTGGTCGACGTTTTTGCCATCGACAGCACGTCCATAGCGGCTTCCTGGGTTGAAACGGCGACATATTTTGCGACTGAGCCAAATCCCGGGCAGTTGTCCGTTATCGGCAGGTCGTTATCAACGGTCTTCGGCACTCCCAGGCAGGTGACAGGGAATCCCATTTTCTTGCTGATGAGGGATACTTTGTGCGCCGTATCCATCGAGTCATTGCCGCCGTTGTAGAAGAAATATCCGATGTCGTGGGCTTTGAATACTTCGATCAACCGTTCGTATTCCGCCCGGTTCTCTTCTATGCCACTGAGTTTGTACCGCGCAGAACCAAATGCGCCGCCCGGCGTGTACTTAAGAGCCGCGATGGTGCGGGTCGACTCCTTGCTGGTATCGATCATGTCTTCGGTCAGCGCACCAATAATGCCGTTTCTACCGGCGTAGACGTTGGCAATCTTGTTCTTGTGCTTGCGCGCAGTTTCGATTACGCCGGCTGCGGTTGCATTGATTACGGCGGTCACGCCGCCCGATTGTGCATAAAACGCGTTCATTTTTGGCATTAAGACTATTCCTGACATCGGTGGAAATCGGTGCGAAGCATAGCGGAATCCGCTGCTTCATTCACAAACTTTACATCAATATCATTGACCTTAAAACGCGATGTCGGTAGCGTATGCCGCCGCGCAAAGGGCCGTTCGCCAGGCCCAAACGAATCAAATTTTCCAGAGAGACTACGTCATGCGAATCGTGTTGTTGGGTGCACCCGGGTCGGGCAAAGGCACACAGGCGAAAAAGCTCATGTCAGAACGGAATATCCCGCAGATATCAAGCGGTGACATACTCCGCGAGGCGGTCGCGTCCGGCACGCGTTTCGGACAGCAGGCGAAAGACATCATAGATACAGGGCACCTGGTTTCCGATGACATCATGCTTGGCATTATCAGCGAACGCCTCGCGCAACCGGATGTAGCTGACGGCTTCATCCTGGACGGATTTCCGCGAACGCAAAAGCAGGCGTTGGATCTTGAAGATCTGCTGGACCAGCTTGGCGTGCCGCTGGATGCCGCAATTCTTCTGGACGTGAAATTTGACATCCTCATGAAGCGCCTGACCGGAAGGCGCATTTGCTCGCAGACCGGTAAATTACTGAACGTGTATTTCTCGTCCGCAGAGGAGTTGGAGGAATGCACCGACGCCGGGGGTGAGTTGGTGCAACGTAAAGATGACAACGAGGAAGTCATCGGCAGCAGGTTGGCGGTCTATCGCAGTCAGACGGAGCCGGTGATCGCATACTACCGGTCTCGGGGGAAACTGCTGACGGTGGATGCCGAAGGCACGATCGAAGAGATTTACGAGCGTATCAACGCTGCTTTGAGCCAGGCGACAATAAGAAAATAGTGGGCGCGGCATTTTGTACAGGATGTACTTATGTCACGGAGCACATGGATGAGCGTAAGCGATCTTGCCGCGATACTGACTCAGTTTTCGAGCAGTTCAACCAGGTCGTCACCGATCAGCTCCGCTCGCCAGCCTCTGAAAACTCGCCCACCCAGATCCCCGTTTGCCGCTGCCGCCAATTCTTTCCTTGGCGCGATGATTTCGGTCGCGACGCCGAGTCCCTCCGCACATTTCGCAACTTTTTGCTGCAGCGTCTTGAGCAACGTCTTCTGCTTTTCGTCCGGACGGGCAGGCGGCTCGTATTCATGCTCATCTGATTTTGATTCGTTGATCGCTGCCAGAATGTAGGACGACGCACGCCTGGCTGTGCGCTCTGCCATGCCAGGAACAGAGGCCAACTTGCTGGCCGAGTCGGGTTGGGTAACTGCAATTTCCAGCAATGTCCTGTCTTTCACGATCCATTGCCTTGGGCGATTGCTGCGCAAGGCTTCCTGCTCTCGCCAGGCGGCGAGGCGCACTGCCGCATTGCGCGCGCTGCCGGTGAGATTTTGCGCACCTTTGAGTTTTGCCACTGCCAGCTCGGGACTAATGTCATACAACGACGGTTGCAACAAGTCTGCTGAATCATCCTCTGCCCACGACAGTCGGCCCAGCTGTTGCAGTCGTTCCTTCAGCATTTCATAGGCCGGGAGCAGATAGAGCACATCCTCGGCTGCGTATTGCAGAACGGCATCGGACAAAGGTCGCCGGGACCAGTCGGCTCGCGTATGTGACTTGGCCAGCTGTACATCGAAAAGTTCCGCAACCAGGCCGGCGTACCCCATCTGCGGTGCGTAGCCGAGCAACGCTGCTGCAACCTGTGTGTCAAAAACAGACTCGGGAAACCGTCGCGCTGATTGCGAAACCACTTCAATATCCTGACGACCTGAATGCAGAACCCAGGGTACCTGCATTAGTGTTTGCCAAAAGGACGCTGCAGATGTGTCCGAGTCATCCGGCGACTCTCCCAGCGGATCAATGCAATAAATATCATCACCGATCGAAACCTGAATGAGACACAACTGCGAGAAGAACGTACGTTCACGCATAAATTCGGTGTCGATGCCGACCCGGGATTGCGATGACAGCGACAGGCTGAGTGGTTCATCGGACAAATGATCAATGTAGTGCGGTTTTTGCATATCAGGATTTAGACACTGGCACGGTTCAACTGGCAGGCCATTACGTGCGATGATGACCTTATCAATTTGCACATTGTGACAGAACTCTGCATCTACTTCTCAAAACGTTTGTCGATATCGTATTGCTGCGAAAAGGCCCGGACAGTCTGCCGAAATCCTGGCTGTTTTTTTATGTGGCATTGTTCGTATCCGTGCTGGTCTCCACTATAACGAGCGAAATCGTTTCGGCCGGCGTAAATCCAATGCACGATGTCACATTATTTCTTGCAATGATCAACGTCGCTTTTTATTTCGTCGTCATCCAAATCGCCGGTTATCCGAAGCGATACCTGCAAAGCCTGACTGCAATTCTGGGGGCCGACGCGATTATTACGGTTGTATATCTTGTCGGGTTCATCGCGATAAACCTGTTCGCAGACCGGTCGACGACGCTGTCATTCATGTGGCTCGTAACAGGCTGGTCTGTCGCGGTGGAAGGGAATATTATCGCGCGTGCAATTGAACGCCCCTGGGCTATTGGCATAGCGATCGCGGTCCTATCCTACATATTGTTGTTACTGACGTATTGGCAGCTGACAAAGCTTCCCTGACACAGGCTTTATCAAACATATGCATATTCACATTCTCGGAATTTGTGGCACTTTCATGGGCGGAATAGCTGCACTCGCCAAAGCTGCGGGCCATGAGGTGACGGGCAGTGATGCGAATGTGTATCCGCCCATGAGTACCCAGCTCAAACGCCTGGGCATCGACGTGATCGAAGGCTATGACGCGGCGCAACTGGACTCGAAGCCGGATTGCGTTGTCATTGGCAACGCCTTGAGCCGCGGCAACCCGGCGGTCGAAGCCGTTCTTAGCCGGGGCATGACGTATCGCTCCGGGCCGCAATGGCTGGCTGAAAATGTACTGGAGAAACGGCATGTCATTGCGGTGGCCGGCACGCACGGAAAAACGACCACAGCCTGCATGCTTGCCTGGATTCTGGAGGATGCCGGCCTGAAACCCGGCTTCCTGATTGGCGGTATCGGGTCCAATCTCGATGTCTCTGCCCGATTCGGCAAGTCCAAATTTTTTGTCGTCGAGGCCGACGAATACGACACCGCTTTCTTCGATAAACGGTCGAAGTTTGTGCACTATCACCCGCGTACGCTGGTGCTCAACAATCTCGAATTCGATCACGCGGATATCTTCGACGATCTTGACGCGATCATGTGGCAATTTCATCAACTTATTCGAACAGTGCCGGGTAACGGAAGAATTATCTGCAAAGGTCATGAGAATAATTTGCAGTCAGTGTTAGGTATGGGGTGCTGGAGCCCGATCGAAACGTTCGGTACGGATAAATCCCAGGACTGGTTCGGACAATTTCTCGACTCAGCCGAAAGACGATTCAGTATTCGAGATCGCGACGGCACGCTTGCACAAACGAACTGGAAGCTTGGTGGGATGTACAACCTTGAGAATGCGATTGCGGCGATTGCCGCCGCACGTTCTGCCGGTGTACCACTGGAGCAGGCGATCAGTTCAATGTCGCGATTTGATGGAGTGAAGCGCCGCCTGGAACGAACCGCGACAGTTTCTGAAATAGCTATCTACGACGATTTCGCACATCACCCGACCGCTATTCGACGCACGATAGCTGGAATGAAGCGGCGTTATCCCGGGCAACGCCTTGTGATCGCGATCGAACCGCGCTCAAACACCATGAAAATGGGCGTTCATAATGAGGTGATGGCCGACGCGCTGGACGGGGCGGATGTAATTGCAGTCTATCGGCCGGAAGATTTTCCACCTGAATTCGACGAATCTCTCTCGTCGCTGGACAGTCGTTTGCAGTTCTTTTCAGACTACGAGGATATGGTGACCGCGCTGAGCAAGCAATTGCTGGCCGGTGATCAAATGGTATTCATGAGTAACGGTGGTTTCGGCGCGGCGCGCCAAAAACTGACGATGGCATTGCAAAAAAAGCGGCAAGTGTAAGCAAAATCGTACAGGCCGTTTTCGGTCACACGAATCGTGCTCCAACTCTCGCGCTTTCAGTTAATGCCACTATAATTGTTGTTATGTATTCGACTTGCAATGTTGTTGTGGTCGGCAGACCGCCAGCCCGATGAAAATTCCGCTGTTTCCACTGCGCACGGTCCTGTTTCCAGGTGGTCCGTTGCCGTTGCGCATATTCGAGCCGCGCTATCTCGACATGATCAGCAACTGCCTCAAGACGGACTCCCCGTTTGGTGTACTGCTGATACGGGACGGATCCGAAACGGGCGCCGCATCGACGTATTCCGTCGGCACGTTGGCCCGCATCGCAGATTGGTACCAGGGTAGTGACGGCTTGCTTGGCGTTACCGCGATTGGTGAAGACCGGTTTCGCCTGCTAAATAGCGTCCGGAAAGCAGATGGGTTGAATGTCGGCGAGATCGAGCGCCTCGATACCGAGCCGTTGCAGGACTTGCCCGATGACTTCCGGCCACTGGCCCACATTCTCGCCGGTGTACTGGACGATCTCGGCAAACTGTACCAGTTGCCGGACAAAAACTACGATGACGCGGGGTGGGTCGCTTATCGGTTCGCTGAAATTCTGCCGATTACTCCAGAGCAGAAACAGTCCTGTCTCGAAACCGAAGATCCCTTGCAGCGACTGGGGATGATGCGGGAAGTCCTGAAAAGCGTTCGAGGACCCGGCGCACCCGTTCTTGCGTAAACGTGCTAAAGATTCGCGAGCACTTTGTCAGCGGCCGTCAGGGTCTGGTCTATTTCGTCTTTGCCATGCGCGCTTGAAACAAACCCGGCTTCAAACGCCGAGGGTGCCAGGTAGATACCTTCATCCAGCATGCCGTGAAAAAACGTCCGAAACCGATCGACATTCGCCGCCGCAACCTGTGAGTAGCGGCGAATCGGCCCGTCATCACTGAAGACGAAGCCAAACATACCGCCGATTGATTCAACTGCCAACGGTATGTCATGTTGATCGGCGATCGATTTGAGGCCTTCAACCAGGTGCCGCGTGGATTCGCCCAGGGACTCGTAAAAGTCGGGCGACTCGAGCGCTTCCAGCGTTGCCAGGCCAGCTGCCATCGCCAGCGGGTTGCCGGACAAGGTGCCTGCCTGGTACACCGGACCGTCCGGCGCAATGCTGGCCATCACGTCCGCTCGCCCGCCGAACGCTGCGGCCGGCATACCTCCGCCTACTATTTTGCCAAGCGTAGTCAAATCGGGTGCGATGCCAAAGAGTGACTGCGCGCCCCCGAGTGCGACCCGGAATCCTGTCATGACCTCGTCGAAAATCAGTAATGCGCCGGACTCCGAGCACACGGTCCTCAACGTTTCGAGAAAACCGGGCTCCGGTGGAACCATGTTCATATTGCCCGCGACTGGCTCAACGATGACACAGGCGATTTCATTGCCCAATTCGGCGAAAGCGCGGGACACGGCATCTGCATCGTTGTATTCAAGCGTGATCGTATGTTCGGCAATGCCTGCGGGTACGCCCGGCGAACTGGGTACGCCGAGTGTCAGCGCGCCGGAGCCCGCCTTGATTAGCAATGAGTCGGAGTGGCCGTGGTAACAACCCTCGAATTTTACGATTTTGTCGCGCCCGGTATGGCCGCGCGCCAGTCGAATGGCGCTCATAGTCGCTTCCGTGCCGGAGCTGACCATTCGGATACGCTCAATAGACGGGACCAGCGAGCAAATTTTCCTGGCAAGTTCTGTTTCGATGACCGATGGTGCGCCAAAACTCAAGCCCCTTGCCGCGGTATCGGTTACCGCCGCTAGGACGCCCGGATCGGCATGTCCGAGAATCATCGGGCCCCACGATCCGACGTAGTCGATCAAATGCCGGCCATCCTCGGTTTCCAGCCACGCGCCTTTGGCGCTTTTGATAAACACCGGGTCTCCACCAACCCCCGCAAACGCGCGAACCGGAGAATTTACGCCACCTGCAATGTATTGCTTCGCTTCGGTAAACAAGCTCATCGATCTAAAAATCCTTCATCCAGCCATTCTCCGGCCGATCTTACGCGACAACGGACGAAATATCCGGCCTGCAGGGTGTCCATCGCGCCATGTTGACTTGCCATTAAATTCGGCACACTGTCAGGCACATGAAAAACTTTATGTGCCTGATCTGCAACTTCGTATTTGACGAGGAAGAGGGCGACGTCGAATCCGGCGTGGAAGCCGGAACACGCTGGGCCGAGGTGCCACGTGAATGGCGTTGTCCGGAGTGCGGGGCGGGTAAAGAAGATTTTCGGATGGTTGAAATTTAGGGCGGCGAATCAGTCCGCGATGTGCTGCATTTGCTGTATTTGCATTCCGCGTCGTCGCAGGAGTTCCGGAACGCCGTCTTGCCCCACCAGGTGCATCGTTCCGACGACAATCAGGTAGTCGTCGTCATCATCGAGCAGCGCATCAATTTGGCGTACCCAGTTGTTGTTTCTGTCGACCACGATTGAACTGTACAATTCACCATGCCCCGCCATGTCACTCAGCAATGTTTCTTCCATGTAGTCGACATCGCCCTCACGCCATGCATCGATAACGTCGTCAAGCAGCGCCTCTATCTGGCCGCCTTCTCTTAATGTCTGCAATAACATCTCGCGTTGCGCTGCTGCCGACAAATTGTTCAGCATTTCAATTTGCTGACGCGCTGTTTCGAGGCCCAGAACGTTCTTGCTGTCGTTCGCGGCTTTATTCGTCAGGTGCATTTCTATGCCGCGTGATGGATCAAATCCGATACGCGTTAGCATCATCGTTTCGATCGTAACAGCGGCCAGCCACGGTTTGGATCCGGCCAACATGGCCAGTGGAATCTCCAGATCGTCAGCCAGTGCGGCCGCTTTCGCATAGTGCGGCCGGCCCAGCGCGTCTTCCAGCGTTCCGCCGTCGCGAATCATCCCCAGTTCCAACACGAGGGCCTGAGTCTCCATCGGGTCCAACTCGTCCATATCCAGTTCCATGATCAGGGTCTCGGCCTGGTCATACGCGCTGTAAATAACAGACGGTATTGGATAGTCTTTTTCTCGCAGCAGGTGAATGGATCCCAGCAGGAAAATGCTGTTGTGCTGGCCTTCCACTTGCCACATCGTAACCGGGTGTGATTCAGCAAACGCCGGATTGGATGCAAGCGACACGAAGACGCAGGCGGCGGCGATCACTCTCTTCGAAAAAGACGGCTTTATTGTTATCGGCACCTGGTCAGGAATCCAGCCAGATCAATTCTTCTTCGATCGTTCCATCCTGTAACAGGCTCACGCGTCGGTACGCGGGAGGATTTTCGTCGACTGCAAATTTGTCGCTGTTTTTCTTGAACTGCGTACAGGTCGAGGGTGTGCCGATAATTCGCAGGTCGTTGCGCGTTTCGTCGACTGCCTGATGTACATGGCCAAAAATTGCGCCACGCACCTGGCTGTAGCAGGCGAGCAGATCGAGAAATTCGTCCGCATTCTTGAGCCCAACGCTATCCAGCCACTTACTGCCGACAGGCAGCGGCGGATGATGCAGGCAGACGAGCACGTAACTGTCATTTGTTTCATCAAGGATGCCTCGAAGCCTGTCGAGCTCATCGTTTGAGACCGCACCCTCGGCCGTGCCCGACAAACAGCTGTCGATGCCAATAATCGTCCACGATCCGATTCGAACAGTCTCGCAATAATGAAACGACGGTCGCTGCAGGGCTTTCTGCATAAGTTCCCGAATGTCGTGATTTCCGGGTATGCAATGGATCGGGAGTCCCAACGTCGAAAACTGCTCGCAGAATCGTTCGTAGGCCGCCGAGCTGTCGTCCTGAATCAGGTCACCCGTGACCGCCACAAAATCAGCGGGCCAATCTGCCGACTGGATATGGTCCAGCACGAGCTGCAGCGAATCCCCCGTGACGATGCCACGAAAACCCGCTTCCGGGTCCGCGAACAAATGAGGGTCCGTGACATGCAGTATCCGAACTGGATCGCTTGAATGAGAGATAGGCCTGCCTCGACTGGCGTAATCACGCCATGACGCAATTATCACAGCTGCCAAATCATAGCGCCTTGGATATGCTCAGACCATAGGCGACTTCACAGTTTTTTGTGGGCTTGGTCGCAGTGGTTGGTCGCAGGCGGGCTTTGTCGCGGGCGGGCGTCGCACATGGCATGTCCTTTTACGGGATGGCGGCCCAATCCGCCCAATGATGCCAATCAAAGCTACATCGCACAGCGCGGATTGATCTTTAGTGCAGTAAACGTCAGTCCGCACCAGCCAATGCCACGATAACCAGAATTCCTGCGGACCGAAGGGAGCCATCCCGCAAAGGTTTCACCGGCGCGCGGGCCCATTGCGACCGACCTACAGCCGACGACCACGGGCCCTAAGCGCGAAATCAAACAAACTAGTAGCGGTAATGCTCCGCTTTGTAAGGCCCTGTCTTCGCGACGCCGATGTAGTCCGCTTGCTCGTCGGTCAACGTGGTGAGGTTGGCGCCGATGCGTTCGAGGTGCAGGCGTGCGACTTTTTCGTCCAGGTGTTTTGGCAATACGTAGACTTCGTTCTTGTACTCGTCACCGTTTTTCCACAGCTCAATTTGCGCAAGAACCTGGTTAGTAAAGGAATTTGACATTACGAAGCTGGGGTGACCGGTCGCGCAGCCCAGGTTAACCAGTCGTCCTTCGGCCAGCAGGATAATGCGCTTGCCGTCCGGGAAGATGATGTGGTCCACCTGCGGCTTGATGTTTTCCCATTCGTATTTTTTAAGATAGGCAACATCAATTTCGTTGTCGAAGTGTCCGATATTGCAGACGATGGACTGGTTTTTCATCTGTTCCATCTGAGGCCCGGTGAGCACGTGGTAGTTGCCGGTCGCTGTGACAACGATGTCGACCTTATCGATGACGTCATCGAGGTCGACGACACGATATCCTTCCATGGCGGCCTGCAATGCACAGATCGGGTCGATTTCGGTTACCCAAACGGTTGCGCCCAATCCCTTGAGAGACTGTGCACAGCCCTTGCCAACATCACCGTATCCGCAAACGACGGCGACTTTGCCGGCGATCATGACGTCTGTTGCGCGTTTGATGCCATCGACCAGCGACTCACGGCAACCATACAGATTGTCGAACTTGGACTTCGTCACAGAATCATTGACGTTGAAAGCAGGGCACATGAGGCTGCCGTCTTTTTGCATATCGTAAAGACGCTTCACTCCGGTGGTGGTTTCCTCGGACAGCCCACGAACGTCGTTCATGATCTCCGGGTGTTTCTCATGCACCACCAGTGTCAGGTCGCCCCCGTCGTCCAGGATCATATTCGGGGTCCAGCCGTCGGGGCCGTTGATGGTCTGCTCGACACACCACCAGTATTCGTCTTCCGTTTCGCCTTTCCACGCAAATACCGGTATGCCGGAGGCTGCGATTGCTGCCGCCGCGTGATCCTGCGTAGAAAAGATATTGCAGGAAGACCAGCGAATATCGGCGCCGAGCTCTTTCAGCGTCTCGATAAGCACCGCCGTTTGAATGGTCATGTGCAGGCAACCGGTCAGGCGCACTCCGTCGAGCGGCTTTTGTCCCGCAAACTCTTCGCGCAATGCCATCAGTCCCGGCATTTCGGTTTCGGCGATAGCGATTTCCTTGCGGCCCCACTCGGCGAGTGAGATATCGGCAACTTTGTAGTCCTGCTCTGGAATGGCAACGGCTTCGCTGCTCATGAACGTCTCCTTGGATTGATGTTTTTCGTAATCGTATTTTGCTTGGTGCGTCAGGCTGCAACGGCGCCGCGCAGGTCATCGGCTTTGTCGGTGCGTTCCCAACTGAGGTCGATGTCTTCGCGGCCGAAGTGCCCGTAGGCGGCAGTCGGCTGGTAGATAGGTTGAACCAGGTCGAGCATTTTCAAGATTCCGTAGGGGCGCAAATCGAAATTGTCACGGATCAAAACGGTCAGTTGTTCATCGCTGACTTTGCCCGTGCCAAAGGTCTGCACACTGATGGATGTTGGCTCCGCAACGCCGATCGCATACGACACCTGGATCTCACAGCGCTCCGCGAGGCCGGCCGCCACGATGTTTTTCGCAACATATCGGCAGGCGTAAGCAGCGGAACGGTCGACCTTCGATGGGTCTTTGCCGGAAAAAGCGCCGCCGCCATGGCGAGCAGAGCCACCGTAGGTGTCGACAATGATCTTACGACCGGTTAGTCCGCAGTCGCCCATTGGGCCGCCTATTTCGAATCGGCCGGTGGGGTTGATATGAAACTGTGTCTTGTTGTCCAGCCATTCCGCCGGCAGCACGGGCTTGATAATCTCTTCCATGACGCCTTCTTTCAGGTCGGCCATGCTGACTTCGGGGCGGTGCTGTGTTGACAGCACGACGGCATCGATACCGACAGGCTTGTCATCTTCGTATTTGAATGTGACCTGGCTTTTTGCATCCGGCCTTAACCAGGGCAAGGTGTTTGCCTTGCGGACTTCAGCCTGGCGTTTAACCAGTCGATGCGCGTAAGTAATGGGCGCTGGCATCAAAACATCCGTTTCGTTGCTGGCATAACCGAACATCAGTCCCTGGTCGCCGGCCCCCTGGTTTTCAGCGCTATCGCGATCAACACCTTGAGCAATATCGGGCGACTGCTTGCCGAGCGCATTCAAAACGGCGCAGGACGCCCCGTCAAAACCCATGCTCGAGTCGTTATAACCGATATCGAGAACGGTGCTCCTGACGAGTTGTTCGATATCCACCCAGGCGGATGTCGTTACTTCGCCGGCAACAATGACCATGCCAGTTTTGACCAAGGTCTCGCATGCGACTCGCGCGCTGGCGTCCTGCTCCAGGATGGCGTCCAGGACGGCGTCCGAAACCTGATCAGAAACTTTGTCGGGGTGCCCTTCGGAAACGGATTCCGAGGTAAAGAGGTAAGAATTAGTCATAAATGCTCAAATTAATACTGCGCAACCAAAAAAGTGGCCGGGATTGTAACCCATGCAGGATATTCCGCACCATCGTTGTCGGTGTTTTCAGGTCCCGTTGCTTTTTCGAAACAGCTTGGTGTCCGACGGGTTACTATGGTCGCACTGCTTGCGGGCTGGAGTCTAAACAGGGAAAATAAAGTTACACGAGGAGCCCGGTGCAGGTCAGAAAAGACAAATAGGGACATGCCACGATTGCCGCCCGAGTGCGGACCGATTAACCATAAGGCCTTTCTAATAGGCATAGAATAAGAGCTCATGTCACAGCAATCCGATCGTACGACTGCCGCCGGCCAGCCAGCCCGGCGAGAACTCGCCAACGCAATTCGTGCACTCAGCATGGACGCAGTCCAGGCGGCCAACTCCGGCCATCCTGGCGCACCCATGGGAATGGCCGATATTGCCGAGGTTCTTTGGAATGACTACCTGAAGCACAACCCGGACAATCCGCGCTGGATAGATCGCGACCGATTCGTCCTGTCGAACGGGCACGCCTCGATGCTGCTCTATAGCCTGTTGCATCTGACCGGCTATCCGCTGTCGATCGACGAGCTCAAGAATTTTCGCCAATTCGGTTATCGCACGGCAGGTCATCCGGAGCGCGACCCGGATCTGTCAATCGAAACGACCACAGGCCCGCTGGGACAGGGCGTTGCCAACGCGGTTGGCATGGCCTTGACCGAGAAAGTGCTGGCCGCCACGTTCAATCGTCCGGGGCACGACGTTATTGATCATCGAACCTGGGTATTTCTGGGTGACGGCTGCCTGATGGAAGGTATCTCCCACGAAGCCTGCTCGCTGGCCGGTACGTTGAAGCTTGGCAAGCTGGTTTGCCTGTACGACGACAACAATATTTCCATCGACGGTGAGGTCGGGGGTTGGTTCACCGACGACACGACCAAACGCTTCGAAGCCTACGGGTGGCAGGTCATCGCCGACGTCGACGGACATGATGGTGCCGCGATAGCCGCAGCCATTGATGAGGCGATGAGGGATAATGATCGACCCACGTTGATTGCCTGCAAAACAGTTATCGGTTTCGGCTCGCCGAACAAGCAAGGTACGGCCAGCACACACGGTGCGCCGCTGGGCGACGAGGAAATTGCTGCGGCCCGCGTAGAATTAGGCTGGGATGCGCCGCCGTTTGAAATTCCTGCCGAGATTTCCAATGCCTGGAATGCGGCGGATCGCGGCAACACACTCGAAGGCGAGTGGAAGAATCGATTTGAGGCGTACCGCGCCGAGCATCCTGACCTTGCAGCCGAGCTGGAGCGACGAACGGATGGTAGTTTGCCAGAGCGCTGGACCCGATTCGCCGATGATGCGATTGCAGCGATCGATGAGGCCGGCGAAAACATGGCCACACGAAAAGCGTCGCTGCTTGCGCTTAACGCCTTTGCGCCGGCATTGCCTGAGCTGCTTGGCGGTTCAGCGGACCTGACGGGGTCCAATCTGACCAAACACGCGAGTTCTGTGCCCATCACGGCGGACGATGCAGCCGGAAACTATATCTATTTCGGCGTGCGTGAATTCGGCATGTCTGCCATCGGCAACGGCATGAAGCTGCATGGGGGCGTTATCCCTTATTCGGGAACGTTTCTTACCTTCTCGGACTACGCGAGAAATGCACTGCGTATGGCCGCGTTGATGGACGTACAGAATATTTTTGTTTACACGCATGACTCCATCGGTCTCGGTGAAGATGGACCGACGCATCAACCGGTCGAACATGTCGCAAGTTTGCGCATCATGCCGAACATGCGGGTGTGGCGTCCCTGCGATACGGTAGAGACAGCGATCGCCTGGCGTGACTCGATCGAACGGCAGGATGGCCCGACCAGCCTGATTCTGACCCGCCAGGGCTTGCCGCATCAGGCTCGAACGGCCGATCAAATTCAGGGCATTGCGAAAGGCGGCTACATTCTGCGCGATTGTGACGGTGCACCGGAGCTGATTCTGATTGCAACCGGGTCAGAGGTGGCGCTCGCGATGGGCGCTGCCGAAGAAATTGCTGCGACTGGCACAGCAGTTCGCGTTGTGTCGTTGCCGTGTACAGATCTGTTTGATT
>Ga0316193_10000714_pt1 | contig 21212 bp, 21 predicted proteins | sample MerIslsedime2_MG_FD_207735 | JGI IMG/M metagenome (GOLD analysis project Ga0316193, IMG submission 207735) | Coastal sediment microbial communities from Maine, United States - Merrow Island sediment 2 | ecosystem: Environmental > Aquatic > Marine > Coastal > Sediment | place: USA: Maine... | reverse complement strand
CGTCCATTCCGACCGGAAGATCGAACGTGCCCTCGTCGACGCTGAGCACGAACGTCACCTCCGACTCCGACGCGAAACGCAGCGACGCACAATGGGTACCGAACTGGTTCGGCTCGAGTTGGTATACGTTCGAGCAGCAAGGCGATCTCGCCTCGTACGTCGACGCCTCGACCCGTGAAGACCACGACGATGTCCTTGTCCGGCCAGATGATGATCGCCTGCCCACCGCGGCCTCGCGCCTCGTAGAGACCGTCGAACGCGCCTGCCAAGATCCACCATTGGTAGCCGTACCCCGCGCCGTCGACTTCCGCGGGGATCCAAGACCGTGTGGCTTGTTCGAGCCAGCTCTTCGAGACCACCTGCACGCCGTTCCACAGCCCGCCATTCGCAACCAAGTGGCCGATACGCGCCATATCGCGCGGGAACAATTGCAGGTCGCCCCAGCCTCGCTCGATGCCTTGCGGATCCGTAGGCCACACGAACTCTTCGATTCCGAGCGGCCCGAAGAGGTGTTCTGCGGCGAACGCTCCGGTGCTCGTATCCGCTGCCTCGGCGAGCATCGCGGAGAGCAAGTGTGAGCCGGGGCTGCAATAGGCGAAATACTCGCCGGGTTCGGCGGCCATCGGAAGCTCGAGCGCGTACTTCACGAAATGCTCACTACCGAGCATTTGGTAGAGCTCTGGTTCTCCGGGTGCCCTGCCGCAGTCGAGACCGGAGCTCATCGTGAGCAAGTGGCGCATCTCGATCGCATCCTTTGGGTCCGAGCCCGTGGTCGGAGGCGCGAGGTCGGGAAAGAAGGCGAGCACTGGCTGGTCGAGCGAGAGGAGATCTTGGTCGACTGCGATGCCGATCAATGTCGAGGTCACACTCTTGGTGACCGACGCCGTGTCATGCGGCTGACGATCTTTTCGACGATGTCGGCGAGCGCGTCGGAGTCGAACCCCTTTGCTTCCGGCGAGTCGCTGGGCCACGCACCGGCGGGTGCGCCAGAGCTCGAGTCGCAGCCTGAGCAGCCTGCAAGTGCCAGCACGACGCCGAGTGTGAACTGAGTCCACCGGCGAATATCGGACCGATTTTTCAAAGCATTTGGCAAAATTGGGCCTCTCGTCTAAACATTTGCAGCAGTCCCGCGTCGAAGCCGCATGAGCTTGCCGCATTGTCGGGGATGGAATCCGGAGAGCATTGGATGGTCTTGAATAAGCTGATGGTGGCGGCGCTCGCGGTCACCGTGATGGTTGGCGCATGGGTCCTGTCGGTGCAGTCTGGCGCCCAGGTGGACAACGACCCTGCGGCGAACAACACGCTGACGCTCGAGATCACCGGCATCCGAGAGGCGAAGGGCCGGATGGCGTGCGCTCTCTTTTGGCAAAACAAGGGCTTCCCACGCAAGCATCGTCGCGCGCTTCGACGGACCTGGGTCGACGTCGAGGGAGACACCGTCCGATGCGTTTTCAAGCGCACCGGCCTCGGTGAGTATGCGGCGTCCGTCTTTCTCGACATCAACGAGAACGGCAAGCTCGACACCAATGCGGTCGGCAGTCCCAAGGAGCCGTGGGGGGTCTCGAAGAACGTGCAGTCGAGGCGTCAGGGCCCCGAAATCTACAAGGAAGCGAAGTTCGACTACCAGGGTGGCCCCGTCACCATGCAGATCAAGCTCGTCTACGAGTAGCACCGCCATCTGCGTCAGATGAAGATGATCTGAGCGCCTTCACTCATGTCCATGAAGTCCATCGCGGTGAGTACCTCTTTGACCTGCGGCACCAGATCGTCCTTGGTCAGCTTGAACATGTCCAGCGCCATTTGGCAGCCGTAGAGGTCCGCGCCCGCGTCGTCGAGCATCTCGATGAACTCGCGAATCGGAGGGATATCAAGCCTCTCCATTTCTTTCCGCATCTGCGCTGTGGCAAGCGCTTCGACGCCCGGCAGTCCCGCGATCATCGCCGGGATCGGTGCCGAGGGGTTGCCCACGAGGTTCAGGTGCAGATGGTCGACCTTCTTCTTGTTCACGATGTCGAGACCCCAGAACGTGAAGAACAGGCGAGCGTCGACGCCAGCCATGCGTGCGGCATTCGCGAGAATCAGGCCGGGATAGGCCATGTCGAAGCTGCCCTTCGAGCAAATCACGCTGAGGCTTCTCTTCTTTTTGGTTTCTTCGGTCATTGCGATCTCCTAGCGACGAGCTTCAAAGGCACGACTTGGGCTTCGGGAGGCCCGCGATCTTCGCGATCAGCTTTGCCGGACCGTCCGGGAACAGTTTGTAGATGGACTTGATCGGGGTTTCCGAGCGCTTGCTGATCTTCCGAAGCCCGGGGCTCGAGCCGGACTCTTCCTCGATCGCCCGCGCGGCATTGAGCACCGTCCAGTGCTCGGCGCCGAGCTCAACACCAAACTCTTTGGCGATCTCTCCTGCCAGGTCTTCCGACCAATCAGCCTTGTTCGAGAGATAGCCTTCGGCATCGGTTTGCACAGCTACCGTCATCATTCGCCTCCTAGTTCCGCCGCGGCGGATAGTTGTTTGCCTGCCAACGACATCGTGGGCGGGAAGGGGAGCGGGCGCGCCGGGAGCAGTGCATTCCAATAGACCCATCGAAACGCGAGCTTTGCCCAGTGGTTGCGGCGAGCCTCTTTCAGTAGGGGCAAGGGGCCGATCCCGGGAAACGGAAACTGGCCGGGCAGCGGCTCGGTGTCGTAGTTGAAGTCGATCAGCATGGCTTTGCCGAATCCCGTCTCGACGAAGCAATTGGAGTGGCCGTCGAAGGTCGGCTCGGGAGCTTGGCCTGCGATCACGCGCTCCATGTTCTCGACGAGAAGGTCCGCTTGAAAGTGAGCGACCGAGCCAGCCTTCGAGCTCGGGAGGTCGGTCGCGTCCCCCATGCAGAACACTCGGTCCTGCCCCTTCACGGCAAGCGTTCGCTGATCGGTCGGCACGAAACCAAGCTCGTCGCCGAGCGGGCCGTCCTCGAGGAAGCTGGCGCCGGTGTGGGGGGGCACCGTGACGAGTAGGTCGTACGGCACCTCCCGCTCGTCATATGAGCGAATCACTCGAGCCTCCGCGTCGACCTCGCCCGTCATGAACTCAGCCTCCACCAGGATGCCTTTTTCCTCGAGGAGGTAGCCGAGCATCTTTGACGCGAGCGGCTTGGTGAACGCCGCGTCGAGCGGGGTCGCATAGACGAGCTCCGTCTTGTGGCGGATACCCCGCTTGGTGAGGTAGGCGTCGGTGAGGAAGGCGAACTCGAGGGGCGCCACAGGGCACTTGATCGGCATCTCGACGACGTTGACGACCAGTCGGCCCCCTTCGAATTCGGCGAGCGCCGCCTGCAGCGCCTTCGCGCCATCGAGCGAGTAGAAATCGAACACCGATTCGCGCCAGCCGCTGCCGAGCATGCCGTCGATCATGTCGGGGCGAATCTCGGTTCCGGTCGCGATGATCAGGAAGTCGTAGTGAAGGGGCTCGCCGTCGGACACATCGACCGTCTGGCGTTCCGTGTCGATCGAACGCACCTCCGTGCGGTGCCAGGTGATGCCCTTGCCGAGCGTCGCGCTCCGCTCGCGAAGGATGCGCGACTCCGTCTCATCACCGAAGGGCAGAAACAGCAACCCCGGCTGGTAGAGATGGGTCGTTGACGGGTCGACCACCGCGACGTCCCAGTCTTTCGGGAGGCGACGTCGCAGCTTGTGGGCCATCGCCGTACCGGCGGTGCCCGCGCCCAAAATGAGAACGGTTTTCATGTTACGGCCTCGCTTCGAGAACCCGCCTCAGTGTGCAAACGCCGTGCCGGAGCTCAATTCGAGCGATTCGCCGCCGGAGCCGCATGGCTGGGCGCAAATCGTTCGGTCGATGCTGGCACCGCTGCACGATTTGCATCTGCGCGCATCGCGCTGAGGAACTGCAGCGTGCCGTCGAGCATGCTGGCCGTCCTCGGAGACGGAAAGATGTCGAATGCATGCTGGGCGCCGCGAAGCTCTGCGTACATCACAGGCGCGTGCGACACCGCGCGCAGCATATCGACGAACACCCGCGCATCTTCGACGGGGGCGAGTGTGTCGCGGTCCCCGTGGACCACGAGAAAAGGAGGCGCGTCCGGGTGGACCCGGTCCATCGGAGAAGCGCGCAAGAACTTCTCCGGCTCGCGCTCGAAGAACGCCTTCATGATCAGGGGCTCGAGCATCGTATCTCGAAACCGACTGAGCATGGTCCCGAGGCGATTGGTGAAGTCGTAGACGCCGTAGACGGGAATCGCGGCCTGTACCGAGGTATCGGCGTCCTCGAAGCCGGGCTGGTACTCGGGATCATTCGCCGTCAACGCCATCATCGCGGTCAGGTGTCCTCCGGCTGAGCCTCCTGTGACTGCGATGAAGTTCGGGTCGATGCCGTACTCGTCGGCATGATCGCGAATCCACGTGAGGGCGTACTTCAGGTCGACCAAGTGCTCGGGCCAAGTCGCCCCAGGGCTCAGCCGATAGTTCACGTTGAAACAGACCCAACCATTGGCGGCGAGGTGGCCGAGGAGAGGCCAGCCCTGCTCGCGCTTGTCTCCGATGATCCATGCGCCACCGTGAATCTGCATAATTGCCGGTCGGCCCGTTCCCGGCTCGCCCGGCATCGCAACGTCGAGTTTCAGCTGACGCCCCGCCACATCTCGGTACACGACGTCTCGAGTGACCGACACGCCGCGCCTACGAAAACGAAACGGGAGCACTAGTTGCAAGAAGGGAAGTCGATCGGATTGATCCGGCGGGTCGATGCCGTCGAGCGCTGCATCGAAGGCGAGGTGCGTCTTCTGGCCATCGCGGAAGAGAATCAGGAGCCCGAACCAGGAGGCGATGGTGATGCCCATGCCGACGAGCCCGGGCCAGCTCGATAGCGCGCCGAACTGGACGAACACGATGGCTGCGATGGACTGCCAAACGACGTGGTGCAGCGATAGCTCGGCGGTGAGCCAGGAGCCGAAAAAGCTCGGCACGAACAGCAGGGGGACCCGTCGGACCGGGACGAAGGCGTTTAGCGTGAAGATCGCACCGACCACACTCACCCCGAAGAACAACCAGGCAACGACTGTCTCGCTCACGACCATCGATTCTGGCTTTCTAGCACGTTAAGAGTTAAACGGTTCACGATGCCGGACCCGGAGCAATCCTACGCTCGGATTACGAGTTTGCCCGAGCGGCCCATCGAGCGGCTGCGTCGACCGATCGCCGCGTTCACGCACATTGAGTCGGCCAGCGGCATCGTCTTGCTGGTCTGCACGGCGATTGCCTTGTTCGCCGCCAACTCGTCTCATGCAGATGCGTACGCCGCGTTCTGGAACCAGGAGCTGCGTCTCGCGATCGGCGATTTCGAGCTCGCGTACCCGCTCTGGTACTGGGTGAACGACGGGCTCATGCCCATTTTCTTCTTCGTGATCGGCCTCGAGATCAAGCGCGAGTTGGTCATCGGCGAGCTGAGTGATCCCAAGAAGGTGGTGCTTCCGGTAGCCGCGGCGCTTGGCGGCGTAGTCGTTCCGGTAGCCATCTATCTCGCTTTTCAGTCGGGACAGGAAGGCGAGAGGGGTTGGGCCGTGCCGATGGCCACCGACATCGCGTTCGTCGTCGGCTGTCTCTCGCTCCTCGGGAAACGGGTGCCCTACGGACTCACGGTGTTGATGCTCTCGCTCGCGATTGTCGATGATCTTGCGGCCGTCCTGGTGATCGCGCTTTTCTACACGGCGTCCATCAAGACGACGTGGCTCCTTGGAGGAGCGATCGGGGTCATCGTCGTTGCAGCGATGAATCGCCTCGGGGTTCGGAACGTGTGGTCGTACGTCTATGTCGGCTTCGTCGTATGGCTGTGCACGCTCAAGTCAGGCATTCATCCAACGATTGCGGGTGTGGTGCTCGGCCTGATGTGTCCGGCTCTGCCGTGGCTCGGCGGACCTAGCTTCCTCGGCTTTCTTCGCCATACGGACGAAACGCTTCGCAAGGAGGAGACGAGTCTTCGGGATGCTCAGCTCATGGTGGCCAACCTCGCGTTCGCGTCGCGCGAGGCGGTCTCCCCGCTGTCTCGCATCGAGCGTGCGCTTCACCCTTGGACGGCGTTTGCGATCATGCCGCTTTTCGCCCTCGCGAATGCCGGCGTGCCCGTACAGCTCGAGGACGTTGGCCACCCGGTTGGTCTCGCCATCGCGGCTGGCCTTTTCTTCGGCAAGCCGATCGGCATTTTCGGCGCCTCCTGGCTCACCGTGAAGTTCGGCTGGGCGTCCCGCCCCGACGGCGTCACTTGGCCGATTCTCGGCGGGGCGGCGTTCCTCGGCGGCATCGGGTTCACCATGGCGCTGTTTATCGCGTCGCTCGGGCTTTCCGGGGAGCTCTTGGTGGCCGCCAAGATCGGAGTCATCCTAGGCTCGTTCTCAAGCGCGGTCGCCGGCATGCTGATTCTCACCGCTGTCACGAAGAAGAACTGATGCGCGTATTGTGCATCGTAGCCGTTTCGCTCTGGGCGACTCTTGGCCAGGCGCAGTCGTCGCCCGTCTTCTACTCGTACAAAGGCGATTCGGGGAGAATAGTGTACGTCAACCGTTTCTCGATGGTGCCTCCGGAGAAGCGTTCGCAGGCGCGCGCTGTCGATCTGTCGAACGTGGAGCTACACGAGGAGCTTGCCGAGGACCTGGCGGATGCGGTCGAAGACGAGCTTCGATACCTCAAGGAATCAGACCCTTGCAATGAGGCACGGAGCGAGGAGAGCGCGGGGGCGTGGCGCCACGTTTGGCACCGCCATGGTCCGTGGATTCTCGCGAGCTTCGCTGCGATCGTCCTGGTCATGATGACGCCCTATATGGTTGCACGAACCCCGCCTGGGGTCTGGTCTCGGCTCCTCATGGTTGCGCTGCCGGCGCTGGCGATGACGGCGCTGGTTGCGGTGTCTGCCACGAAGGCGACGAGCTCCCTCGAAGCAGTGAAAGAGCTGGTGAAGCTCTGCGATGCCAACGAGAAGGAGGCTACGCCGCAGAAGCAGGTCGTACGCCTGAACGACATGCATGGCTACATCGAGGAGCTTTACAGGCAGCAGTACGAGCAGATCGAAAACATGAGTCAGATCAAATGAGTGAACCCCGAGACTTCAGTGATGAGTCGAAATGTCCGTTGTGTGGTCGCGCCAACGAGTGCGCCGTGGCGGCCGGTCGTTCACCAGAGACGTGTTGGTGCATGACGGCGGCGATCGAACCGGACACCATCGCTTCGATTCCGGCCGAGGCGCAGGGGAAAATCTGTATCTGCGCCCAATGCGCCCGGGCTGAGCCCGCCGACGCCTGAAACGCTCAGCCCGCTGCGGCAGCCGGGGCGCAGGGCTTGCACTTGTTGGCGAGCTCGTCGTGCTCGACCTGAATGGTGGCGTGGCTGATCGAAAAGCGTTCCGCCAGGGTTCGGTTGGCCGTATCGATGATGCCTTGGTGGTCTGCGTCGTCGGCAATGACGAGGTGTATCGTTGCGATGTTCCGGCCGCTCGTCAGCGACCAGACGTGCAGGTCGTGAGTGTCCAGAACTCCGGGCAGGCCCATCAGAGCGCCCGTGACCTCGTCGATCGAGATGCCTTTGGGCACACCCTCCATCAAGACATCCAGGGTTTCCCGCACGAGACCCCAGGCGGAGTACACCACCAACGAGGCGATCACGAACGAGGCGGCGGGGTCAGCCCAGCGCCAATCGAAGAAATAGATCGCTGCGCCAGCCGCGATAGCGCCGACGCTGCCTAGGGCGTCCGCCATCACGTGAAGCCACGCCCCCCTCACGTTCAAGTTCTGTTTTCGGCCCCCACTCAAAATCATGAGGTTGGCGAAGTTGATCGCGAGTCCGCCGAACGCGACAGCGAGCATCAGCCCGCCGTGGACATCCGGAGGCTCCGCGATGCGCTCCCAGGCCTCCCGCGCAATGAGGACAGCGAGGATGAGCAGCGCAGCACCGTTCGCCAGAGCCGCGAGGATCTCGGCGCGATGAAATCCGTATGTTCGGTGCGAGGTCGCAGGTCGTTGCGCCAGCGTGACCGCCACCAAAGACAGACCGAGCGCCGCCGTATCCGAAAACATGTGCCCCGCGTCGGCTAGTAGGGCGAGCGAGTTCGAGAGCAAACCCCCGACGATTTCGGCCACCATGTAGATGGCCGTCAGCACCAGCGCGATCGCTAGCCGACGGCGATTGCCGGCGACCTCGGCGTGGTGGTGGTGGTGCGCGTGCCCCATCTCGAGCCGGTGCTTACCATGCCGTGGGCGTTCGAGCGATTCAGCGTCAATTCGCCGTAGTGGTTTCGGCGCGGCTGTAGTAAAAAATCTCGCCTATGGAGTGGTGGCCCCCAGACCGAGACCTAAGAGGAATTCATGAGCGACAAGAAGATTACTGATTATACCGGCGCAGTGGCCGACGTTCATTGGGACGGCCGCCTATGTAAGCACGTTGGTGAGTGCGGCCGCGCGGACAACGACTTGTTCGTTGGCGGTCGCCAGCCCTGGTGCGAGCCCGATCGCGTCGGCACGGACGAGGTCGTCGACGTGGTGGGTCGATGCCCGACTGGCGCGTTGACGTACACGCGAAAAGATGGCGGTGCGGAAGAGGTTGCCGATGAGGAGAATGTGGTTTCGGTGATGTACAACGGGCCCCTCTACATGCGCGGCGACCTCGAGATCGACGGTGCGGCCGAGGACATGGCGGGCGTACGCTTCAGGGCCGCCCTTTGTCGTTGCGGGAAGTCGAAGAACAAGCCTTTCTGTGACGACAGCCACGCGGAAGCAGGCTTCAAGGATTTCGGCGCGGTCGGCGAGTCCGGTGGCGGGTTCGACTCTCCCGGTGGCACGCTCAAGGTGGGGCGAGCTCCGAACGGTCCGCTCCTGCTCAGCGGGAACTTCACCATCGTTGCCGCCACTGGGCGAAAGGCGTGGACCGGCAAGAAGGCAGCGCTCTGTCGCTGCGGCCACTCGAAGAACAAGCCGTTCTGCGACGGTGCGCACAAGGAAGCGGGCTTCGAAGCCGAATGACGTTCTCCACGATGATGGAGCGGCCGCTTCTGATCTCGGACCTGTTCGAGCATGGCCGCCGTTTGTATCGGGATAGCCGAGTCATCACTGTGGAAGAGGGTGGGGACCGCGTGGCTACCTACGCGGAGGTCGGGGACCGGACCGATCAACTCGCCAAGGCGCTCCAAAAGCTCGGCGTTCGGCAGGAGGACCGGGTAGGGACGTTCTGCTGGAACAGTCAGGAGCACCTCGAGGCGTACTTCGCGATCTCTTCGATGGGTGCGGTCATGCACACGCTCAACATCCGTCTGTTCCCCGAGCAGCTCGCGTACGTGATCAATCACGCCAAGGACAAGGTCATCATCGTGGACGACACCTTGGCCGCGGTGCTCGGGCAGGTCGCCGACTCCATGGACACGGTGGAGCACATCATCGTCGTGGGGAACGGTGATGATTCGCCGCTTCGAAGCGCTCCGCGGGCCAGGCTGCATCGGTATGAGGCTTTATTGGCCGCGGAGTCTCCCGGCATCGAGTGGCCGGTGCTCGACGAGCGCGCGCCTGCATCGATGGCTTACACGAGCGGGACGACGGGCGACCCGAAGGGTGTGGTCTACAGCCATCGTTCCACCGTGCTCCACTCCTGGGGCATCACTTCGGGTGCGGTCACAGGGCTCAACGAGAGCGACACCGTGCTGACCATCGTGCCGATGTTTCACGCGAACTGCTGGGGCTTGCCCTATGCCGGCTGGTGGGTTGGCACGGACTTCCTTCAGCCTGGGCGCTTCCTTCAACCCGAGCCCTTGGTTTCGATGATCGAGCGCCATCGGCCGACGTTCGCCGGGGCCGTGCCGAGCATTTGGAACGGCGTGCTGCACTACGGCGAGGACCACGAGATCGACCTATCGTCGTTTCGGCTCGTGATCTGCGGAGGCTCCGCGGTGCCGAAGTCGCTGATGCAGGCGTTCGAGGAGAAGTATGGCGTCACCATTCTTCAGCTCTGGGGCATGACGGAAACGAGCCCGCTCGGTTCGGTGGCGATCGTGCCGCCAGGCATCGAGGGCGAGGAGGCTTGGACGTACCGCGTACGCACGGGGCGTCCGGTGGCCGGGGTCGAGCTTCGGATCGTCGACGAGGAAGGTAAGACTCTCCCCTGGGACGGTGAATCAGTCGGCGAGATTCAGGCGCGAGGTCCCTGGGTGACCGGGAGCTACTACGGCGTCGACGCCCCAGAGAAGTTTCAGGACGGCTGGCTTCGTACGGGTGACGTGGGTTTCATCGATGCGCGTGGGTATGTGCAGATCACCGACCGCAGCAAGGACGTGATCAAGTCGGGTGGTGAGTGGATCTCATCCGTGGAGCTCGAGAACGAGATCATCGCGCATCCCGAGGTCGCAGAGGCTGCCGTCATCGGCATACCCGACGACAAATGGGACGAGCGACCGCTCGCGTGCGTCGTGCGAAAAGCAGGCAGCTCGGTCACCGCCGAAGAGCTCCGCGCTCACCTCGAAGACAAGGTCGCCAAGTGGTGGCTCCCCGACCACTGGACCTTCATCGACGAAATCCCCAAAACCAGCGTAGGCAAGTTCGACAAAAAAACCCTCCGCGCCCACCACGCCGCCGGCAAACTCTAGGGGACACGCAGCCCCCCGAAAACTCAAGCTGTTCCGGCCACTTACAAGCCCAAACGCGCAGTTTCCCGTCAACAGCAATCGAGCCGAGCCCGGGCCTGCTCCGCGGCCACCCGCAGCAGGTGAATGCTGCGCACGACATCAGCCCGATCAGCTTTCGGAATGTGCTCCAGCACCGCGTCGACGCTTTGCTCCGTCAAGCGAGCGAGCCGAAGCGCTTCCTTCTTGCCCTCTGCCGTCAGCGTTACCAGCACACGGCGGGCATCATCGTCAGCCCTGTCTCGTCGCACCAGTTTTTTCGCCTCTAGTCCGTCCACGAGGCGCGTCATCGCGCCTTTGGTGACGCGAGCGGACGCTGCCAAGCTCGACACATCCCACTCGCCGGCGCTTAGGGTCTGCAACAGGACGCACTGTGCCTGCGTCACCGAACCGCAGCAAATCTCTTCGCGCTCGAACGAGGCGAACATGCGGCAGAACGCGATGACATCCTCGACGAGCACCGTCATTTCTTCGCTGCGGTGATTGAGTAGCTGAAGATCGTGTCGGCGAGCTCATCGATTCGGGCTTCGCCGATGATTTCGACGGCCGCCTTCCACATCGGGTCCTTGAGATCCGGCGTGAGCAGAGGGCCCGCTGGCTTCCGCGTGAACTCGATGTTCTCGAAGCCGGCTTCTCGCATGAAGCCGAGATACGCCTCTTCGGTCAATGCGCCGCCAATGCAGGCGATCCAACTCATCGCCAAGTCGGCGACGATCTCCGGGAGCGGTTCGCTCAGAACGATGTCACTCACCGCAAGACGTCCACCCGGCTTCAGCACGCGGAAGGCTTCGCGGAAGACCTGCGCCTTGTCGGGGCTGAGATTGATGACGCAATTCGAGATGACGACGTCCACCGTGTCGGAGGCCACGGGCAGGTTCTCGATGAAGCCCTCGCGGAATTCGACCGTTCGGGCGTAGCCTGCATTGACCGCATTGGTTCTCGCGCGTTCGAGCATCTCGGGCGTCATGTCGACGCCAATGAACCGACCCTCGGGCCCCAGCCTCTCCGCGGACAGCAGGGCATCGAATCCTGCCCCCGAGCCGAGGTCGACCACCGTCTCGCCGGGCTTCAGGCTCGCAAGCGCTGTCGGGTTGCCGCAGCCGAGACCCAGGTTGGCGTCGGCCGCCGCCCCAGTGATCTCCTCTTCGCTATAGCCAATTCGCGCGGCTGTATTTGCGCGGGCGGTGTCCGGAACACCGCCGCAGCAGCTCGTCGCCTGGGTCTCGGTCGGTCCGCCAGGCCTGGGTTCTTGCCGAGCCACATCGGCGTATCCTTCTCTAACGACCTCGTGCACACGTTCTTTGTCCATCTGAATCTCCAATAGTTGAGGTATGCAACTAAATGGTTGCAGGAGTCAACTACTTTGTGCGACAAAATGCGCGATCGGGCTTTCAAACACTTGTAAAGATTGATGTTTTGGAGGGGCTGCGTGTCCCCCTAGAGGAAGCGGAGGAGGGTGTCTTGGAACATTTGGGGGGACTCGCGGTGGGGCCAGTGGCCGGCGTCGGGGATGACGAGGAGCTCGGCGCCCTGGGTGAAGAGCGATTGGGACTTCTTGTAGGGGCCGATGTGGCCGCCGAAGTCCTTGGCTCCCGCGACGAGTAGGGCGCGCGTGTCGAGCGGTCCGTTGAGTCGACGCAAGGGTCGATCGGACTTCGTGAACATCGCGCGGTAGTAGTCGATGGCGCCGCTGAGCACAGCAGGTTCCGAGAACGCTTCTTTCACGCGCGCGACCGCCGCGTCCCTGTCTGGGCCTTTCCAGTCGGGCCCCCAGCGTCGGTAGATCGCGTCGATGTACGCGAAATCGTTCCGCCTGGTTCCCGCCTCGGACCAAGGCATCTGAAAGTAGATGAAGTGCCGGGCCACGATGAACAGCCCCAGCGCTTGCAGTGCGTTCTTCGGCTTCAAGGTGTTCGGATGCGGGATCGCAATGGGCACCACCGCGTCGATGCGATCAGGGGCCAGCGCAGCCGCACCGTAGACGAGCGTCGCTCCCCAATCGTGCCCCACCAGCGTGGCCGAACCAATCTCGAGCGCATCCAGCAGGCCCACCACGTCCTCCGCCAGCGTAAATGCATCGTAGGGCCGGCCGGGGACAATCGTGTCCGGATGATAGCCGCGCAGATACGGGACGATGGTGCGATAGCCTGCTTCGTGGAGGGCGCTCGCGACCCCCTCCCACGACTGAGGAGTGTCGGGAAAACCATGAAACAACACCACGGCCGGACCCGATCCGGCATCGTGATACCGCCAGGTCTGCTCCCCACGGGTCACGTTTCGAAACTCAGACTCGTTTAGCAACACGATTGACCTCGATTACCCAAACGCGTACCACAAGGTCCGACGAACCGGGATGGCAGAGCGTAACCCAAGCGTGCGGCCCTCGGCCATCTACCAAGAGGCAAGCTAATGGAGTCGATGCAGACGGCGCTGGTCGAGTTCATCGGAGATCGTGCTCTGCTGCGCGACATCATCGCCACCATCGTGCTGTTCATCGTCGTGTTCGGCCTTCGCTCCTTGGCGCTCGGCTTCGTTCAGCGCCGCCTCCCCGCAACCGACACCTTGCAGCTCAGGTGGGCGAGCCAGGTGCGGAGCTTTTCCTACGCGATTCTCGGGTTCGGTCTCTTCACCATTTGGGCGGCGCAGCTTCAGGCCCTCGCCGTCTCGTTCGTCGTGCTCGCCATGGCCGTCGTCTGGGCGACCAAGGAAACGATCGCGTGCATCCAGGGCGCGGTCTACCGACTCAGCTCCAATGCGTTTCAGGTCGGCGATCGCATCAATGTGGGCGGCATTCGGGGCGACGTGATCGACCCCGGCATCTTGAGCACGACGGTGCTCGAGGTGGGCCAGGGGCATCAGCGCACCGGGCGCACCATCAGCATCCCGAACAGCCTGTTCATGACCGAGCCCGTGCTGAACGAGAGCCTCACGGGGGAGTACATGCTCCACCTGCTCACCATTCCAGTCGATCGCGATGCGGACCTTGCGGCGCTCGAGGTGCTAGCGCTCGACGCTGCCAATGAGGCCTGCAAGGACTTCATCGACGACGTGCGCCGTCCGATTGCTCTTCGATACCGCCGTCACGGGCTCAACCCGCCGCTCGTCGAGCCACGCATCACCTACCAGGTCGTCGACAAGAACACCGTGCATCTCATCTTGCGCATTCCAGTGCCAACCCGTCTCGAGCGAACGGTCGAGCAGCGGGTGCTACGCGCCGTGCTTGGTGTGCCGCAGGGTCGAGACTCGTTGACCCCACCGCCGCCCTCGCGGTAGCACTCGGTCATGGACGATCTCGAAGCCCGCATCTCCCGCCTCGAAGCGATCGAGGCCATCAAAGCCTTGAAGGCACGCTATTGGTATTGCTGCGATACAAAGGACGTCGAGGGGGTGAGGGACTGCTTCCTCGAGGGACCGGTCGAGATTCACTACGATGGACCCGTCGGCCTCGTGAAGCATCGAGACGGGCTCTACCAGGTCTTCAAAGACGTTGCCTGTCAGAATCACATCGTCGAGATGCACCACGGTGGCCCCCCAAACATCCAGGTGACCGGCCCGGACGAGGCGCGTGCGCGCTGGGGCCTCGTCTACCACCTCATGAACACGGAAACGAAAGCGGTCAGCGTCGTCGGTGGCTACTACGATGACGAATACCGACGCGTCGACGGGCAGTGGTGGATCACGAAGGCCCGTTTCGAGGTTTGCTCGGCCGTCACCTACGGCTTCAAAGAGTCGTCGTTGAGAATGCTTCATGCGAGTGGGGCGCTGCCAGACCCGAGCTGACGCGCGCTTGCGTGCCTGGGGTGAGTTTGACAAGGTGCCCGCCCGATGCAGCAAATCGAATCGATTGACGGACTAAGATGCTTGGTGACGGGCAGCGCTGGCTTCGTCGGAAGCAGCCTGGTCAAAGCCTTGCTTGCCAAGGGGTGCACCGTCCATGGGTTCGACAAGGCCCCACCGTCCTTCGAAGACCCGAACCTCGAATGGTTCTGCGGCGACGTACGCAATCGGGACGAAGTCCGTGCTGCGTCCGAGGGCGTGGAGGTGGTGTTCCACACTGCTGCGATGATCGAGACGCTCACTTACGCGCCCGAGGCGTTCGCCGAGCTGGTGAGAAGCGTCAACGTCCAAGGGACCCGGAACGTGCTCGACGTAGCCAAGGAGTGCGGGGCGACTCGCTTCGTTCACACGAGCTCCATCATCACGGTTCCTGCGGACCACCCCCCTGGCGGCCAAGAGGGGCCCGACTACAGCGACGCCCCAGACCTCTACTCGACGACCAAGGTCGAATCGGAAAAACTGGTGCTCGGAGCAAACGGCACGGACGGGCTCCGGACGACGGCGATCCGGCCCGGCGGAATCTACGGGCCCGGCGAGCGGAACACGTTCATCGGTCCGATCGTCTCGTCGCTGAAGCAGGGTGCTCCCCTCGTCGTCTTCGGCAACGGCCGCACCCTCATGGACTACACGTACATCGACAACCTCGTCGATGCGCAAATCCGCGCAGCCGAACGCCTCGTTGAAGGCTCGCCGGTCTGCGGGCAGGCTTACTTCGTCACCGATGGCCACCCGATCAACACAGGGATGTTCAGTCGGACGCTCGTCGATGACATGGGCATCGAGGTCCGAGCCATCCGGATTCCCGGCCTCGTCGCGCGCGCCCTGGCAACGGCCGGCGAGCGAGTATTTCAGGTGTTCGGCAAGCCGAAGCCTCCGGTTAGCGTCGTCGAGGTGCAGCTCTGCCTGCAGGACAGCTTCTTTTCGATCGACCGAGCTCGACGAGACCTCGAGTACAAGCCGATCGTCGATACCCTCGAAGGACTGAGGCGCACCGCGGAAGACGCCCGCGAGTACTACGACAGCCTTTGAGCGGGCGAAACGCTGTTCGAACGCCCCTGCACTCGTTTCGAACGGACAGCAGTGACGATTCCCACGTTTTTTGGTAACAGGGACGTTCTTGACCCGTTCAAGCTCGTAACTATGGATGGTCAGATGCCGGGAGAGAAAGCTGTGGGCGACTTCGTTCGCGTGCGCGCTCAGACAGACGCGTTGGCGTCTCCGCTGTCTGCCGAAGACCAGTGCGCGCAGAGCATGCCCGATGCAAGCCCGACCAAGTGGCATCGTGCGCACACGACTTGGTTCTTCGAAACCTTCATCCTGAAGCCCGCTGGTGTCGAGGGACTGTCCGAGGATGCGTACTCCGTGCTCTACAACAGCTACTACAACGGCATTGGTGAACAGTACGATCGTGCATCGCGCGGCCTTCTGACTCGACCGAGTCACGACGAAGTGACGGCCTACCGAGCGCGAGTCGACGCGGCCATGCTCGCGCAGCTGGACAGCGGCCTGAGTGACGAGCTTGCGAAGCGGCTCGAGGTGGGCCTTCATCACGAGCAACAGCATCAGGAGTTGCTGCTCACGGACATCAAACACCTGTTGTCCTGCAACCCTCTTCAACCGGCCTACGCCGAGACCGGTTCACGTGTGCCAGGCGCCGATACGACCCCTCCGCTTCGCTGGGCCGAGCACGATGGCCAGGTCGTACGCATCGGTTGCGATTCTGGCGTTTACCATTTCGACAACGAAGCCCCTTCGCACGAGGTGCTGCTTCGCCCCTTCTCCATCGCACAGCGACTCGTCACGAACGGCGAGTATCGCGCCTTCATGGCAGATGGTGGCTACGACCGGGCCGAGCTCTGGTTGAGCGATGGCTGGCAGGCCGTGCAATCGAATGGCTGGCGCGCGCCCCTCTACTGGCTTGGGGCCGGCGATGACTGGACCGAGTTCACTGTCTACGGCCGCTGTCTCGTCGAAGATTCGCTCCCTGTGGTCCACCTCAGCTACTACGAGGCCGACGCCTATGCGCGCTGGGCCGGTGCGCGGCTACCGACCGAGCAGGAATGGGAGGCCGCGACAGACGAGCCGGAGCCCGCACCGATGTGTGGCCGGGCATCGGCTCTTCATCCGCTCGCGCCGAGCCTCTACGGCGCCGCGTGGCAATGGACGAGCTCGAGTTACGCCGCATACCCCGGCTATCGAGCGGCCGCCGGTGCGATCGGCGAATACAACGGCAAGTTCATGTGCAGCCAGTACGTGCTACGTGGAAGTAGCTGTGCGACGCCTGCGGGCCACGCTCGGCGCACTTATCGAAATTTCTTCCCACCGGGTGCGCGCTGGCAGTTTGCGGGCATTCGCTTGGCCAAGGACGGCGGTTGATCAGGTGATAGCATTCGATCCTCTGAGCACGGACGAGCGTGTTCGCATTCTCGATTTGCACCCCAAGCTAGGCGACTTGCGCGCGGAGGCGATCGAAGGACTCAGCCGCACGAACAAAGTGCTTCCGTGCAAGTATTTCTACGATGCGCTTGGCGCCCGCTTGTTTGAAGCGATCACCGAGCTCCCGGAGTACTACCCGACGCGTACGGAGTTCGGCATCATGAGCGCTTCGGGGCACGAGATGGCAGCTGCGATCGGCTCTCATGCAACGCTCGTCGAGTTCGGGTCCGGAGTGGGTCTCAAGACGCAGAGGCTGCTCGACGCACTCATCGACCCGGCCGGATGCGTCCTCATCGAAATCAGTCGTGCCGCGCTCGAGGCTTCTGCACATCAACTCGCCGATCGCTACCAGGATATGGAAGTCATCGCGGTGTGTGCGGACTATACGCAGCCGCTCCGCCTTCCACGTCCCAGGCGTCCGAGCGCACGAACCGTGGCGTTCTTTCCGGGGAGCACCATTGGAAATTTCACCCATGACGAGGCGAAAGGCTTTCTCGGACGAGTTGCCGACCTCGTAGGGCAGGGCGGCGGTCTGCTCGTGGGTATCGACCGCAAGAAGGACCCGAAGGTGATCGAAGCCGCCTACAACGATTCCCTCGGTGTCACCGCGGCGTTCAATCTAAACATCCTTCGCCGACTCAACGAAATCGGTGCCGACTTCGATCTGAGCGGGTTTCGCCACGACGCCCCCTATGTCGAAGCCGAGGGCCGGATCGAGATGCATCTCGTCAGCCAGCGTGAACAGTCGGTTCGAATTGGCGATGCGACCATCGACTTCGCGCCGGGCGAACGAGTCGTGACGGAGCACTCGCACAAGTACGATCTAGAGCAGTTTGAGGACATGGCGCGCTTTGCAGGCTTTCGCCTGAGCCACCACTGGAGCGATGCGCAGGAGCGCTTCAGCGTTTGTTTCCTCGAGGTCGATTGATCTTCAGCGGCTCGAGAGCTTCGCACTGAGGTCGAACTCGCCCGAATAGACCAGGGCGTGGTGACGGAAGCTCTTACTCCCGTCGGTGAACGTCACCTCGAAGCGATACGTGCCAGGGGTCAGCGCTGCGCCTGTGGTCCCTTTGAACTTCGACAGGTTGCTGATGACAAAGGGGCGGCTCTGGCCCGGCGCGAGGTCGATCGCACCGGTCTTGCACTTCACATCGTGGAAGGGCTCGTACTCCTTCTCCCACGAGTCCTCTTTCTTGCGCGCCCGATAGAACGGCGTGCCACAAACGGTCTTCAGCCAGATGCGCCGTCCGGTCTCGTTGTGGACTCGTGTCTTGACCTTGTCGCCGAGGATCACGCGCGAGGGACGAGTTTCGATGCGAATGTCCCGCGCTTCGGCCTCGACCACTCTCCGGCAGCCCTTCGACGTCCACCGGTGACTCGACGGGCAGGCGCAGGGAACGCAGGACTTACAACGCTCGTTGGGCGGACACTCGGGGCAGCCCACGTAGTCGCCCCTCGATTTCTCGCACACGGCTTGAACGCTTCGGCCACGACGAAAGAGAGCCGGGGGCTCGTCGGTTAGAACGCAGGCGCCCTCGAAGCACTTTCCGAAGGGCGTCTCGCACACGAAATCGCATGCGGTGAGGCTGTTTTGACCCCGGCACTGCGCGAGCTCCTTCTGGTAGCGAAGCAAGCTCGACTCCGAGACGGCGACGCCACACTCGCAGCCCATCGACTGGCAGCTGGTCTCGACCACACCGCACGCCTCTCCCTCTTCGCACGAGCGGTCCATGGCGGCGATCTCGATGCGCTCCTGAGCCGGAGGAGGTTCCTCGCAGCCCATCGCCACGACGATCCAGATCGCCCATCCCCAGGAAAAACCGCGCCCACCCATGTCAGCGTCCTACCGAAGGACGCCGGGCATGGCAAGAACGTGCCGGGTAGGTCGCGGTTAGCCGCGCGATTGCAGTCGAGCGATTCGCTCTTCGAGCGGAGGATGGGTCGCCATCAGCTTGAGCATGCCTTCCCCGCGAATGCCGAACGCCGTGAGATTGTCGGGCAATTGCGACGGTGCGTCCCGCATCGAACGAAGTCGATTCAGAGCAGAAGCCATCGCTGCCGAGCTTTCGAGCTCGGCGCCGCCCTCGTCCGCGCGAAACTCACGCCGGCGGGAGAACCAGGCGACAATCATGCTGGCGAAGATGCCAAACACCATCTGAAGCGCCATGTAGATCATGAAGCGGCCGCGTTCGAATTGGCTCGAAATCACGCGGGCCAGGAACAGAACGAACGTATTCACCACGCCCTGGATCAGGGTCAGCGTGATCATGTCGCCGTTTGCAACGTGTGACACCTCGTGGCCGAGGACCGCTTCTGCTTCGCTCTTGCTCATCAAGCGAAGGAGGCCCGTGCTGACGGCGACGAGCGCGCTGTTCCGAAACATGCCCGTGGCGAAGGCGTTCGGGTCAGGCGAGTCGAAGATCGCGACTTCGGGCATCCCGATGCCCGCTTGCTTGGCCTGCCGTTCGACCGTGGTCACGAGCCATTGCTCTACCTCGTTGCTCGGTGTGTCGATGACCCGAGCTCGCGTGGAGACCTTCGCGATCTTTTTCGACATCGCGAGCGACAGGATCGAACCACCGAACCCAAAGAGGGCGCACCAGACCAGCATGCTCACGTAGGGGGCATCCGGCGGGATGATCCCGAGTGCCGTCAGCACCGCCATGGCGATGGCAGCCATGAACATGACGGCGATATTTGTGGCCAGAAACAGGAAAATTCTCAGCATTCACGAACTCCTAAGCACCGAACCTAAGGCGGTCTCGCCCCTCACACAACTACACCTGAGGTACCTTTTTCATTCCATGGTCTCGGGCCGTGGCCGGGGCTTTGAGCGATTGCGCCGCAATCGGGCGAAGATTGGGTCTCAATCTGCCGTCAAGTCGTGTCGAAGCGCTTCTTGCTGGCTCTCCGACAGGCTGGTTTCAGCTTCGGCGCCTGGCATGGAGATGCCGATTGCGATGGGCGCCGCGGCGAGCTCGAAAGAGAGGTACTGGACCGAAGAGAGACGGGACTCGCCGACTTGGCGTTCGTCCCAACTCGGCTTCACGCGAGTGCCGTCTGGAAGGAGGGCATAGATGTGGTCGTTCAGCCCGACCCACTCTCGAAGCTTCACGTCGCGCTCGGCTTCGTCATCGATTCCAACGAGCAGCGTGCATCCGACCTTGCCCTTCGGGTGAATGAGCTCGTTGTAGGTCGAAAGTTCGTGCTGGATGTCATCCTCCTTCACGATCTTCTCGACGCGCATCATTTCCTGGACCTGGTACCGGACCGTATCCCGGTTCTCGAACAGGAACGTGAAGCTCTCGCCGACGATGATGCGACGATCCGACTTGGCCCGCAGGGCAGCGGCGCGAATCTCCCCGCGCTTCTCTCCATACGTCACGTAGTCGAGGATCTCAGAGCGATCGACTGGTGTCACTTCGAGTCTCCTTCTCCCGAGGGCAGTGCCTTGGGTGTTTCGAAACCGTCCTCACGATAGGCGCGCGCGAGCACCGACATCGGATGCAAGGGCTTCACGCCAGCGTGCTGTTGGAACTGAATCGCGGCAAGCGGGCAATCGGTTGCCCAGATCTCGGCGTCGGCTTCCTCCATCTCGTCGAACGCCTTTTGTCCGACTCGAATCGAGTATTCGAAGCCTTCGACGGTCATCGCGTGCGTGCCGTCGTGACCGCAGCACTCCATCACAGTCGCTGGAGTCACCCCCGGGATCTTTCGGAGCAGGTCGCGCCCTTTGAAGCCGACCCCTTGGGTCCTCAGATGGCACGGGGCGTGGTACGCCACCTTAGTGCCGGGCGAGCTCTTGAAGTCCGTGTTGAAACGCTCTTCTTTGCGCAGGGACCAGATGAACTCGCTCGGATCGGCGACCGCTTCGGCCAAACGCTTCGCGCGTTCGCGGTCTTCGCCGTCGAGCAGCTCGGGATACTCGCGACGTAGCATCATCGAGCAGGTCGGGTTCAGCGCCACGACCTTCGAGCCAGCCTCGACGTGTGGCATCAAACGGTCGAGGTTCGCGTGTGCCTTCTTTCGCAGAAGCTCGAGATCGCCGCTCTCCCACGCTGGCATCCCGCAGCATTCGAGGCCCTTTTCGCAGCGGACGTCGACTCCGTTCTTCTCGAACACTTCGACGGTGTCCATTCCGATCTGCGGTTCATTGCCTTGGACGTAGCAGGTCTGGAACAGCACGACCTCTCCGCCGACGCCCTTGTCGGTCAACCCTGCGCCCTTGGCCCAGCTCTCGAACGTGGTCTGCGCAAAGTCTGGCAGCAGCTTTCGTCGATCGATTCCG
>Ga0316193_10000712_pt1 | contig 21297 bp, 18 predicted proteins | sample MerIslsedime2_MG_FD_207735 | JGI IMG/M metagenome (GOLD analysis project Ga0316193, IMG submission 207735) | Coastal sediment microbial communities from Maine, United States - Merrow Island sediment 2 | ecosystem: Environmental > Aquatic > Marine > Coastal > Sediment | place: USA: Maine... | reverse complement strand
CGGTCCGCTTCGCCGGCAAGTCTTACAACCTTATCGGTCAACTCGGCGACCTCGTCCTCTGCCCCCGCTTCGACAATCTCACTCAGCATAAGGAGGACCTCCTTCTGCATATCCGGACTGAGCTTCTCGACTGCGCTGGCAAACTTCTCGAAAAGCTGATCCTCGGTCAGGAAGAAGAAGAGCTGCCGGAAACGCTGGGAGCTGACTTTCGTGCTGCCGCGTCCGATCAGGGCCACGGATAGCAGTCCGCGCCCTTTGACGCTGGAACCAAGGATGCTCTCCACATTCTTCTGAAGCGCCGCGCTTGCATTGGCGGCACCCTTGCTCAGGCGGGCCACGACCGCGGTGGTGGAGATTGCATCCGACGTCAGCGGGGTCTCGAGTACGGCCGTCCAGAACACCTTGGCCACGGCGGGGCGGACCCGGCGGAACTGGATCTCGGCAATCCTGGCGAGGTCGCCGAAACCTGCCAGCTTGAGCAATGCGGCCCGGGCCTCGTCAGGAAGCAACTCGGGCTGCGGCTCCGGTTCGGGAGTTGGACCGCCGGGCTCCGGCTCGACCGGTTCCGGCTCCACCACCGGGCCTTCGGGGTCGGGCACGACCGCATCGTCTTCAAGGTCGAGGTTGTTGACCGCGACGAGGACGCTTTCCAGATCGGCGCTGCGGCGCAAAGTCCGCCGGCGCATGTACCATAGCGTGCGTTGGGTCGAGTCTCCCTCGAGGCCGAAATTCGTGAGCGCACCGACGATAATCGCCCATTCCTGGGCAACGGCGGTCTCCACCGCAGCATTGCGCGCCGCCGCATCGGCAAGGGTGATCTTCATCGCCCCCAAGCGATCGAGCGGTTTCTGCGGTCCCTGCCCCAGCATGCTGAGCGGCTTCAGCGGTTTGGTGAGCTCCTTGAGGTTGCTCAATTGGCTGCGCAACGCATGGCGCGGCATCGGGGCCACGATCATCACCGACAGGCTGTCGCGATCCTCGACCGGCTGGGTGAGGTCGATGGGCGGCAACTCGAAGCTCTCTTCGATCAATGCGGGCAACTCGTCGTCGGGGATGACCGACAACTCGACCTCGACTTCGCCCGGGAAGAAGACCTGCGCCATCGCCGCCGGGTCGACGGCATCGGCAGGCACCGGCCCTGCCGCGGGCAGCAGTTTGAAATGCTGTTCCGCGGGAAACCGGGCGGGCTGGTTGCTGGAGGCGTAATGATCCATGACATCGCCAAGCGCGACACGGTACTGATGGAAATGCGCGAGCCGGAGCTGGTCCTGACCGAGCCCCAGGCCGAGGAAGTCCCGCCGAGACGCCACGAGATCGCGCCGCACGAGGTTCACGTCAATCCACTCAATCACCCCGTAGCGCAGCGAGAGCATTGCAAGCGGCAGCGCATAGGAGGGCACCCCGTCGATCTTGCCGTCGCGGAAGATGCGATAGGCGGCGCTGGCACGGGCATCGAGGCTGTCGAGCGCTGCATCCACGGGTGCATATGGGGTGAGCGTCGCCGCAACGGCCTCGACCTTGTCCCCCATGTGAACGGTCCGTTCTCCGGTCACGTGGGTGGGAAAACTGGTGGTCTGATTTGCCGTGTACTCGACCGCCCTGAGAGACAGGACAAATAGCCCGGTGCGCGAATGCAGGGGTGTGGAAGGGTTCACGGAGAGCCCCAGCTTGGCATTGAGAGCGCTCTGCACCGAGAGATCGGAAAGGTTGAGCGTCATTTCCGAAGGCAAGAGAATATGGACCCCGTCAAAGGCAATCCCCTGGCCCGGGTCGATCTCCAGCTTGGCCTGCGTTCCGCCGCCATCGTCGAGCGACACCTCCAACCCCTCGATCACGCCGTGGCCGATGGACCGCCCCATGGAGTCGTGACGCGACAGGAAGTACTCCTGCTGCCGGTTGAGATCCCGCGCCGTGAGGAACCGGCCGTCGAACCAGAGCGGCAGGCTCCGGTCGGGGTTCATGGCCAGCACGCCCAGGCGCTGGAGGTCAGCGGCATCCGCCTCGGTGATCACCTCAGGCTCTGTGGCTTTTGCGAACTCACTCATGGGACCTCTCCTTTCACTGGCCAAGCGCGATCAGGTCGGCGGCGGAATAGACCATGCGGCGGCCCTCATTCGCGATGACCGGGTCGATGGTGGTGTTGAGCGTGGGGGGCGTGCCGTCGGTGGCCGGGATCTGTACTCGGGCGAGGAAGATATCGGCCACCAACTGGTCATTGGGGTGTTCGACGTCGAGGCTCAGTTCACTGTCGAAATCGTCCCACCAGATGTCTTCCAGCCAGCCTTGCTCGCGCTTGAACGCGTCGAGCGACTCCAGGCGGGCCTCGGGGGTCGTGCCCGAGATCGTCGGCAGCATGGATCGGGGCAGCGCCGGGTTCTCTTCGGTGCGCAGGACCAGCGTCGCCTCCACCGCTTCGCGCAACCGCAGCGGCGCCACAGACCCGAGCGCATCGAAATCTCCTTCCTCGAAAGCGGGGCGTTTCGCGGCTTCGCACTCCCGGAACCCGAGAAAAACATCCGCCAGGATGTGATCCGGTCCGCCATCGGTACCGGTGTTGAAGGCCCGCCGCGCCTCGTCCGGGTCCTCGTCGACCCGGTCCTGGTACCAGTTGTCGATGTTAAGGCAGAGCGTCAGCGGACTCTGGATGATCCGACCGGCGCGATCGACCCCGAGCCCCGGTGTGATCGCCAGCCTGCGCGGGTCTTCCACGTCCATCTCCACGTTGAGCCCTGCCACCGTGCCCGTCCCGTTAAGATACCGCGCCAGCATCGACAGCCGCCAGCGGTGATAGGACTGCTCCGTCTCGAAATCCGCCTCGTCGAGCAGCATCCCGTTAGTGTAGGCAACGCGCTCGGCCCAGAGGGGGCGGCGGGGGGGGGTGTTGGTAACACTCATGATTGGGATCCTCCGTAATCGGCGGCGGGGTCAAGCGAGGGCAGCGAAAGAATTTGGTCCTTTTCACCAAGCAGTGTTTCGTCGGTGATGACTGGCGAGGCGCCTGGGCGCGGACGCAGGTAGCTGTCGACGCCCAGAAGTGAGTAGAGCCCGACAATGAGCGGCTTCGAGGCGCGCTCAACCCGGAGTTTGACGTGGCTGGGCGTCATTTGCGCCGCCACGTCCCGGATGAGCGACATGCGGGCCTCATCCACGTCGTGATGCACGAGCACTGTGAGATGCCAAGCGAGCTTGGCGAAAAACTCGCGTACCTTGTCGAGTTGATCGGGGTCGCTGGGCGCACGGTAGAGCGCGGCAAGCTCGGTGAGCTGTTCTTCAGAGAGCTTGGGCTGACCCTCTTCCAACTCGTCGGCATCTCCCAAATGCAGCGTGTTGCCGACAAAGGAATTGCCGCTCTCGACCGGTCCGGCGAGCAAGGGATCGTAGTCCGATCCGAGATCGGCCCCGAGGATCGTCGCGAAAACGCGGCGCAACCGGAAATCCTCCAGCGCCACGATGCCGCCAAGAGTGACCTGCCCTTCGGAGGCGATATCGAGAGCGAGTTTCAGGCCCGGAAAGGTGCCACGGCGTCGATGCAGTCGCATCCCGTTGGCAAGCATGACCCGGCGCTGATAGGTATTGAGCCCACTTTTCATCACCAACCCGATCCAGCCCGCGAGCCAGTCGAGGGCCTCTTCCGGCGCGGCCATCGGATCGGTGAGAGATGGAGCCGCCACCACACGGTCTTCCATGTCCGTCAGGACACGCTCGAAATTGGCCACGTAACGGTCGTAGAAATCGAGCGGATGCGCGTCGCCTTCGGTCTGGCGGAGTGTCGGATCGACCGGCGGTTGCAGCACGGCAGGAAGGTAGTTGCGCACCAGCGAGAAGCGCTCGCCATAGAGCCGCACCGCAGCAATCGTCGGACTCGCCTGTCCGGTGCCAAAGAGCCGCAGGGTGACCCGCGCGAAACGCCCCGCAAGTTCGCGCGACACATTCGTGGTATTCTGCACAAGGTTGGAGAAGCAGCCTGTTCTGTTCTTCACCTGGGCCCGGTCCAGTAGCCCTGCGTGCAATGGCAATTCACTGGGAGCGTCGATCCAAGCCAGCCGCGGCGCGCCTGTCGGTACGTCGATCTCCCCGGCGTAGTGCGTGTGCACGGGTGCGGCTTCAAGCGCGTCCTCCCGGTCCGCCACCTGCAGGTCGAGGGCGATCCCGGTGCCTGCCGGCAGATCGGCTTCGATGACCAAACGGTGCCAGATCGTCCCGAGGTTTTCGGCGCGGACCGGTTCGGCCGCAGGCGCCACTCCTTCGTTACGGTAGCTCGGCATCGACAGCGCCTGCAGCGCCCGCGGCGGAGCAGCCGGGCGGTCTGCCCCGGAGGCGAAATGCACCACATGCGCAGGTGCGACAGTGCCCCGGCAAATGCGGGCGGCGCCCGGCAGGATCAGTGGTGTCCGGTTGGGCTCGATGGAAAGCGCGGTGGGCTCCGTCCCGCCGATATCGAGCACGACGGCTCGTTTTGTTCCGGGATAGGTCAGCGCAATCCGAGTTTCGGAAATGAACCCGATGGAAGAGGCAAAACCCACAATCGGCACATCGAGCCGGAGTCGCGCGCCTCGCGTTGGGATGAACTCAACCCTTGTCTTCCTCAGAGCTGAAGAGGTGACGATAAGCACGGCGAGCAGTCCGTCGGCCCGCGCGGCGCAATCGAGGATGCGTTCGCCGGAGGCGCGGGGAATCGGGTCCTGTTCCTCCAGCCGCAGCGGGTTGGCGTATTCGGGATCGGGGCGGAAGATGTGGTCGGCATAGGTGCGGACCGCCAGATCCGGGAGCCCCGCCCCGGCTTCGCCCCAGAGCCGACCGGAGCCTCGTTCGAGCAGCCAGCGCCCCGCGACCCGATCAGGCTGCGCGTCCGGGATCGGGATCACAACCGGTATCGACCAGCGCCCACGCATATCGGCAATAATAAGCCCCTGCGCCTCCGGCCTGATGCGACCGGCGATCCGGAGAAGCCCCTCTGCGTCGACTGCCATGTCACGGATCTGCGCACCCGCCGGAATCCCGAAGACCGGCAAAAGCGGCCCATCCTCGGTTGCCCCAAGGATCGACCCCGGCTCGCTTCCGAACGAGGCAGTCGGGTCATAGACCGCCCAGTCGTCGAAATGGCCCACCGCAACGGGCGGCAGGTCGGAATTGGTCACCGCTTCGGCGCGCGCTCCTGCCTGTTCCGGCAGACGGATATCGCCCGAAAGATGCAGGCAATCGCCGGAGAACTGGCAGGACCCGTCTGAGAGATCGAAATCCGCGGCCTCGGCGAGCATCCAGAAACGATGTCCGTTGGCATCCATCAGCAGACCTCCGGGACAACAGGGATCGGCGTGCCGCCTTCGCCACCCGTTCCGCCTGCGCCACCGCCTTCGATGCTGCCCGCCGGGCCGCTCGGATCCTGAGTAAGCACCACTTCCGCGAGATCCGGAAGCATCCATTCCTCGAGGGTGAGTGACTGCAACCCGCTGCCCTCCTTCGGCAGCACAACCCAGGTCGTGGCGTCCTCGGATCGCTTGAAGAGATTGACGCCATATACGGCCTCAAGCCCCGCCACACGCGCAACAATGACTTCCAGTTCGAGATTGGTGACAGTGCGCCCGAGCTGCCATCCGGTACCCTCGCGCCCCCCGGGCTCCACCGGCGCGAGGAATAGGCGCAGGGAGTTCTCGACCTCGCCCAGCAACTTGTCGGGTTCGAACCCTTCCTTGACCTTCACCGACGCGCTCACCGAGAGCGGCTTGTATTCTGGGCCGATCACGTGGAGTTCTGTGCCGATGAGGCGGCGGGCGTCGAGATGATCCTGAACGGCCTGCAGCATTGCGCGATCCGGGCGCGGCGTGGCGGCCATCAGGTGCTTGGGCCGAGGGATCACCATGACCGAAACCGATCCAGCCACGTCGGACAGGCGCTGATACGGCCGAAACCGCGGCATCACCTCAACCCGGGCGATGTCGACGCCTGGGGTGAGCGGCGCCAGGTCCTTGAAATCCTGCTCGGTCACCGCGCGGTCGTTGTGGCGGAGATAGCCCGGGAGCCGAGTCTCCGCCTGTGCCAGGGTCTCGGCATCCTCTCCGCCGGTCGTCGGCACCGGCTGCGTTGCTTTCAGACGCGGATGGCTGATGGTTTCGATGGACTGGGATGGCAGGTTCCCGGCCCGTCCGCCGCCATGGCGGAGCTGAGTCGCGCGGACCTTGGCGCCCCGGGGAGGCACCTTGCCGGTCACCCCGTTGCCGAAACGCACCAACCCGGCCTCCGCATCGAGCTGATAGACCTGCTCGTGGCGCTTGTGGCCACCGAGGTAATCGGTCCGGGTCCAAGTCTCGAAGGCACCGTCGGTAGGCCGCACTTCGAGGATGAAGCTCTCGGGATCCACCTGTTGCACGGGTAACTGCATCACCTGATCCGACCCGCTGGTGGCCGAACCCAGTACGATGTTGCGCAACGACCGGCGCTGTTCGATTTCCACGGTGTTGATTCCGAGCCACGAGATGTTGAGCGTCTGGGCCTGTTCCTTGGGCGCCAGCCGCAGCCAGCCGATGAGCCGGGCCGCGATGGCTTCGTCGTCGATCCGCGGCGGGCGGTCGCCCACACCGGCAAGCACATCTTGATCCGGATCGTTTTCCGGCAGGCCGATATCGCGGGCATCGGGCAGCACCAGCCGCAGCACCCCGGGAGCGCTGAACCCGCTGGTGGAGTTGCTGACCGCCGGACCCAACGTGGTGTACTCAGGAAGACCGTCCGGCCGGGTGTTCTGGGTCGGCATCTGCCAGACCCAGTTGTCGGGGCGCGGTTTCGGGGCGTCGATGGACTGTGTATCGAGTGGCGCCTCCGACTGCGGGGCAAAACCAACATTCAGCAGGATCGGCTGCGCCCCCGACCGGGTGAAGACCTTGTCGCGGAACACGTCCTTGTCCTCTGGCGCCTCAGGGGCCAGCAAAGCGATCCAGAGGCACTGGTCCAGCGTCTCCTGCGCGATGTCGAAGCCCTCGGGTTTCGACCGGCCGTCCGCAAAGAGCGGTGTGGTGACGTACGGAGAAGAACTCTCGAGGTCATAGACCGACTGCAGCGAGGTCTGGATGCCCGCCACGGTCGCGCTCTCTTCGTCCGTGGGAAGCCGCTTGACATAGACGGCCCCGGTCACGGGCAACACATATCCGGCCTCCATGGTCTCGAACTCGACCGGACCGGGGACCAGCGTGCGCGCCGGAACCTCTACAACGCCCAAATCCTTGGGGGCGGCATGACGCAGTTGCAAAAGCCCCTTGGCCGAGGTCGCTGCCCGCATCGGCATGTCGAGGAGTCGCAAGAACATGAGCCGCTGCCGTTCCGGCAACAGGTTGATCCGGTAGAGCAGCTTGTCGCTCATCCACGCGAAGAGGTCGATTAGCGCCCGCCCCGGATCGCCAGGCGCCGGGTTGCGCCATTCCGGCGTGTGAGCCGGGATCTGCCGGATCAACTCATCAGCGAGCTGTTCGGCGGTCTGATCATGCAGGATGTAGAACGGTATCGGCATGCCTCAGCTTCCAAGGACAAGATCGAAATGGAATTGGTGCGCGGTACCCGTGCGCTTGATGCGATAGGCGAGCTCGACCCGCACGGCGTCGGGCCGGCCCTCGATCTCCCAGACATCCACCGCGTCGAGCATGACCCTGCGTTCCCAGCGGGCGATGGACTTCTGCACCAGGTCGCGGATGCGCCTGCGGGTCCCCAGCGTGTTGGGCTCGTGCAGCATGTCCTGCAGCCCCGCCCCGAAGGACGGGTGGAGAAGCATTTCTCCGGGCTGGGTCAGCAGGATCACCTTGATCTGGTCGCGGATCGAGCGGTCAAGATCGGGATATGAGAGCGCGCCGTTCTCCGGCTTTGGCGACAAGGGCCAGCCGAGTTGCAGACGCGGCAGGTGCGACGGGCGGTTTGCGGTCGATATGTCAGTCGTCACCGGTCAGCCTCCCTTTTTCGGGAAGGGGATGCAGATGCGGATGAACGGCAGCCACCAGAAGAGAATGTGGAAGAGAACGAGGAAGATCTGGAGCACGATAAAGGCGCAGATGGTGATAATCGGGATCGAGAAGCCGCAAATCATGCCCCAGCCGAGCTTGTCCTTCGGCTGCTCGCCCTCCATGAGCTTGTCGAGCTTGAGCCCGGACATGAACTTCTGGATCTCCTCTGGCACCTTGAAGGCGACATTGGGCGTGATCTTGCCCTTGAGACCGCTTGGGTTGGGCAATTCCACAACCGTCGGCGGTGCCTCGCCGCCTTCGTACCACGGGACGATCTCGATGGGGCGGCGCGGCTCGGTCCAGACCGTGAGGGGCGGACAGCCGCAATCGGAACGGTCGACACGCACGAAAGCCTGGATTTCATAGCGCGCATTCATGTTCTGGTATCGCGACTCACCGGGGCTGAGTTCGGTCCAGCGGGCGGACACCGCTTCGAGCGCGGCTTGCACGATAGAACTCTCTTGCGTGGTCGAGAAACTCGGCCAGCTAATTGGAAGCGCCTGTTTCGTGATGTTCGGGTTTCGCTCCAGAAGCGAGGTATTGGCGGCTTTGAGAAAGTCGTAGAAATTCGTGTAGCTGTCCGCCCCGTGGAGCTTCACACTGTATTTCTTCAGCTCGTTTCGCAGCGTCTCAGTCGGCTTGTCTTCGAGGAAGAGTCCGGCTTCCTGCGACAGGTAGCGCAATGCGGCAAGGATTACGTCCAACGCATCCGACGGGTCGGCCGCGTCACTCGTGTTGATCGTCTGATTGGCGAGCGGCGCCTGCGGCGCCTCCGTCTCAACGCGATTCGTGCTCCAGAGCAGGCTGGGCAGGCGTTCGGAGATGTCATCCTCGGTGAATGGCGCGTCCGGAGCGCCGTCCTCTTCGGAGCGTTCATCCGATGTCACCGGCAGGTAACCGTAGAGGATCGTCTTGCCGAGCTTCTCGCAGAGCGTATCCGGTACAGCAAAGAGTGGGGTAAAGGCTTCGCTGGCAGTTTCCTCTTCGGTGAGCAAACCGGTGGCGTGCTTGAGGATCCGGCCGTTCTTCCCCTGCGCCGCCAGTTCACGGTACTCGGAGGACACGTCCGGGGCGAACCGCCCCGTCCCGCCGGTCACCGGACGCCATCCGAGGATCTTCCCGGCGCGCGATTTCCAGCCATAGAGCCCCGAGGCGTAGGTGGCGAAGGTATCGCCCGGCCCCGCCGCCTTTGCCTCTGTGTCGCTCACATAGCGGCGCATGGTGACCCCGGCGCCGAGGATATTCTTCGGATCGAGCCGGGGCAGCCCGTCGACCTCGCAGGCCACCTCGACCGCCACGATGTTGAACGACCGGTGCACCGGCTGATAAAAGCGTGGCTCGCCCGCGTCGTTTACCCGAGAGAATGCATCGCGGGGCCCGAGTTCCGCCTGCCCCTCCGGCGCTTCCATCCGGGACAGGAACCAGCCAAGGAAGTCCTGTTCGATGATCGACAGAACCGTCGGCCCGTCCGTATCGGAACTGAGCCCCGGCAAGCCAAGCCCGCGGAGTATGACCGTATGCCCTACCATATGTTGCCCGCTCCCGGTGTGTAGGTGGACGACACGACCGTGTTGGTGATGAGCACGTCGCACTGCACGACGCCCGAGAATTTCGAGAGCCCCGAATTCACCGTGACCATGCCGGAATTTACCTCGACGGTGCTTGCGTCGATCTGGACCGCGGCGCCGGTCTGGACGGTCACGCCCGAGGGCTCCAGCGTCATGGTCGAAGAACCGTTCGTCACTTCCACCTTGGTGCCCGCGTCGGTCACCACCACCTTGACCCCGCCCGCAGTCTCCATGGTGATCTCGGAGCTCTGGCTCTCGTCCATGACGATATGGGTGCCGTTTGTCCCGGTCAGGCTCCAGCGCTTGACAGCTCCCCCGTCCACAGGTTCGTCGGCGGGCTGCGCCTCTCCGGTATAGAGCGAGCCCAGAACGATCGGGTAGTTCTGGTCGCCCGCGACGAAACCAACGATCACCTGGTGGCCCACATCCGGCAGCATGACCGCGCCATAGTCGCTCCCGGCAAAAGGCGCCGCGACCCGGGCCCAGATACCCGACTCCTGGTTTGTGGGCCCGGAAAAGCCGTGCAGCTTGACCTTGACGCGGTAGGTGCCTTCGGGGTTATCAACGTCGATCACCTCGCCATAAGCCAGCGGCATCGCGGTGATGGGAGCGTGTTTGGTCATCTCATCCTCCCCAGAAGGCACATTCTGCCCGGAAATCCGTCACATAGCCGCCATCCTCGCGACTGAAATGATGCTGGGCATGGGTGACGTAATAGGTGTTCTCGAAACGCGACCCGACGCCGGTGATTTCCAGAAGCGTGCCGACCCGCAGGCTCGGATCGCCGGTCACCGTGCCCTCGGCGGTCACAAAGCGGCGCTGGCGCACGGAATGCATTGCGTCGGCCACTACTTGGCCCTCGGCCTCGGTGGCCACGGCAATCTCGCCAATATGCTCCGAGCGGGGGTCGAAATGCTCTTCCAGGAACTCGTGCCCCCGCCGTCCCTGCCCGGCGCCTGCCTGCACGCCGGCGCCGCTGGTCACGTGGAACCCGGCATTCGCCGCATGGTCCCAACCCGCCAGTGTCACCTCGCTCACCTGCTGGGCCAGATCAGCAAGGCCGCGGAAACTGGTGAGCGTCTGGCCAAACTCGATCTGTTTCGTGCCACGGTCCACCAAGGCGCGCGGAGAGATGTGCAGTTCCGTCCCGACGATCTGGAAATCCACATCGAAGCGGGCGCAGATGCGACGCAGGAAACCCAGATCGGTCTCATTGGCCTGCATCTCCTGAGCGATGTCCATGTCGAGCTCGGCGGCCACCACGGTGAGCCCGCTCTCTTGCACCACCGCGTCGACGAGATCGCCCAGCGTCATCTCTTCGAAGAGCTTGGTCCGCCGCTTGAGCCGCGCGGTCTGGAGCTTGTCCTCGGCCAACACGATGAGCAACGGCACGCTCGCCCCGTCCATCACAAGTTCCAGCCCTGTGATCCGGCCGACGAACACCTCCTGCGGGTCGTGGTTGGGGCCGCTCACCACGCGAATTTCCGCGCCGAGCGACAGGGACGTGTTCGACGAAGTCTCGAACGGCATCTCGTTGCCGGAATTCTCCAGATTGGCGGCGTTCTTGAACGCCATCTCCAGCGACGACATGCCCCCCTCGCTCTCCGTCATCTCCATCGACTGGAGGAGCGTTGCCGCCATCACATCCTCCTGCCCGTCGATCTCGAGCCGGGGTATGGCGTTGTAGTAGAGAAGCTCGTCGCTCTGTGCGTTCATCGTCTACACCTCTCAATCCGCCCGGAGCCGCTCGGCGCGTGCCTCGGCACGCCGGATCTGGACCATCACCTTGCGCATGTCGATCTTGGCATCACCCGGCAGTTCGGTGGGCGGCTGCGCCGTCTTGACCGGATCGGCGGGCTTGATGGCTTCGGCTGTGACTTCTTCGATGATCACCGGCATGGATCAGTCCTCCCCGAAAGTGATGGATGTGCCGACCTTGGCGGAAAGGCTCGCACCGCTCTGGGCCTTGAGGGAGCCGCCGAGCGTCGCGCTGCCGGTTGTGGCCGTGACGGCGGCGTTGGCCGAGCTCAGGCTCACCGGCTTCAGTTCCAGTTTCGGCGGCTTCAGCGAGAGCCCGGAGAACGCAGCAGTCGTATCGTTCCCGAAGGACGCGCCTGCGCCCGCCGAAAACCCCGCACCGGCGGGTGCGCCGAACCCAGCTCCCGCGCCTGCGCCGAATCTGGCCCCCGCCGAAGCGCCAAAGCCAGCCCCTGCGGAAACCCCAAAACCCGCTCCTGCTGAGGCTCCAATGCCGGCCCCGGCAGAGGCTCCAAAATCGACACCCGCAACTGCGCTGATCCCGGCGCCCGCTCCGATGCCTGCGCCAATTCCGGCGCTCAGCCCCCCGCCGAGACCGGCACCGAGGCTGGCACCGGCCTGTGCGAAAGCCGCGGGCGCGCGGCCAAGCTGGCCCGATTTCTCTGGCATCGCGACCTTGTCCACGCCGGGCTGACGCGGGTTTTCCACGCCGTTCGCGGCGCTCGCGGCATTGTCCATGGGTGCATTGGGGTCGACATCCTGTTCGACCGCTCCAGAGGCGAACGGGTCGTTGTTCACGGCGTCGTTGGAATAGGGACCGGTCTCGTTGCCCTCGCTGTCCTGCCCCTGGCGAGGATCGAAACTACGTTCCTGTTGCGTCAGCGAAACCGATACCTTTGCCCGGAGGGGCACGCCGTCGTGGGAAAAGAACTCCAGCGTCTCGGAATAGCTGTCCATGTAGCCCTGGAACAGGATCGCGCCCCAGTCGAACTCAACCACCATCGGCGGGGGCAGCGGGTCGCCGCGTTCGACTTCCATGGTGATGTCGAGCGGCTTGAGGAATTTCGCCACCTCATGGGTTTTCTGCCGCACATCGACGCCGGTATCGGTCGTGTCGAACTGCAATTCTAGGCTTAGCTGCGCGGAGGCTTCATCGACGAGCTGGGTCGGACTGTCCCCGGAGCTTTCCTTGAAGTTATTGGAAAGCGTGATGTCGAGTGTTTCGGGATTGAATTGCACTTCAACGGCCTGCGCATCCTTGTCGCCCTCGGACAATTGCGCACCGTTCTGGTCGGTCACCGGCTTGAGCTTGGCGTGGGTAACGCTGATGCCCCGTCCTGCGTCGGCGGTCATGCTTCGCCCTCCCCCATGAGCCGCATGCCCTCGTGGTTGAGATGCAACTCCTCGATGCCGATTTCGGTAGACGAAGACGACAAATCCGCCGCCTTCAGCTTGATCGGCAAGCAATTAGCGAATTCCCAACGCAGAAGGCCTGTCCCGTTCACCTCCTCCGCCGCGCCCATCATCACCACCCGCGCGTTGAGCCGGTAGGCGTAGGCCCCGCCCGCAACGCCCTGGAACCAGGTCCAGAGGCCACGGTCGCTGGTCATCCCCCGCTTGAGCACGAGAGTGGCGAAATTGCTCCGGCCAGCGCGCTGGATTTCTCCCCAGTTCCGCCCCCCTTCGCTGATCGTGTGCGGATCCATGCTGGCCTCGAAACCGGAAACCTCGGAGAACTGCCCGGAACAAATCGGCTGGGCTGCTCCGGAACTCGCGTCATCGAGCGAGGTTGAGTGGAAATCCACGCGGAATCGGAAGAGCGGCAGAAAACTCATCGCGCGATCCCTCTTTGCGTGAAGCTGCCCTCGGCGGCGATCAGGCTGATTTCGATAAACTCGATGGAATGGGCCGGGGCGAAGGTGATCTCGGCAATTGCGCGGCCCGCATCGATATCGGCCTGCGACATGGTTTCTGGCCCGCAGAGCACCTGAAACGCCTCTTCTTCGCGCAGGCCGCGAAGCGCCCCTGCGGAATGAAGCTGGCGCAAAAGCGTGGTGAGCGACATGGCCACATCGCGCCAGAAGAGCGGACCGTTGGGATCGAACACTGCCGTCTGCCCCCGATGCCGCGCAGCGCGCAGGATCAGTGCGGTGAGGCGGCGCAGATTGGCCTGATTGTAGACTTCCGGGTCGGTGATACGGTCGGAGAGGATCGCCGGCCCGCGCTGGCCGTAACCGATCACGCTCATCTGCGGTGCGGCCTCGAAGGTGACCGCATCAAGAGCGCCATAGGGCGTCTGTGCAGCGAGGAGTGCCCGGCCCGCGACGGTGCGCCATGCTCCCTGCGCCAATGTCGAGGCCGCGATGTGGCCCGCGAGCAGGCCATCCGCCGGGGCGGCGCCGGCGGGCATGTCATCGGCGGCACGGCTGGTGATCCACGGGGTGACGAGCTGGAGCTGACGGTGCGCCATGCCCTGCCCGACGTTTCCAGTTTTGACGATCTCGAGCACATCAATTGCACCGAGCTCGCCCGCATCCTCATCAACCAGCGGCACCGCGCAAAGCACCATCACCTCCGGCGTGATCAGCTTGACCTGATCAGCGGCCCAAGCGCTGATCCGCGACCAGACTTCCAACCCGTTGACGTCAACCGAGGCGGGTTTAGACGCCTTGATCTGGCCGTTGAGAACGGTGTCCGGTGCCGGGGCACAGACCTGGAAGATCTCCTTGGGCCGGGGCAACTCGTCGGCCTCGCGGGAAACACCCGGCACGGTCGCGACGAGTTCCGGCAGATCAGGCATCAGGACCATCGCCACGTCTTCAAGCCCGTGCAGATGCGCCAGTCCGTGCCAGGGGTCCCGGGTCGGGTATTCCGCGGGGAGCTCGGGCAGCGTATCGGAAAGCAGTCCGGCAAGGTCTGGCGCTCCATCTCCGTAGCCGCCGCCGACCAGGGTGCTGAGCGCGGCGACCCGGTCCTCCTCGCTGCAATAGCGCGGTGGCGGATCGCCCATGCGAACGATGACCGCCTCGCGCCCGCCAGCCCCGAAAAAAGTGCGCAGCGCCACGCCCAAGGGTGCGCCGACCAAACGGCTCTGGTCGAAGGCCGACATGGGGAACCCAAGGGTAGCATGGGTGTAGACGGTCAGCGACCCGGCCCCTTGGGCGGTCCGCCGGAACTCCAAAGGCGCCTTGTCGCCCACGGGCTCGCCCTCGGACACGTCGACCCCTTTGAGCGTGAGCGCCTTGGAGAGATCGCTCACGACCTGTTCCCGGGTGATGGAGCCGGAGGTCAGCGTGACCCGCTGCTCTTCCCCGTCAAGATTGACCACGAAGAGCGTCTCGTCCTCGGCAATCTCCACGGTTTCCGCCAGGGGGCGGGAGATCACCGAAACGCTCCGATCCACCCGTCCGCCGGTGTCGAAGAGTGCTTCGACCTCTTCAAGCGAGCGCACTCGCACCGGCAGATCGACCAACGCGGCGCCAGTACGAGCGGCGCGCACTTCCCACCCGGCATCGCTAAGTTCCATGGCGACGCGCACGCGGGCCGTCTCGGCGACCGCCCCCGACCGCAGCGGCAGGAACCCGACGAACAACGCAATGTCCACGCGGTTGGGCTCCGCCGCCGCCCGCGGCGCTTGGGGCAAGAAGCTGATGCCGGGCACGCGCATGAATCAGCTTCCTCAGGCGACCTGCTCGTACTGGATGTCGCCGACCGAGAGCGTGAGTTCCTCCATCGCCACATCCCCGCCGCCCTTCGCCGAAAGCGACGGCCCCGTGTACTTTGTCGGGAACACGTCGAGCAGCACCCATTTCTGGACTGCATTCGCGCCGGTCTCGTCCATGAGCGTCACGGTCACCGTCTGCTTGGCGCCCTCGACCTTGCCGTCCTGCAAGTCCTTGAACATCTGGAACACAGCGTCGGAGTTGATGATCCCCCGTTTCAGTGTGACATCCGTCACCTTGAACATGCCGGGGATCTTGGTGACCACGTTCCGCTTGTCATTGCCGTTGCGGTACTCGGCCACGGTGATCTCGGTCCCGAGGCCCGAAACCTCGGAGAACCCGCCCTCCATGTCACCGTTGCCGAAGGCCACGGTGAAATTGAAGGCATTATAGGGAGAGTTGCGATCAGGCATCAGATTTCTCCTTAGCTCGTTGCATCAGCGGTCTTCTGGCCGATGCGGAAGATAACGAATTCGGCGGGCTTGATCACAGCGATGCCGATCTCGCAGATCAACCGGCCGTTATCGAGATCCGCCTGGGTCATGGTGGAGCGGTCGCAGCGCACGAAATACGCCTCCTCCGGGGTCGCGCCGAGAAGCGCGCCCGAACGCCATTCGGCGAACAGGAAGGACGAGATCGTGTCGGTGATGTTCGACCAGAGCGCCGGGCCGTTCGGTTCGAACACCGACCATTGGGTCGACCGGTCGATAGAGTGCTCCACGTAGTTGAAGTAGCGGCGGACGTTCACATAGATCCATTCCGGATCGCTGCTGACCGTGCGCGCGCCCCAGACCCGGTTGCCGCGCCCGAAGAAGCTGCGCAGGCAGTTGATGCCTTCCGGGTTGAGCACTTCCTGCTCGCCCTTGGAAATCTCCCGCTCGAAGCGCAGCGCCCCGCGCACCACTTCGTTGGCCGGCGCCTTCCACACCCCGCGCTGGATGTCGTTGCGGGCATAGATGCCGCAGACGAAACCCGAAGGCGGCAGCGCCAGTTCCTTGGGGATGGTGTCGTCCGATGGCCGCGCGGAGGGGTTCGAGACGACGACCCAAGGGTAGTACAGCGCGGCGTGCTTGCTGGCGAGCGCGGCGCGGTCGTTGCGCGCGTCACCCACCGAGCGGTTTTCCGGCGTGTCGAGCACGGCGATGCGGTACTTCATCCGCTCCGCATGGGAGATCAGCGAGAGATGCACACCGAGCGTGCTGCTGGTCGCCGAACTTCCTGGGGCCGCAACAATGGCCACATCGCTCACTTCTTCGAGCAGCGCCAGCGCCTCGTCATAGCTCAGGATCTCGCTGTCGGTGTCCGAGACCACGCATTCATTGCCGTCGATCCCGCCGGTGAGCTGGAACTCCTCGGTGCCGTCTGTGCCGTCGGGGAACATGGCAAGGCGCAGGCTGTGGGCCGTCGTCGCGCCGTCCTGATCGAACCAGTAGGGCTGAGCCAGCGTCTGCCCTCGACTGGTCGGATTCTCCGACAAGGCGTCGGCAAGTGCGCGTGGATGACCCGGACCGAAGCCCAGCCCCTCGATCAAGATGGGGCCGCCTTCGGCATCGTCGTCCGCAGTTTCCGCCCCCGGGCGAATTTCGAGGTTCAGCGTCACGAGCTGTGCATCCGTCGGCAGCGCCCCGACATCCAGCGCGTCGGATCCGTCGCCCACCGGGTTTTCCACGTTCCAGACCCCATCGGCGGCCTTGACGAAATAGTTCGTCCCGCCGGTCTGCACCATCGAGCCCGTCGGGGCTGCGTTGAGCGTCGTGGCGGTCGCGGGCGTGAGCTTCTGATAGGCGATGATGAAGCCATTGAGCCCCGAACCGGGCGATCGGGCACGGACACTCCCCACGACGCTGTCATCGGCCGCCGTCACATCTGCGCTCGCGGAATTCGCCTCGATGGTCCGGGTGCTGGGCGTGGTAACTTGCCGGGCGGTGAAGGTGCGCGCCACGTAGAGCCGCCCGCCGCCGTTGTCGAAGAACGCCTTCGCCGCGTGGGCCATGAAATTCGTGCCAGCCGTCCCGCTGATGCTCAGATCGGCCAGCCCTCCATAGATCCGCTCGAACTCACCGAAGCTCGTTATGACATCCGAGACCATGCCTAGCGGCCCCTTTCGGGTTGGTCCCACGAAAGCGGTGGTGCTGGTGCCCACCCCCTGGATGGATTTGGCGCGAAAGCTCGTCTCTTCGACAAAAACGCCAGGTGCAAGATATTCAGGCATTTTCAGACCTCCGTTTTCCTATGTCTGTGGCTTGAGAAGGAAGGAGAGGCCATCCGAGAGGATCCGCCCCGTTTCCAGTTCAGGTTTCGGCAGGTCCCCGGTGACGGGCACCCATGTCTGGCCGCTTGCAGTGATGGCATCGGGGTCGGGCGGCCATGGCTGCCCCGGGCCGGTTTCGATAACGATTCTCGCGGCGACCTTCTTGGTGCCGACTGGCGCGGGTGCCGGGCCACCGCCCCCACCGCCGCCTACGGGCGAGGGCGGCGTGGTGGTGAAATCGATGATCGGGATGCCCACGGCGATGCCGAGCACCTCGCCGCGGTGGTCCGAAATGCCGCGGCCCAGAAGCGCGTCGTCACTGTCGCGCAGTAAGGTGAGCCGGGCACCCGCAAGCGGAACGTCACCGTCCGGCGATTCCTTGCTAAGTGTCGCGCGGATGCCCGACCAGTTTTGACCTATGGGTGCGGCAGGCGATGCGAACATTTCCACCTTGAGCGCGGTCCCCGCCTCATCGCCGCGCGGCAGGTCGATCTCATAAGTCCGTGGCACGTAGAGCCCTGCCGGATTTTCGATCGTGATGTCAAAACTGAGCGCCCCGTCCGCGAGCCCCCCCGGCGCTTCCTCGAAGGCGTCGAGATGCTCCGCCAGCGTGCGTTCGTCCTCGGTCCGGGGCGTGAGCCCGTTCACCACATGCAACCCCGACCGGTTCCGCACAAATCTCAGGCTCTCCGAAGACAGCTTCATCGGCGCGGTGATCCGTTCCGACGTCGCTGCATCAACCAGTTCCAGCGCGCCGAGAACGCGCCGGTCGATGAGCGAACGCGACTGCGAGAGTTTCGGAGCCAGCATCACGCCTCCTCCTCTTCCAGCCGCGCATGTTCGAACCGCGTCGCGATCACGTTGGGCGCATCTTCGGCCACTGGCGGGTCGATATGCACAACGCGGGCCACATAGGTCGTCGAGAGCCGGTAAGTCGGCTCCATCACGTCCCAGATCCGGCAGAGATCCTCCTGGGTTATGTTGGTGGGCGAAATCTGGATGCTCTCGTCCTTTCTCCACCCGCCGATCTGCATCAGCGTCGAGGCATCGAGCACCGGGCTCCAATGGAGTTGGGCCATCACCCAGGCAATGAGCAGCTGTTCAGTATGTTTGTTGTCGGTCCAGACCGTGACCATGTAATGCAGATCAAGAGGCAGAGCCCGCGACACCGGCGGCACCGTCCGGCCCGCGCCTGCGGGGTGCAAATACTGGTCGATTGACATCCGGTAGAGAAAGAGCGAGATCGTGGTTTCGGTGAAACTGTCGGCCTCCGAGAAGTCCGCACTCTTGGCCAGCTCGAACCGGCAGGAATGGTCGGCCCGAAGCTCGGCCGGATAGATGTTGCGCAGGTATTGCACCAGCGATTCGCCAACAGAATATGCCGCCGAAAACCCCGCCATCACTGCCCCTCCACAGGCCGGCCACCGAGCCGCCCGCAATTCCTATCCTTGGCGCTCGCCTCGCCATCCGGTATCGCGTCCACCTCGTAGGCGTTGCGCAGAAACTGCACAATCGAGTTGCACACGGAATGGATGCTATTTATGTTGGCCATGACATCACCATGCAGGTCCCGTTACGTATGATTCCAAGAACCGTCTCGCCTTGCGTCTTCCGTTCGAAAAGACCGTTACTAATGCCAGACAACGTCCGGCAGCAGCGCCGCGACGACAAGACTCACAATTTTCTCAATAGATGCTTCGCCGTAGTGGACAAGGACGGGCCTTGCTTCCACCCCCAGCAAGCTCTTACCGGAGCCGTCAACCGACAACACCAATCCGCTCGGGCAATGTCTCACTACGTCGAGACACTCTCTCAGCAGCTCGCTTGTCCCCAGACCGCATATCACTACTTTCACCATTATCTCGCGAGTCAATGGGTCAATTTCGGTCAGATCTCCGGCCCTGGCGACAACAATGTCGGCCGACGCTTCGTTTATGGCCTCCTCGAGTATGTCTCCTAAGAAGGGCCGGCAAACCGACTAGAAGAACGGTCTTCTGCCCCACGCTACCGCCCACCTGTGTACTTCGCACTAGCATATCAGTCCGAGCGTGTCGGGAAAGAGATCCAAGGATCGGCTTGTAGATCTACTGATGGTGCCAATTAGGTCTAGATCTACAGAGCGCGCATAGATCTGTGAGGTACACGGAGATAGATCCAACGGTCTATATTTCGAGATGCACCGCCCTACGTGCAAACATAAGGGACCGACCCGAGGTCAATTCACCTCAAGGAGGGAACACGGAAGGACGTGTATGGGGCTGGTACTACACCGAAGTACTTTGGCAGACACTCGCATCTGCCAGCCTCATGCAGCTGCTGTGGCGCAAGCACGCGACTGCTTGACCACGATTTGAGACGTCGAGCTTGTCCAGAATTTTATGGACGTGGTTCTTGACGGTCGACAATTGGATGTCCAGGGCTCGCGCGATATCCTTGTTCGAGTATCCCCTTTCGATCAGGGCCGCGATTTCACGCTCGCGTCTGGTCAGCCTAAGCAATGCCGAGCGCATGCCCTGCATCTGACGAGTCTCCGTCGCAACGCGGCGGACGAGCGCGGCGGTGGCCTTGGGCGAACAGCGCACCCCTCCCCTGGCTGCGCATTCAAGGGTAAGGATGAGTTCTTCCAACGAGGCCTCGACTGACACCATACCGCTGACACCAAGGGCAGCGCATGCTAGCACTTCTGGCTCGTTGTCACTGGCACCAACGACGACAACTCTACAGTTGGCCAATCGAGCGACCAACCCTTCGATCCAGGACCCACAATCCAGATCCGAATATCCGATGATTGCTATGTTCGGGTCGAGACGACAAACCCGTTCAAAGGTGTCGATGTTAAATCCGCCGCAGCCGAGAATCTTGAACCCCTCTTTCTGGGCCAGCGATGCCGCAAGCCCATCACGATACAGTCGCACGTCAGTCACTATAAACACATTTATCATTTCGGCTGTCCCTCCCCTAAAGCGCAAATGCGAACGGATTCGCCGGCCTGACGATTGGTCCGCCGGCAGATACCGGGGCGGCGGGCCCCTTCGCATAACGCGCAGACTCTTCCTAACATCAGTGACACTGCGAGCCGTTCTCGCAAAGCACATGGTGTCAGACACCGCACGCCTATCAGGATCGTGGCCTGCTCCGGCGTGCGTAAGCCAGCTTTTCGCACAATCAATAGTCCCCGTCCGGCCTGAGTAGCGGTCTGGATCGGAGCACATCGTTTTCTCATTCGGCGCAGCGCGCGGATGCCGTGGTCATGCTCGTAGTGCTTCAACGTTCCCGCAACCCAGCGAGCCCTGTGTTGCATCTTTGCCAACTGGTGGAACTCGGAGTTCATCTGGAAGCTCGCCGTGTGCAGTCCGAGCAAGTGCTGATTGCGACGCCGTAGGTTACCAGCGTTGCTGGACAGCCCCCGCGGCGGGTCATAGCTGGGGTGTAGGATGGGCAGGCACGGAGGGAAAGGGAGCAGGGCATGCCGAGTGCATATTGCTGGACCAAAAGGTCCGCAATCGCTAACCGGTTGATCCCACACGGGCCGCATCGAAGAGGGAAAGACCAGAGACGGTGACTGCACGGAGATTCCTTTCTTTCTGAAATGTACTCCTGGTGCAATTGCTGCAAACATCGCGCCAACAGCAGACTTCTTTAATCATATCAGTCCGTTACTGGCAGCTCGCCGCGCCTACGCCGGCCCGAAAGTGTAAATATTTCCGACACTCACATTTCGGCGCGGCCGCATCGGGCGTACCCTTGTTGATGCGCCACAAAGGCGCATCGTCAACAAATCAATGAGTTAAGCACCAATACTTGACGAGCCAGCTTGGGTAATTTTCCCGACACCCAAAACCTGTCGGTGGCGAATCAGTATTCAGGCGGCCACTGGCAAATAACTATCCCCCGGCAAAGCCGGGGGCTTTAGTTTTGTGAGCCGCTCGAAGCGGCATGTACGGAGCCTTCGGCTCCTTGAGACCCCTAAAGGGGTCAACTACACCAGTTCCAATTGGTCGACTCGGCGATCCTCA
>Ga0316193_10000706_pt1 | contig 21388 bp, 19 predicted proteins | sample MerIslsedime2_MG_FD_207735 | JGI IMG/M metagenome (GOLD analysis project Ga0316193, IMG submission 207735) | Coastal sediment microbial communities from Maine, United States - Merrow Island sediment 2 | ecosystem: Environmental > Aquatic > Marine > Coastal > Sediment | place: USA: Maine... | reverse complement strand
GAGTGCACGTTCATGTGGACGACGTCGGCGGGCGACCCGGTGGGAGTGATCATGAACTTCGTCCATCACGACGGGGCCTTCTGGCTCACATGTACTCGGCGTCGCAAGCGAGTCCCGGCCATCGAGGCACGACCGCGAGTTGCGGTCGCCATCAGCAGCCGAGGTACCGACATCGGCATCAGCCAAGCGGTCACGTACAAGGGCACCGCAGCCGTCCTCGACGACCCGGAGACCCTTCGCTGGTTCTCCCCCCTGCTCGCGCGCAAGGTTCGACCGAACGACGAGACCGCCCAAGCGGCGTTCGTGCATCACCTCGATTCGCCGGGCCGCGTCGTCATCCGGATCGATCCGGACACACGGATCGGGTTCGACTCCGAGGCGATGTTCGCCAATTCGCCGGCTGGTGCGACATCGACGAAGGTCTGACATGGACCCCGCGCTGCTCGACCGGATCCTCGCCGACATGCGTTACGAGTTCGCGCGAACGGCGCCGCCGGACGGCTTTCCGCCATTCCACGACATCTGCACCGAGCGACACTCGAGTGAGGCGTTCTGGGATCTCGAGCAGGAGCATCTGTGGCCGAACACCTGGGTGATCGCCGGCCGGGTCGAGGACATTCCCGAGCCGGGCGACTACATGACGTTCGACGATCTCGGCGTACCGCTGCTGATCGTCCGCGGTACCGACCGTCAGATCCGGTGCTTCTACAACACCTGCCAGCACCGAGGAGCGCCCGTCGTCCGCGAAGCACACGGGTCGGCGCGTCGACTCCGCTGCCAGTACCACTCCTGGACCTACGAGATCGACGGCGGAACCCTCGTCTCCGTGCCCGACGAGCGCGACTTCGTCGATCTCGACTGGGACCAGCGGTGTCTCCCCGAGGCGAGCTGTGACACCGCTTCCGGATTCGTCTTCGTCAACCGCAATCCCGAGGCAACTCCGCTCGCCGACTGGATCGGGCCGATGCAAGAGATGCTGGCCCCCTTCCGAGGCGAGACGCTGCGCGAGGTGTATCGGGAGTCGCGGATCGTCCCGTGCAACTGGAAGGTCACCGCCGAGGCCTTCCTCGAGGTCTACCACTTCCGCCACATCCACTCCCACGACGGGGTCAGCATCCTCGACAATCGCGGCGCAGCGATGGGGCTGTACCCGCACGGCCACAGCCGGATGGTCACGCCCTATTCACAGCAGAACTGTGAACGCATGGGCATGTCGAACTGGGACGATTGGGAACTCCACGACCAGGGGCCGTTCCCGACGATCGAGGGCGTGCCACCCATGGTCGACTGCACGAGCACCGCGGTCAGCATCTTCCCGAACGCGATCATCCCACTCGGCCGGATCGGCTTCCCGATCAACCTGTTCTGGCCGATCGACCGACACACGACGCGTCTCGATTGGATCTACTACGCGCCGCCTCCACCGGGAGTACAACGATTCGACCCCGAACACCTCCCAGAACACTGGCAGCGCCGACGGGCGGTCTACAACCAGATCATGGCCGAGGACGAGATGAACATGGCTCCGATGCAGCGCTCGATGGAGTCCCCCGCCCTGTCCGGCATCCCCATCAACTACCAGGAGCGCCGGATCTGGCATCTGCACGAGGAGATCGACCGCGTGATCGGCGTCGAGCGGATCCCACCCGACCTCCGGATGGAGCAGGTGCTCGGCCCCTACCTCGAACGCGCCGACCTGCGATCATGACGCCATGACCGAAACGATCACGGGGACCAACCGGTCGGCGGGCATCAGCCTCACCGAGCTGCTGGACGAGGATTCGCATCCAGTGTCCGACCTCCTTCGCAACGAGTCGAGGGTCGGTGTCCCGGAGGGCAACACGAGGGTTCCGGCCTGGTACTACATCTCCCCGGACTTCCACGCGCTGGAGGTCGAGAAGCTGTGGAGCCGTGTGTGGCAACTGGCCTGCCTGGAGGAGGAGATCCCCCACGTCGGCGACTACCACGTGTACGAGATCGCGGACATGTCGTTCCTCGTGGTCCGCACGACCGATGGCATCAAGGCGTTCCGAAATGCCTGCCTCCATCGGGGACGTCGGCTGCGCGAGTCGAACGGTGAGGGGGCGAAGAACTTGCGCTGCGCCTTCCACGGCTGGTCGTGGAATCTGGACGGTTCGCTGAAGGAGATCCCGTGCGAATGGGACTTTCCCAGCGTCACCGGGGCGGACTACGCGCTCCCCGAGGCGCTCGTCGACACGTGGCACGGCTTCGTCTTCATCAACCCCGATCGTGACGCCGGGCCGCTGAGCGAACACCTCGCTGGACTCGACGAACACTTCGCTGCCTACCCGTTCGAACAGCGCGTCAAGGTTGCACACGTCGAGAAGATCATGAAGGTGAACTGGAAGGCCTGCCAGGAAGCCTTCATGGAGTCGTACCACGTCGTGGCCACCCACCCGACGTTGATGGACTACCTGGGCGACGCCAACACCCGCTACGACACCTATGGCAACTTCTCACGAGCGATCTCACCACAAGCGGTCGAGAGCCCTCACCTCGCCGGAATACCGAGCTACGAGCGACTCGCTGACGGCAAGCAGTACGCCCGGTATCGCCACCCGATGAACGGCCATGTCTACGAGCGAGTCGAGCTCGGCAGGGTGAAGGTGGTCGATCTCGACGGTCACGAGAGCTTCTTCGACGACGACGGGAACCATCTGGAGGGACCGATCACCCAGGGCGATCCACACCTGTGCAAGTGGATCGGCGGTCCGACGCCCGAGAGCGTGCTCGACACCCCGTTGACCACGCCGACACCGCCTGCGGGTGTCGAGTCGGCCAGCGAGGTGCGGGCATGGGTGGCCGCTCAGCGCCGCGACACCATCCGCCAGCAGTACGGCGACGCCGTCGACCCCGAGCTGTTCAGCGATGCTGAACTGCTCGACGCGATGTACTACTCGGTGTTCCCGAATTGGTCACCATGGGGCGTCTTCAATGTGCTGTTCTACCGATTCCGTCCCAACGGCAACAATCCCGACGAATCGATCTTCGAAGTGATGATGTTCGTCCCCTGGAAGGACCAGGAGCATCGACCCTCACCCGCCAAGGTGACGCGCCTCGGAGCGGACGACGACTGGACCCTCGCACCCGAGCTCGGCGCCACGGCGAAGATCTTCCAGCAGGACTCGATCAACCTGCCGCAGGTGCAACGTGGCCTCAAGGCGCTCGGCCGCGACGAGATCGTGTTCGGCAACTACAACGAGACGAAGATCCGCCACTTCTGGGAGCACCTCTACCGCTGGTTGGAGATCGGCCCGACCAGCGTGTCGAGCTGATCGATCAGACAACCGGCGCGGGAACCGGCGACTGCGCAGCGGTGGCTTCGGCCTTCCTCCGGCCGGCCGCAACCTGCTGCCGGATGCCTCCAGCGATTCCCTCGGGGTTCAGGATCGCCGTCAGGATGAGCAGTGTTCCCCCGATGAAGGCCTCCCACTGGCCGAGGCCGCCGATGATCTCGCCCATCGTGAAGAACGCGACCCCGGCCGTGGCGGTGATCCCTGCGGTGAACGCTCCGCTCACGCAGGTGATGCCTCCGAGATAGGCGACCGAGAGCGCGGTGAGCGACGCTACGGTGCCGAACGAGGCGTCGGACACGCTGCCGAACCGGTACGCGATCAGGCACCCGCCGATGCCGGCGATGAACGATGACACGGCGTACATCTGGAGCTTGACCTGTCCGACGTTGATGCCGACGGCGCTGGCGGCGAGCTCATTCGACCGAACCGCCAAGGTGCGGCGCCCCGTCGAGCTCCGGCGCAGGTTTGCGACGGCGAGTGCGAGCAAGAGCGCAACCACGACGAGGAAGATCCCGAAAATCGGACGCGACGCCTGATCGCCGAGGATCAACCCCAGATCCCAACCCCCGACCTTCGGATTGGGCACCTTGGCGCCGCCGGTCGAGGCGTCACCGACGAACCGGGGGTCCTTGAAGAAGAACTCCGTGATCGCCACACCGCCCGCCAGCGTGACGATCGCGAGGTTCGTCCCACGAACCCGCAATGCCGGGATGCCGACGATGGTCCCGAATCCGGCCGCGACGAGCGCAGCCAAGATCGGGGCGATCGGAAACGGGATGTTCCACGACATCGCCAGCTTCGACAGCGTGAACCCGGCAACGCCGGCAAACGCCATCTGCGCGAGCGACGGCTGACCGGCGAATCCGGTCAGCAGCACGAGCGACAGCGCCAACACCATCGCGATCGACGATGTCATGATCGCACCACGCCAGAGCGGTCCGAGGACGAGCAGACCACCGATCGCCAACACGAGGGGAAGCCCGACGTTCCACGCCCTGACCTTTGCGACCGGCACGGCGGGAAGCCGCCAGGTCGAGACCGATCCACGGTCGGGCAACCGTTCGCCGAGCAACACCATCGCAATGATGATCACGAGAAACGGGAGCCCCTCGCGGGCGCCGTACTGCGGGAACCAGCTCAGATCACCTTGGAGCTTCGTGAACGACGACTGCACCAGCCCGATCGCCAAACCGGTGGCCACCGTTGCCCACACGAACCTGAATTGGCCGATCAGTGCGGCTCCGAGCGCCGGGATCAGGAATCCGAACGTGAACACGCCCGACGACAGTTGGATCATCGGCGAGGCCAGGACCACCACGACCGACGCAACGAGCGAGGCGAGCACGAAACTCGCCCCCGCCAGCATGAGCGGCGAGTAGCCGAGCACCATCGCGCCCTTCTCGTTGTCCGCCGCTGCACGGGTGGCAAGGCCGACTCGCGTGTACTTCGACGCAGCCCAGACGGCGACGCCGATCCCCACCACGATCACGGCCAACCACAGACCGTCGCGAGGAACGGTCAGGCTCGAGGTGATCTCGAGTGGCTCCCGCGGCAGGATCGGATCGACCCGGAGCCCTGCGTTGTCCGCGAACCGGCGTTCGATCAAGGCCGTGAAGACGATCACAAGACCGATGCTGGCGACCACCTGGGCGAGCGCCGGGGCGCGGAACAACGGCCGGAAGACCAAGACGTAGGTCACGAGGCCGAGGATGACCGCCGTGGCCATCGCCAGCAGGAACGCCCACACGGTCCCCACATCTCCCCCGGCGAAGTGATACCGGTCGGGGAGCCCAGGGATCGGAAACGTGTACGCACCCCGCCGCAAATCGGCATACACATACGCCGACCACGTCGCCATCGCGCCGAGCGCGAAGTTGACGACCCCGGATCCCTGGTAGGTGATCAGCAGGCCGAGGCCGAGGGCGGCGATGATCGCGCCGGCCCCGGCCCCCAGCAGCAGGAAGAACAGGTAGTCGGTCATGGCCGAGTCGTGCTGCTCCTCACGGGAGGTAGTCGGCGACGTTCGTCGCCTCGAAGCCCGGGATGGTTTGGATCTCCCCACCTTCGACGTACTCCCCGATCGGGAACACGAAACTGCAGATGGTCGGGTACGTCGGTGCGAACCCGCACTGCAGCGGGTTGTCGTCCGGGAAGTTGGCGATGTCGGTCGCTGTCGCGAGCCGCTCGAACATCGCATCGCCGGTGACTTCGACACCCTCGGCTTCGAGCGCATTGGCTACCCGTGCGAGGGTCATCACCTGGGTGATCCCAAGCGCACCGAGGCCGAGCGACGAACCGCCGCCGTCGCCGTAGACCGGTGCGATGATCTCGTTGAACGAGGCCTCAGCGGCGGTTGGGTTCGGCGTACCAACGGCGATGAAGTTCCAACCGACTGCGTCGTCACCGACGACATCGATGACCTCGCCGCTGGAGCAGATCGCCGTGGAGACCACCGGCGTCTCGATCCCGGCGGTCGCACGAGCTCGCATCACGCCGATACAACCGGCGTCAGCGTAGAGCGACACCAGCAGATCTGGGTTGTCCGCGTTGGCTTCACGCAAGAGTCCCTGGAAGCCGGCGTCGGTCTCGTTGTCGCCGCCCTTGACCGACTTGTAGGGGATTCCCTGCTTCTCGAGTGAAGCGATCAGTGCAGCCTCGGAGCCGTTGGCGCCGGCGTTGTCGGCGCTGATGATTCCGACCGATTGTGCGTCATAGTTCTCGACGGCGAGCGCGACCATGGCGCCCATCGTGGTGGCGTTGCCGCCCGTCACGAACAGCGCATCAGCGGTGTAGTCGCCGGGAAGGATCGGGAGCGATCCGAACACCGGGATGTCGGCCGCAGAGAACGTGTCGTAGCCCGGAAACAAGTCCAGCCCGAGCATCACGAGTTCGACGTCCTTGCCGGCCAACTCCTGGGCACAGGCTTGGGAGGTCTCTGGTGATCCAGCCGCCGCACAGTGCTCAACCTCGAGCGGCCGGCCACCGAATCCGCCGTGGGCGTTCAGGTAGTCGACGGCCAGGTCGGTGTCGGTGCGCATCTCGGGGAAGTCAAGACCGGGGGTGCCCTCGGTATTGACCATTCCGATCACGATCGGCTCCCCGGTCGGCGGGTCCAACACTGCGAAGTCCGCTTGATCGTCGGACACCTCCACCTCCGGGTCGGTCGCCGGTGTCGAGTCGGCCGAGGCCTCCGTCGTCTCAGGCTCCGGGTCAGTCGTGGCGTCCGGCGCTTCGGTCACCTCGGTGACCGTTGCTGCCTCGGTGTTCGTTGCTGGCTCGGTGTCCGACGACGAGTCAGATCCCGAACTGCTGCACGATGCCACGGCGAAGGCCCCGGCAATGATGCAGGCGAGTCCCCGCGCATACGGCTTGCTGTGTGACATGTATCCCCCTTGTTCGAGCACCGAAGTGCCTCGTTGCTGTCTCCCCTGCGACCAGTGTCGCAGGTTCACCCCGTGGTGCGAATTCAGCTCATCGCGTGATCCGAAACCCAGCTGCCGTGGGCCCCGTAGGGGACACGACGCGGGAGATGGATCGTGGCGACCGGCGGTGCCGAGAAGTTCTGAGCATCGATGATCAGCAGTCGTGACTCGTCGGACTTGGTGTCGTGAGTCAGGCTGATCACCCATCCCTCGTCCTCTCCTGCGTCGGGCGATGCAGGGGCGAACACAGGCTCAGCGCCGCGCACGCCGTCACCGAGCTGGTGCTCGGTGCACGAGCCGCTTCGCAGGTCGTACTTCCAGAGCGCCGAGCCGAAGACCGGCTCCTCGCTGTTGCCCTCGCCGGCCATCGCCATCAGGTAGCCGTAGCGGGCGTCGAGGCCGATGAGTCGATCGTCGACCCGGCCGAAATCGCCGGGGCGATCATCGATCTGCTCCTCGGTGACGGTGCCGGCGTCGAGATCGATCGTCCAACGCCAGAGCCGACCGACTTCGGCGTAGTCGTCGTTGCTCGAACCGAAGGCCTCGGGTTGGCGTGACACGTGCAGCACCAGCGTGTTGCCGACCTCGTGCGCATTGACGGGGTGGAAGACGTAGCACGGGTCGATCTCGAACCAGCGGACGTCGGCATTGGTGCCGTGGCGGGGCATCACACCGAGGCGAGCACCGGCGTCACGATTGAACTGGAACGGCATCCCGGTCTCGAGGGCGTCGAGGTTGAAGCACACCGGGAGATCCATGAAGACGACATGATTCTCGGTCACGTTGAAGTCGTGCATCATGACCATGTTGGGGATGTCGATGCCCTCGAGCTGCTGCACCTGGCCGTCGGCGCTGATGCGGATGTAGTGCAGATATGGCGGCTCGGGGCTCAGATAGCTGAACGCGATGAGTTCACCCGTGACGGGGCACACCTTGGGGTGGGCGGTCATCGAGGTCGTCAGTGCTCCCCCGAAGTTCTCGTAGCCGATCGTGTTCAATTCGGTGTCGACCTGCCATGGCCAGTGTCCCTCTTCGAGACACAGCAACTTCTTGTTGTGCGGCATGATGTGGGTGTTGCCGGTACCGCGGCTGAGGTCGCCCATGTTTGCCATCACGTCGCCGCTGTCGGGGTCGGTGATGTTCGGGGTCTGGATGAAGCGGTTGCGATACCACTCGGCCTTGCCACCGGCGAGTCGAACGCCATGGACCATGCCGTCACCGAAGAACCAGTGGTCGGACTTCCCGGACGCTGGGTTCGGGCCGGTCCGCACGTACTCGCCCTGCAACACGTCCGGGATGGTGCCGTCGACCCGGAGATCGAAGTCGGTGCGTTCGTCGAGCACCGGCGCCCAGTTGTTGCGGAGATGCCATGGGAGCGTGGTCGGCGGCGTGTCGAGGGTGGTCATGAGGCGAAGGTAACACCCCGTCCCGGTCGAGAATTTACTTGGAGTAGATTTTTTCCGATGTGCGATCTCCACCTCCCTGCGCCACCCGCACAGTGCTCCTGTCGGCGACCGTGCGTCCCCGCGCCGAGACGATCGTGAGTTCTCGTGGCCCTGGCCGCCCGAAGGGAGGCCAGGTCGTCGCTGACCGTGACCAGCTCCTCGCGGCTGCGGCGCAGGTGATCCGGGTGCAGGGCCCCGACGCCACGATGGACGACATCGCCGCCGGAGCGTCGGTCACCAAGCCGATCCTGTATCGGACCATCGGCGACAAAGCCGCGCTGATGACCGCTCTGTCGGAGTCGCTGATCGACCAGATCGATCAGTCGGTGCAGACCGCGTCGGACGCCGCACGCGATCCGCAGTCCGCCTTCGAATCGGCCATCCGGGGGTACCTGACGGCAGTGGAAGCCGACCGGAACCTGTTCTTGTTCGTCAACTCCGGGGCACCGGGCACCGAACCGTTCCGGCGCCTGGTCGATCGGTCAGCCGCGTCGATGATCACCGTCTTCGACGTCGCGAGAACCCGCGCCGGCCTCGATCCCAGAGGCGCCGAATCGTGGGCGTGGGCGATCGTCGGCGCCCTTCAAGTGGTCACCACGATGTGGCTGCGTGACGAGCACCGCGATCTCGATCTGATCGTCGACGACGTCAGTCAGTTGCTGTGGTCCGGTCTCGGACCGACGCTCGCGGGTCCGACGACGCCCTCAGCGCGGGATCGAACTCCACGGACCTGAATCGGCCCGCGGTTCCCTCGGCAGACCGAGAACGCGTTCGCCGACGATGTTCCGTTGGACCTCGTCGGATCCTCCGGCGATGCGATAGCCGGGCGCTCCGAGGAGATGCTCGTTCCAGGCGTAGGTGCCCCATTCCCCGGTGTCGGCGAGCAGCTTCGCGCCGAGGACGTCACCGATGACCTCGCCCATCTCGGTCATCCCTTCGGTCCAGAGCAACTTGCCGAGCGACCCCTCCGGGCCCGGTGTTCCCGACCGGGCGAGATCGGCGGCGCGGCGGTTCGTGAACGACTCGACGCGGCCGTGGATGTAGACCTTGGCGAGCTTGTCGCGCATCACCGGGTCATCGGTGGCACCCATCGTCCTCGCGGTCGCGAGCAACTGCTTCCAGGATCCGCCGGAGGCCGAACCCTCCCCGCCGGACTCGGAGTGGTCGCGCTCGAAGCTGAGCGTGGTGGTCGCCACCTTCCAGCCTTCGCCGACGTCTCCCAGGCGAAGGTCATCCGGGATCCGCACGTCGCTGAAGAACACCTCGCAGAACGACGACCCACCGCTCATCTGCTTGATCGGTCGCACCTCGACCCCGGGCGCATCGAGCGGCAGCATGAACGCCGTCAAGCCCTGCTGCTTCACCACGTCGGGGTCGGTACGGGCGATCAGCTCACCCCACTGGCTGAACTGGGCGCCGGAGCTCCAGACCTTCTGCCCGTTGATCACCCATTCGTCGCCGTCGCGCACCGCGCGGGTCGCGAGACCTGCAAGATCGGAGCCGGCACCGGGTTCGCTGAACAACTGGCAGGCAAGGACGTCCGCACGGCGCAGGTCGGAGACGAAGCGCTCCTTGAGCGCATCGCTGCCGAGGACGCGGATCGTGCTTGCCACCAGACCCACGGTGACACTGACGAGTTCGTGACTCCCCGGTGACTCGAACTGTCGCTCGACCCGGCCGAGCGCACGGGCATGTGCGCGACTCAGTCCGAGCCCGCCGTACTCGACCGGCCAGTCGACGGCGTGATACCCCTGCGTCGCCTTCAGCTGAACCCACTCGGCGATCGACAGGATGTGGGCCCGTTCGTCCTCGAGCGACATGTCGCTGAACACCGACACGTCGAACTCACCTTCGCCCCAGACGAGGCCGGATGAGTGTGTCACCCGCCGCGCGGCATTGGCCTCGAACCACGCCGTGGCCTGTGCTGCAAAGTCTTCGACGCTCACGTCGGGGTCGACGGCGGCTCGTTGCTGGCTGTCGGTCATGTCGATTCCTTCTCGTCGATTCAGCGGAGTTCTTCGATGTCGCCGGCGAGCCACGCATCGCGCAGCCGGCGCTTGTTGATCTTGCCCATCGTGTTGCGGAGAAGATCAGCCACGAGGTGGTACTCGCGTGGGCACTTGTAGTGGCTGAGGCGCTCGCGCAGCCAGTCGGAGAGCTCGCTCGGTTCTGGCGGCGACGCGAGGTCGGTCGGCATCACGAGCGCGATCAGCGCCTCACCCAAGTCGGGGTGCGGGACGCCGACACAGCCGACATCGGCGACTCCGGGATGATCGATCAGGAGCTGCTCGGCTTCGGCCGGGTAGATGTTCGCGCCGCCCGACACCACCATGTCGCTGAATCGATCGGTGATGTAGACGTAGCCGTCGGCATCCATGTACCCGATCTCACCAAGGGTGAACAGGCCCGGCTCGGGGTTCGATGCCGCCGTCTTGGCGAGGTCGTTCGGGTAGATGATCCCGCGTCCGGTCGCGTCGCGGAAGAACAGACGACCCTCGGTTCCGGGGGGCACCTCCCGCATGTCCTCGTCGAGGACGACCGCCGTGAACGGCGGCACCGATCGACCGACCGAACCCTGGTGCTCGAGCCATTCCTCGCTGGTGATCGTGCACACCGTGCCGACCTCGGTGGCACCGTAGGCGTCGCGGAAGACGGGCCCGAACCACTCGATCATGGCGGCCTTGACCTCGACCGGACACTTTGCCCCGGTGTGGGCAAGCATCTTCATCGAGCTGACGTCGTACTTGGCCTTGACGTCGTCGGGCAGGGCCAGCAAGCGCACGAAGTGTGTCGGCACCATGACGCTGGTCTCGGTCTGGTAGGTGTCGATTGCGGCGAGTGTCGCTTCGGGATCGAACTTGGCGAGGATCACCGAGGGCACCCCGGCGCACAGCAGGCGCATCCCCGACAGCGGGCCGGTGTGATACATCGGCCCGACCACGAGGTGCGTTCCGAAGCCGGAGAAACCACCCTGGGCGAGGGCGGCGAGGTGTTCGACCATGTTGGTGCCCCCTGCGAACATCGTCGGGGGCAGCTCGGTCCCTTTCGGCAGGCCGGTCGTGCCCGACGTGTACAGCAGATTCGGTCGGGGGACGACCTCGTCGGGTGGGTCGGTTGTCGCGCCGGCGGCGAGCCAGGTGTTCCAGTCCTGCACGCCGTCGACACCCTCGCATTCCCAACCGATCACGGTTGGTACACCGGCCTCCCGAGCCGCTTCGACGCCACGCTCGACGGTTTCGGGGCCGACGAAGAGCACACGAGCATCCGAGTCGGACAGGATGTATGCGGTCTCCGATGCCGTGAGATGGAAGTTCACCGGCACCGACGATGCTCCCGCCAGCAGCCCGCCGAGGTGGGCGAGCGCCGTCTCGGCGGCGTTCTCCGCGAAGACGGCGATGCGATGCGCTGGCCCGAGTTTCCCGGCCCGATCGGCATCGAGCAACAGGTTGGCGCATCGGTTGAGGGCGTCGTCGACCTCAGCCCAGGTCAGCTCCCGACCGGAGTCGACCAGGGCGAATCCGGTGGGGTCGGCGGCGGCACGTTCCTTGGCGAAGCGGGGCATCAGGGTCCGATCGGTCGGTTGGACGAGGGGCGGTCGAACGAGCCCTGACGGAACTTGTCGACGTCGATGTTCATCGCATCGGGCACCGGCTCGGTCGTCGATCCGTGATGGACACAGACGCGGTGGAGGATCCTCCACTCGTCGTTGCGGCGCTCGTAGGTGTCGAGGTACCGGCCGTAGAACGTGGACAACCGCCGCTCATCGCGGTGGAACAGGTAGGCGATCGTCAACGCCTCACCACGAGCGTGTTCGGCGTCGTCGTCGACCTCCACACGATGGTTCGATGTCGTGTGCATCGTCCACTCCCACGCGTCGTGGCTGCTGACGACGCGATCGCAGAAGTCCCAGGCGTTACCGACGAACACGCCATGGTCGTCGGTGCCGTCGGGCCAGTAGGCCGATTTCATCACGGCCGCGTCGAGTCGGTCGACGCCGTACGAGTACCGGCGCGACGCTTCGCGACAGGCTTCGATCGCGAGGAGCTGCTCGACGGTCGGGGTGGGATTGATCACGTCGTCCATCGGTCGGCTCTCACCCGGATCGGGTCAGGGTCACGCTGTCGACCCGCCATCGACGACGAGAACGTGGCCGGTGACGAACGCCGCCAGGTCGGACACGAGGAACAGTACGGCGCGGGCGACATGGTCGGCCTGACCGACCACGCCCAGTGGGTTGGCCGCGATGCGCGAGGCGATGTCGACCCCGCTCGCCTTCAGGGGCTCCAACTGATCCTGCACGCCGGGCGTCTCGATGACACCCGGCGCCACGGCGTTCACCCTGATCCCCTGCGGGCCGAGTTCTCGTGCGAACGCCCGAGTGAGCGACACGACGGCGGCCTTCGACGCGGCATAGGCGGAGATATTGGCCCCGCCGCCCAGCGCGGCGATCGACGCGAGGTTGACGATCGAGCCGCCCGACGGCATCCGCTGCGCCACTTCTCGCGCCACGCTGAAGGTGGCCCGGACGTTGACGTCGAGCATGCGAGAGACGAAGTCGTCAGTGGCGGCGAGCATCGGTCCCGTCGTCGGGAAGATGCCGGCGTTGTTCACGAGGATGTCGAGTCGGCCGACGTCGCCGGCGGCCGTACGTACCGCTGTCACGACGTCATCCGAATTCGTGATGTCGCAGGGCGCGGACCGTGCATTGATCGCGTCCGCGGCGCTCGCCGCATCGGGATCGATGTCACCGATGGTCACCGTCGCACCGGCCTCGACCAAGCGTCGCGCGACCGCGTATCCGATGCCCTTGGCCCCGCCGGTGACGAAGGCTCGCCGTCCGGCCAGATCGAGCAGCTCGGGCACGGACGTGACATCCGGAGAGACGAGCGAGTCGGTCACGCCGGCGAGAGTACCGAAGCACCGTTCAGAATCGTGGGCCCAGCGGACCCAGCCCGCGGAGGCGCTGAGATCTCGGGACGACGGGCGGGCCGGAATCTCATCGCTCTCAACGGTAGGTGACGTCGAGTTCGAGGTGTTCGAGGCCGCGGAGGATGAAGCTGCGGCCGTAGCGCAGCTCGCCCTCGTCGACCACAGCGATGGTGTCCAGCTGCGCCGACAACGTCTGCAGTGCACACACCGCTTCGAGCCGCGCGAGCGCGGCCCCGAGGCAGAAGTGAATGCCGTGCCCGAACGCGAGGTGCTGGTTCAGCCGCGGTCGATCCGGGCGGAACTCCTCGGGGTCGTCGAAGACCTGATCGTCATGGTCGGCGGATCCGTACATCACCCAGACGGTCGAGCCTGCCGGTATCGGCGTGCCGGCGACCTCGGTGTCGGCGGTGACGATCCGGAACAGCCCCTGGTTGGGGCTTGCCCATCGCAACGCCTCCTCGACGACCGCTGGCGCCCTCGCCGGGTCGGCCTTGAGCCGCTCCCACTCCTCGGGGTGGCTCGCGAGCTGCACCATCACATCAGCGAGCAGGCTCGCGGTGGTTTCGCTGCCCGCAACCTGGATCTGGCGGATGATCGAGAGCATCTCGGCCATCCCGAGCGGGCCGCCCTCGACGCCATCGGCCGGCGTCAGCTCGGCGTTCAGCAGGTCGGTCAGGAAGTCATCGCGGGGGTTGGCGCGACGATCCTCGAGCTCGGAGGCGAAATACTGCTGCTGCTCGACGATGTCCCGCTCGGCCGCGACTCGTTCGTCGTCGCTGATCGCGCGGCCGATCGCTGCGACCGAGGAGTCGGCCCATCGCTTGAACTCGGCCTGGCGAGTCTCCGGGACTTCCAGGATCACGGCGACCGCCCGTACCGGCAGCGGAACAGCGAACGAGTTGAGGAAGTCGACCCGTGCGGAGCGGCCGAACCCGGTGACGAGGTCGGCGCAGATCTCGCGAATCGCCGGTTCGAGTTGGTTGACCCGCTTGGGCGTGAAGGCCTTGGAGACCAGATGTCGGTACCGGGTGTGCGAAGGCGGATCCTCGGTGAGCATGGTCGACACGTTGGGCCACCCCGCAGCCGTCACCTCTTTCAGGCGGGCGAGCAGCTCGGGCGACGGCTTGGCCGCCGGGGTGCCGAACCGCGACGAGAACGTTCCCGGTTCGTGCAGGATCCGTTTCACGTCCTCGTGGCGGGAGACGGCGAACACCCGCTCGCCCGGGCGTCCGAACTGGGCGCCATCGAGTTCCAGCACCGGCGCATCCTCACGCATCTCCCGGTAGTGCGGATATGGGCACTGGACCACCGCGTCGTCGGCGGCATCGAACGTCACGCTCACCGCGCGATCCATTCGTCGAGCAGCGCGTGGAAGTGGCGGGGCTTGGTCTCTTGGTAGTCGGCGAACGTGACGCCGGGCTTGATCATCGCCTCGAGGCCGAGCTGGACTTCAGGCAGGTTGTAGACATCCTGGTTGAACACGCGGCCGAGCATCCCGAGTTCGGTCGCAACCGTCCAGTCCTCGTCGTCGGTGAGCCAATGGATCGGCGCAGCGGGCGGTCGTTCGTCGCCGGGAAACGGCGACAGAAACATGCACTCCATGATCGAGCGTCGATGATCATTGCCGTACGGTCGGAATCGGTACACGATCCGGTTGTAGGCGCCCCACGGGTGAAAGTTCGGGAACACCGTGTAGTAGATGCTCTCGGTCAACTCCCCGTCACAGAGCTCGTCGGCGCGGTCGCCGACCGCCGGCCGCAGCGCGGCTCGGGCCGATTCTGCTGCGAGGTGACGGGCGGTCTCGTCGAGCGGCACGATCATACGCGGCTCCTCGTCGAGGTTGCGGTCGCTCATCGCGTCGAAGATGTCCTGCTCCGTCGGCTCCCAGGTGACGTGAGGGCTCGGCACCCCGTTCGGGGTGATCGCCCGGCTGAAGTTGCCGAACACGTCGTACTGGGAGATCGCATCGCCGAGACTCGGCAAGAGCTGTGGGTGCGTTGCGACGACGTGGTACGCCTCCATGAACGCCTCCTGGGCAACCTTCCAGTTGCAGTTCATCACCTTGGCGACGTGTGCCTCCTTGTAGCGGTCCTCGAGCGGCCAGCGCGCGAAGTGATCGCCGAGATCACCGAGATGGTCCTCGAGCGGCGCCGCATCGAGATCCATGTTGATGAACACGAACCCACCCCACGTGCCGACGAGCACCTCGGGCAACCCCCACTCGTCGGGCTCCAACCGGGGGAAGTCCCACTGGCAGGGCACCTGCTTGAGACAGCCGTTCAGCTCCCAGGCGAAGCCGTGGAAGGCACAGCGGAGTTCGGTGTCACGGCCGGCGTGTTCGCGAATCCGACGGCCGCGGTGCGGGCACACGTTGTGGAACGCCTTGATCTCGTCAGCGGCGTTGCGCACGACGAGGATCGAGCGACCGACGACGTCGTAGGTGATGTGGTCGCCGACCTCGGGGATGTCCTCCTCGCGGCACGCCATTTGCCACACCTTGGTCCAGAGCTTCTCGACCTCGAGACGGTGGAATTCGGCGCTGGTGTAGCGCTCGACGGGAACGTCGGCTTCGCTCGGCGGCATCGGCGAGAACCAACGCAGCACCTCGGGCACCTCATGGCTGTCGGTGTCGAGCAACTGCTGGTACGTCAAGCTCGGCGGCTTGCTGTAGTCGACCTTCGTCACGAGCTGACCTCACTGTTGGCGTTGCCGGTGGCGGCGTGCTCGTCGGCGACCGACTCGGTCTGCCGGAATCTCGGGAGGACCGCGAGGCGCGGCGGGAGCTGCGGACCGGCGAGCCAGCCGCACAGGTGCGGGTCGGCGTGATGGAGGTCGCCGCTCACCCAACGACCGTCGGGCGTGAAGACGCCCGACGTTCCGTCGCGTGCAGTGACGGCGAGGTTGCCGTCGTCTCGCACGTCGTAGATCGCACCGCTCAAGGCATGACGGCGTTGTCGCATGAGGACCCCCGGGATCGAATCGTGATGTGGTGGCCACGATCTCATCTGGACTCGCGCCGGATCAGGGGCAAAGGTCCCAGAATTGATCGCTTGGCCGATTCCGGTCGGCAGGCTGGTCCGTTCACCCAGCAGGTCAGGTCAGCCGTCGTGGGCCACGACGACGTTGCCATCGGTCCACATCACGACCAGGGTGCGATGGGCGATGCGCCAGCCGACGTCGGTGCGCACGAGTCGATCCTCGTACCGGCCGGCAACGATGTAGTTGGGGCCGCCCCGTGCCTCCGCACGAACGTGCTGCGCCTGGAGGTAGCAGCGATGCGTCGCCGTGTCGCCCTCGACCCCGATCTCGTGGTTGCCGACCAGGTGCTGGCTGTGATCGAGGTGTTCGAGAGCGTTGCGAATGCGACCACGAATGGCCTCGACCCCGACGAGCGGGGTGGGACTCGACAGATTCGCGGTGGCGTCGGGGACGAACACGTCGTCGAGCAGCGCCCAGTCCTTGGTGTCGAGTGCGCGGCAGTAGCGCAGTGCGACCTGGTGGATCTCGCGTTCGTCGAGAAGGGTCTGAAGGTTGGTCATCGGTACCGTCCGATCGTGCGTGAAGTGACCATGGTCGAGACTGGTCGCTCAGATGAGGGTCCAGCCGCCGTCGACGGCGATGTTCTGGCCCGTCACGTAGCTCGAGGCATCGCTCACGAGGTAGAGCACCGCATTGGCGATGTCGTCGGGTGTGCCTTTGCGTCCGAGCGGCACATTGGACGAACGTTTCGTGGTGATGGGGCCCATCAACCCGCTGATCGACGGGTTCTTCGGCCAGAAGTGCTCGATCTCACCGGCATGCATGCGGTCGAGCGTTGGCACGGGCACGACGCCGGGACTGACCGCATTCACCCGGATCCCGTGAGGCGACAGGTCGACTGCGAGGCTCCGGGTGAAGTGAATGGCACCGGCTTTCGCGGTGTCGTAGCTGGTGCCGAGACACGGCAGCAGCCCGTCGACCGACGCGATGTTGACGATCGCCCCCCCACCTCCCTGCTCGACCATGCGGGCGGCCACCGGTTTGCAGCAATGGAACAGGCTGGCGAGATTGATGTCGATCGAGCGCTGCCACGACTCCACGCTCTGGTCCAGGATGCTGCCGGCCTCGTGGTACGAGCCGGCGTTGTTGACCAAGATGTCGAGCCGCTCACCCAGTGATGCGAGCGAGTCCGCGCAAGCGGTGGCATCGGTGACGTCCAGCAGGATCGCCCCACCGCCGATGTCGGAGGCCACCCGCTGGGCACCGTCCATGTCGATGTCCGCCACCGTCACCGATGCGCCCGCGGCGGCGAGCCGCCGGGCGATGCCCTCACCGATACCCGTGGCGGCACCGGTCACGACCGCGGTACGACCTGCGAGATCGAACAGCGCGGTGATCTCGTCCAGCATGGCCCTGACGATAGGGATCAGGGCGGCATCGAACGGAGTCGGGCGCGTTCAGGAGGCCTCGATGACAGACGTCGACGGCGCCCGCGCAACGATGGGTGCGTGCTGATGAACGTGTTCGACGACATCCTCCAGCGACTCGGCGCGAACGTCGAGACCGGCCTGCCGGACATGTGCGACGCCCCGATGAAGATCCCGGCATCGAGCTACGCCGATCCGGTGCAGTACGCCGAGGAGATCGAGAAGATCTTCCTCGAGGTGCCCCTGCTGGTGGCATTGTCATGCGATGTTCGGGAGCCCGGCGACTACCTGGCCTACGACCTGGCGGGTCGCCCGATCATCGTCGTGCGTGGCGACGACGGGAAGATCCGCACACTGCTGAACGTCTGCCGCCATCGAGGCGCCCGCCTCACCGACGACCACTGCGGATCGGGTCGTCGGTTCAGCTGCCCGTACCACGCCTGGGCGTACGACAACCAGGGTGCGCTCGTGAACGTGCCCGGTGACGACTCGTTCGGCGAGATCGACGTCACCGGATTGATCGAGCTTCCGACCGAGGAACGCCACGGCGCAGTCTTCGCGTCGCTCGATCCCGACGCATCCCTCGATCTCGACGCGTGGCTCGACGGGTTGGGAGATTCGCTCGAGGCGCTCCGCCTCGACGAGTTGTACCCGTATCGGGTGCCGACGACGATCGACAGCCCGAACTGGAAACTCGCGGCAGACGGGTATCTCGACGGTTACCACATCGGGTATCTCCATCGGAACACGATCGGTCGCAAGGCGATCACCAACCGCAACACCTACGACTTCTTCGGACCTCACGTGCGGGTCGGCTTCGCCACGAAGAAGACGCGGGACGTCGATCCGAGTGCCATCGACCCGGCTGAGCTGCCCGAGTACATGAGCCTCGTCCACTACGTCTTTCCGAACGTGTCGATCTCGGGCGGCCACGGCGACACCCTCATGTTGAGCAAGCTGCTTCCGGGGCCGACGGTCGACCGCTCGACGACGGTGCAGTTCCAGTACTACCGCGAGCCGGTGGACGGCACGCTCGTCGCGGTCGCCGAGGAGAAGCGAACGACCTACGAGTCAGTGGTGCGCGACGAGGACTGCGCCACGATCTTCGGCATCAACGATGCGTTGGGAGCGATCGGCGACGGCCATGTCGTGTTCGGCCGCAACGAGTCCGGCAATCAACACCTCCACGACACCATCCGGTCCTTCACCCAGCAGAGCTGACCCACCGGCCGTCGGCACCGAAGACGAGGTCCGTGAGTTCGTCCGACACCACTTCGACGTCGGTCCCGAGCGCGACCGGCACCTTCTGGTAGCTCCACTTCATCACGTCGAGCGCGAGTTCGATGATCTGGTCCCGAGTGAAGTGTTCGGTGAGCCGCAGGCAAGAACAGCTCGAGACTCATCCGCTGTTCGACCACGAGCGAAGCGGTGGCGAAGTCGACGAACCCCTCGCCGCCGAGATGCGATCGGAGCGCGCCGGGGTGCGCATCACTCACCGAGGACATGTCGACGAGGTACTGCTCGGTGAATTCGAGCGACGCGTCCAGCGCGACGAGCGCATCGGTGCCGGGGCGAGTGCAGCGTCGACGGGCTTGGACTCAGCGACTTCCGCCGTTGACGACGAGCGTGTGACCGGTGATCCAGGACGACGCCGACGAGGCCAGGAACACCACGGCGTTCCCGACGTCGTCCGGGGTGCCGAGCCGGCCGAGGGGGACGCCCAGCTTCGCGGCCAGTTGCGGGAGGTCGTCCTCCGTCGCACCGAAGAACTCCATGAACACCTCGGTCGGAACGGGACCGGGAGCGACGCCGTTCACTCGAATCGCCCGTGGCGCGAGTTCGATCGACAGCGTCTTGGTCAGGCTGTCGACGCCCGCCTTCGCAACGGCATACGGGCCGTTGTTGGGTGATGCCTTGAGCGCAGCGGTCGACGAGATGTTGATGATCGACCCGCCGTCGCCCATCACACGGGCGGCCGCACGGGCCCCGGTGAAGACCGCTCGGAGATTGACGTCCAGCTGATAGTCCCACTGCCGGTCGGGCATGTCGGCCAGGTGCCGCGGGGTTCGGTCGTCGGCTCCGCCGGCATTGCTGACCCAGAGCGTGAGCCCCCCGAGTTCCGCAGCAGCACGGTCGGCCAGCTCGTCGACGAAAGCTCCATCGGTGATGTCACCGTCGATGGCGACCGCCCGCCGACCGAGCGCGCGAACACGCTCAGCGACTGCTTCGATCTCGTTGGACCGGCGCGCGGTGAGGACCAGATCACAGCCGGCTTCGGCCAGAGCGATCGCGATTCCTTCGCCGATGCCTCGGCCCGCTCCCGTGACCACCGCCTGTCCGCCGTCGAGTGCGAATCGATCGAGCACCGTCATGTGTTCCCCTCGTGTGTGGTCGCAACCCCTGCGGCGACCCTACCCATTCGGTGCTGACCGGCAGCACACGTACCGCTCCCCTCGGCGATTACCCTCGTCAAGGTGTTCGGGGGACCTGTTCAGCTCGCCTATGCCGTCGACGACGTCAGCCGAGCCGCAGCGACCTGGGCCGCTCGGGGTATCGGGCCGTTCTTCGTACGCGAACACATCGAGCTCCACCACGCCCGGATCCGCGGCCGATCCTCACTGTTCGACCACTCGTCAGCATTCGCCCAATGGGGCGAGGTGATGGTGGAGTTGATCCATCAGCACGACGGCGGCGACGAGCCGATCGTCGGGTCGTCCGGCATCCACCACGTGGCCCACTTCGTCGAGAACTTCGAAGCGGCGACCGGCCAGCTCACCGTGTCCGGCCGGGCCGAAGTGCTGTACGCCGAGACCGGAACCGGGATGCCATTCGCCTTCCACGAAGGTGGCGCCGAGTTCGGCCACCTGATCGAGATCTACGAGCGCACGACGCCGCTCGGCCGCTTCTACGAGATGGTGCATGACGCGTCAAACGGCTGGAACGGCACCGACCCCGTCCGCCACCTGTAATCCCTCCTCGCGATGCGCTCCGAACGTTCGTCCGGCAGCGATGAGAAGCTGAGGCCACCTGCCGCACCGGAATCTCATCGCTCTCGATCGTGCGGCTCGGCGAGTGGGCACCGCACCGACGAAGTCACCGGGTCGCCGTCAGCTCGTTCGTCCGGCTTCGTGGATCTCGCGGCTCGAGCCGATGTTGAACCGGTTCGGCGTCATCCCTGCAGTGGTCTGGCCGGCGTCGACGACCAGTGTGTGGCCCGTGACGTAGCGCGAGTCATCGCTCGCGAGGTAGAGAGCTGCCGCCGCGATGTCCTCGGGGACACCGGCGTAGCCGAGCGGTGACATCGAAGCGATCCGGTCGCTGGTTGCGTCGAGGTCGTTCGGATCCCCACTCGTGACCGACGCGGTCATGGCGGTGACCGTGTTGCCCGGCGCAATCGCGTTCACCCGGATGCCGTTGGGTGCCAACTCGTTGGCCACCGACTTGGTCAGCCCGATCACGCCGTGTTTCGCGGCGGTGTACGCATGCGGTCCGAGACCACCGAGGACGCCGGCGGTGCTCGACGTGCTGATGATCACGCCGGAGTTCTGCGGCAGCATGACGCGGGCAGCGTGCTTGACACCGAGGAAGACCCCGCGGAGCAGGATGTCGATCGTGTTGTCCCACGCCTCGACCGACATCTCCGAGATGCGGCCGACAGCTCCGACGATGCCTGCATTGTTGAACATCACGTCGAGTCGGCCGAACTCCGCGACAGCCATGTCGACCGCCGCGGCGACCTGATCCTCATCGAGCACATTGGTCTCGGCGAATCGCGTGCGGTCGCCGAGTTCGTCGACGAGCGCGAGACCGGCATCGACCTGCATGTCAGCGATGATCACTCGGGCCCCCTCCGCAACGAACAGACGTGC
>Ga0316193_10000704_pt1 | contig 21426 bp, 21 predicted proteins | sample MerIslsedime2_MG_FD_207735 | JGI IMG/M metagenome (GOLD analysis project Ga0316193, IMG submission 207735) | Coastal sediment microbial communities from Maine, United States - Merrow Island sediment 2 | ecosystem: Environmental > Aquatic > Marine > Coastal > Sediment | place: USA: Maine... | reverse complement strand
AACAAATTAAGGAATCATTCTGATACCCAATCGTTTAAATAGCTGTTTCCAACTCGTTCCCATGCTCTGCGTGGGAACGCATACTTGGATATCGGTCGAGACTGATCTGCATTCCCACGCAGAGCATGGGAACGAGAAAAAAATGCATATGAGTTAAAGCAAAGAAGGCGGTATTTTGATCACCCTCCCCTCAATCCCCTCCCACAGGGAGGGGAAGTCGTTTTTTCCCTTTTAGCTGGACGTGTTAATGAAGTTCGTCTGTTACTCCGACTGGCAGCAACTACCAGACAGTGCGAATACACTCTTTGAGCAGGGAGAGAAAGACAGTATTTTTTTCTCGCGCCCGTGGTTTGTGAGTCTGACTGCCACTACACTGGCTGATGATCACTCTATGGCATTGGCCTGCGTGGTGGCTGGCAACAAGGTACTGGCCATCCTGCCTCTGATGAAAAGCACCGGGAAAACCTGGTACGCCCTCAAACACCCTTATACGCCACATTTCAGTCTGCACCTTGCCGATGAAGATCAACAGCAGGTTCTGGCTTGCCTGGTTGAGGGATTGAGTCAGCTGCCACTTAAGGGATTGCTCCTGGAGCCGGTTGCTGCCAATGACAGCAAACTGGACGGTTTGCAGCGGGTCATGCAAACGGCCGGATTTTGCTGTGAGCACATATTTCGGCACTATAACTGGATTTATCACGTGCAGGGGCAGTCATTTCAGGACTATATGGCAGCGCGTCCGGCAAAACTGCGTAATACTATCTCCCGTAAAAAGCGTAAACTTGAACGTGACCACGGTTACGAAATTCGACTTTTTACTGGCAACGACGTGCCACAGGCTATGTCTGATTATTATGCGGTTTACAGCACCAGCTGGAAGGCGAATGAACAGTATGCCAGATTTGTGGATGCCATGGTGGCGGGCTTTTCCAAGGCAGGATGGACCCGGCTCGCGATTCTTTATATCAAGGGCCGGCCCGCCGCGGCACAGCTCTGGTTTGTATGCCACGGCAAGGCGAATATATTCAGGCTTGCGTATGATGACGCATGGAGGCCGTATTCAGCGGGTTCCATACTGACCAGTTTCCTGATGGAGTACGTGATCGATACCGATAAAGTTGAAGAGATTGACTTTTTGACGGGAAACGAGGCGTACAAGCAGGACTGGATGTCTGAGCGCAGGGAAGGTTTCGCATTGAGCTGTGTAAAAACTACAAAGCATAAAGACAGATACGCGCTGTTTGTCGAAGCGCTGAAACGCATGTTTAAAAATTAAAAAACGGGGTCAGAGAGTACTTCAAAACCCCTTCGGGTTTTATCAAGTATTTCCTAAACTCGCTAAGCTCGTTCTGGTCACCTTGTTTCTATATTAGAGAATATTGTTCTCTGACCCTATTTATTAAATTGTTAGCAGACTAGTATTTCACCGAACACCCGTAGGGCCGCGTAATGTTGTCTTCTATGGGCTTGCCAACCGCCATGGCATCGAGTGCAGCACGCACATAGTTCTTTGCTTTAGCAATATCATCCTCGTCTTTGCTGGGAATATTATCAATCCCGCCCATGTAAACGAGTTCACCCGTTTTATCGATGATATACATGTGTGGGGTGGTCTTGGCGCCATACAATAGGCCGATCTCGCTGGTTTCGTCCAGTATCACTGCCGTGGGTGCCGCGTTGCGTGATTGGGACAGTGCATTGGCCTGCTGACCACTCACATGGCCCTGTTTGCCGGGTTTGGATGAGATAATGGATAACCAGACAACGCCATTGGCCGTGGCGTGCTTTTGTAATTTTTGCATGTTGCCACTGTGATAATGTTTTCTGACATAAGGGCAGTCATGGTTGGTCCATTCCAGGACCACGGTTTTCCCTTTGTATTGGCTCAAGCTGTGTTTGACGCCATTGCTGTCGACGCCGATGAAATCCGGTGAGGCTTTGCCGACTTCAACCCTGGCATAGGTGGTCAGGCTAAACGCGGTGAGTATGCCCAGCAGGATGAATTGCGCAAGTTTACAGGATGTGGCTGTCATGGTGGTGCCTCCTATATATTAAGTGTGTGTTCAAATTGATATTATTCGTGTGTTGCGATTTGTTGCAGTGCATCGGTCAATATCCCCTCGGTCAGAATATTGGGTAACACTACGGCATCCTGGCCTTTGCCCGGATAGAGCAGATACAGGGGCACGCCACTGCGACCATACTGGTTTAACATATTGGTGATGCGCGGGTCCTTGTTGGTCCAGTCAGCTTTCATGTAGACCACGCCTTTTTGCCGAAGTTGCGCCTGTACCGTCGCTCGGCTGATGGCCACCTTTTCGTTGACCAGGCAGGTGATACACCAGGCGGCCGTGAAGTTGACCAGCACGGGTTGCCCGTTACGCCGTAATTCGTTCAATCGAACGGGATCATAGGCCTGCCAGTTACCTTGTATTTGATTGCTGGTGGTTGCAGGGGGGTGTTGTTGGTGCAAGGTGGCAGCGAGGGTGAGGATGAGCAGCAGCACCAGGCCGACTTTATATATTGGGTGTGTTGTTGTGCGCAGCTTTTGCCAGCACCATAACAAAAAGCTCAGCAGCACCAGGGACATGAAGGCCACTAACAGGCTGGCTTGATCCACTTGTTGACTCAGTACCCACAGTAACCAGGCCGCTGTGGCATACAAGGGAAAGGCGAGGATTTGTTTCGTGATCTCCATCCAGGCGCCGGGTTTCGGTAGCCAGTTCGACAGGCCGGGCCAGAAGCTGATCAATAACCAGGGCAATGCCATCCCGATGCCCAACACGATAAAGATCAACAGTGCGGTGCCAGTCGACTGGCTCAGGGCGTAACCGAGTGCGGTCCCCATAAAGGGGGCCGTGCAGGGGGTGGCGACAATCACCGCAAGCACGCCGGTAAAGAAGGCGCCGGCTGTGCCGCGCCGTGTTGTGAGCTGTTGGCCCAGTCCCATAAAGCTTTCGCCGAAGGACCAAAGGCCTGAAAACATCAGTCCCATGGCAAATAGTAACCAGGTGAGGATCAGCACAAACGCCGGCGACTGTAGCTGGAAGCCCCAGCCAATCGCTTCGCCACTCGCACGCAATAACAGGAGTAACGCCGCAATGATGGCAAAGCTGATCAATACGCCCAGGGTAAAGGCAATGCCATTACTGCGAACCGTTGCCGGTGCCTGTGCGCTGCTTTGCACAATCTGCAAGGCCTTGAGTGACAGGATCGGAAACACACAGGGCATGATATTCAGCAGCAGACCACCGATGAGGGCAAACAACAGTATCAAACCAGGGTGGGTCGAGGATGGTGTCGGCGCAGCGGGGATCGCGAGCGTGAATGCCCGCTTGAGTACGCCATCGGCAGCGCGTTCACTGATTAATACTACACCGTCCAGTTGCCTGAGTGACTGACCGCGCAGATCGCCACGGGTCAGGGTGATCGTTAAGGTGTTATTGTTGACCGTGTAGGGTTGCCTGGCCGCGTGTTCGATAATGCCATAGCTGGCAGGATAAAAATAAACTTCCTGCAATTGACGGGTATCGACGCCGCTTAGATTGATGTTGACCGTCAGTTGCGAAGCATTGACATCGACGCTCGCTGGCCAGGGTAAGGGCTGCGGTAAACGCTGGCGAGCGTCATTAAACGCATCGGCCCAGGCCGAAGCTGTTTGCCGGTTCGCGGTAATCACGGGCAAAGACAAACTGAACTTGCCTTCCTCCGGAATACACTCGACCTTGCAAACCAGCCACTCTGCGTTGGCATGTAGTTCAAGGGCTTGTCCTGGCTGCAGGCTGTCGGGTGGGATGATCCTGACCAATAACATGGCCTGGTGGCTGTAGCCATAGTTCATCAACGGGCCAACCGGTAGCCGCTGCGGGTAGGGCCAGTGAATGTCACCGGCCTGAAAGCCAGGTGGTAATTGCCAGTCAATGGTGGGTGGATTGCCGGAATCCCCCGCATTTTGCCAGTAGGTGTGCCAGTCGGGAATGATATCGAAATGCAGGGCAGCCCAGAATGGCTGTCCAGGGACGATACCTTTGTATTCGCTGACCAGGCTGGCGGTCAGGTGCGGGGTTTTTATGCGCGTGGGCTTGTCTTCGGTGGCTGCCGTGAATAACGGCGCGAACAGTAATATCGCGATGATGGTGACTCGCACTAACCAGGTTGATTGGCCTATCATCATCTCAGAGTACCAGATATTTAATTTGGGACCAGCTCGATTTGACCGTGCGATGGGGAAAAAGTGCGGTCGCGATTGCGCAAATAAATGGAGTCACAATAAACCGGGTCACACAATAAACCAGGTCAGAGAGCACTGTAGAACCTCTATGAGGTTCATTCAGCACTTTGCTTGTTCTGGTCACCTCGTTTCTTGAATCAAGGGGTCGTAATACTTGATGTTGATCCCCTCATCCTAACCCTGTTGCTGGCCATCCATGGCCAGCACCCTTCGGGCGCACTTTGTGCGACCAAATTCGTTCCAGACGAATTTGTCTCCCTGGGGGAGAAGGGAGATGTCGCAAGTGTTGGATTTTATGCTGCAGCGCCAAACCAGTATTTGGTGTTTTTGCTCAGAAACTCCTCGTACGGGATATAGTGTGAGCCGTCGCATGAGAGGGTCACGCTGACCAAACCGTTATATAAATTGATGGATGCTGTGCGTAGATAGATGTTCTCATCCACCATGCGCAGTTCTTTAAAGTTCTCCAGCAACACTGCGATCTGTTCTGACGGTATCAGGGCATCTGGCGGATACGGCTGAGAGGGATAGACCAGGCACATGTCCGGGTCGGTGAGGGCTTCGATATCCAGGATGCGATAGCGAAATGGATTATCCCTCGTCCAGATGGTGGCCTGGCTGCTGGAAAAGTTGATCAGTGCCTGAAACACGCCGCGGTGGGTCAGCATCTCCTCTAGAATGGCCAGGGCTTGTTCCATATTGCGATCCATGGGGTTTTCCACCCGGGTTTGTAGAAACAACAGACTACGGATTGCCGGGTCACCTTTGATCTGGCGCCAGTTTTCGGGTTCCTGATAGAGCTCGGCGGTGACGGGTAGATTACGCAGGTCAAAGTCTGCACCGAGGTAGCCCAGGACCTGGTTATCCACACGTATGATTTGCAGCGCCGTGAGTGAAGGACGGCGCCCGAACTGGCTGATGTAGGCATCGGACAACAAAAATCCCCAGGCGGGCACGGCTTCCTTCATGTATGGCCGCTCGGAGCGATCTCGTCCAAAATGCCCTGCCACCACACGGGCGGGGCCAATGGTGTCACATATTTGTATGCCGTCAGTATTGAGCAAATACAAACCGGAGCAGTAGGGGATACTGGTAAAGTTCTGTTGGAGCATGGCTTCGGTTTGTTGCCGATCGTTCCATATTGGTGCAAGTTGTTGAGCAACCCTGTCGATAGGCTCGCGCAACATTCGCGCCAGTTCATCACGTTGGCGATAAATACTGTCTTTGAATGAGGTATCCATGGTTTATCCTTGTTGACTATACGTAAAGACGCACCATTTTAGTTCGTCAGGTCATTAATAAAGCTTGCCAGTTCGACATTGCTAGAATGCGCTGGATCAAAGTAACTATCGGGTTTGCTATTCAGTCCGTATACCCTTAAACAGGGCTAGGCTCTTGGCTATCCAAATAATAGAACAATAGCGGAACAGATCACGATTAATTTAGATATTATTATGCTTGACTTAATTCGAAAATCGGTTCAAGTCCAGAACCTGATAGTTCATAAATGTTAACGCTTGATGACAGCGAGGTTAAATATTATCCCGGGCGCATTAACGGGGTCAGGGCCCTTATTTATTCTTGAACTACTATAATTTAACGCTCATTGTTTGCCTGCTTGCTTTGATGCCATTTAAAAAATGAATAATAAATTTCCTATCCTCTATACCTTTCGTCGATGCCCTTATGCGATACGTGCCAGGCTCGCGATTAAAATTAGTCAAACTCAGCTTGAGTTACGTGAGGTCGTTTTAGCCGATAAACCTGAATCGATGTTGGAGGTCTCTCCTAAAGGGATGGTCCCGGTATTGGTGTTGCAGAATGGTACGGTGATTGATGAAAGTAAGGACATTATGCACTGGGCATTAAAGCAAAATGACCCGGAGAACTGGTTGAGTAAGGATGACGATATCATTGCTGAAACTGATGCTCTAATTACATTGAATGATAATGAGTTCAAGCGACATCTGGATCATTATAAATATGCGGATCGTTTCCCTGAGCACCCAATGGAATATTATCGCCAACGAGGCGAAGCGTTTCTGCAACAACTTGAAGCGCGCTTGAGTCAACATCCATTTCTATTGGGTGATGCTGTATCGATGACCGATATGGCGATTCTCCCGTTTATCCGTCAGTTTGCTTTTGTGGATAAGCCCTGGTTTGACCAGGCACCTTATCCACACTTACAAAGTTGGCTGGAAAATCTCTTAGCCTCAGAGCTATTTAATCAGGTGATGATTAAACACCTCCAGTGGAAAGAAGGCGACGACGTTACATTATTTTAATTGGCGCCAGGATTAATGAAAACCCGGCCCAGATCCCGGTTTTCGCTAATAAAAGGGCTAGTGCCTTTTTAATGAGATTTTAACGAACGATAGGCTAGTCACAATAAAATTCTGCTACTATCCTTAGTGTTTTCAAATTCAATTAAGGATGGCCAGTGCAGCCCATTGTTTCTATTTCCAGTCTGTCCAAGACCTATGCAGGTGGCTTTCAGGCGCTGAAAGACGTCAATCTTGATATTCAGCGGGGTGAGATCCTGGCCTTGCTGGGGCCGAATGGGGCGGGGAAGACGACACTCATCTCGATTATCTGTGGCATTGTGAATGCCAGCAGCGGCTCGGTGACGGTGGATGGCTATGATAATGTCAAGGACTATCGCATCACGCGCGACCGTATTGGCCTGGTGCCACAGGAGCTCACCCTCGGTGCCTTTGAAAGCGTGTGGGATACGCTGTCTTTTAGTCGTGGTCTGTTTGGTAAAAAGCCCAACCCGGCCTGGCTTGAGCAGGTGCTCAAGGACCTGTCCTTGTGGGACAAAAAGACCGAGATGCTCATGGCCCTGTCCGGCGGGATGAAACGCCGGGTGTTGATTGCCAAGGCCCTGGCGCATGAGCCGGCGATACTGTTTCTGGATGAACCCACCGCCGGTGTGGATGTGGCCTTGCGCAAGGATATGTGGGCGCTGGTTGAGCGGCTACGTGAATCCGGGGTGACCATTATCCTGACCACGCACTATATCGAAGAGGCCGAGGCCATTGCCGATCGGGTCGGGGTGATCAACCAGGGTGAGCTGTTACTAGTGGACGATAAACAGGCCCTGATGCACAAGCTGGGTAAACGCCAGTTGATGATCGAGCTGGAATCGCCAATTGTCAGTTCCAGTGCCGGCCTGCCGGCATGGCTGGCCGATTTTGCCCTGGAGGTTGCGGCTGAGGGCAGTCAGTTAATCTATACCTATGACCCACATAAATCCCATACCGGCATTGATGAACTGCTGCGTGCGATTGCGGCGGTCGGTCTGGTGATTAAGGATGTGCACAGTGTGAAGACCTCGTTAGAAGAAATCTTTGTCAATCTGGTCAAGGGCAAGGGAAGGGATGCCGCATGAATATCCACGCCATCCGCGTTATTTATAAATATGAAATGAAGCGCGCCTTCAATACGATTGGGCAGAGTTTTGCCTCGCCGGTACTCTCCACGGTGTTGTACTTTGTGGTGTTTGGTACGGCCATCGGTTCACGGATGGAGGCCATTGAAGAGGTGTCGTATGGCTTGTTCATCGTGCCGGGATTGATGATGCTGACCATCTTATCGCAGAGCATTGCCAATGCCTCGTTCGGGATCTACTTTCCGCGCTTTACCGGCCAGATCTATGAGGTGTTATCGGCACCGATCTCCTTTGTCGAGATCGTCATCGGTTATGTCGGGGCGGCGGCCACCAAGTCCTTTCTGATTGGTTTGATTATTCTCTTCACGGCCAGCTTTTTTGTGGAGATGCGTATCGCCCATCCGTTCTGGATGATGGGCTTTTTGATCCTGACCTGTGTTTCCTTCAGCCTATTTGGTTTTATTATTGGCCTGTGGGCAAAGGACTTTGAAAAATTGCAGATCATTCCATTATTGGTAATTACCCCACTGGTGTTTTTAGGTGGCAGTTTTTATTCCATCGATATGCTGCCACCGGCCTGGCAGACCGTTAGCCTGTTTAACCCGGTGGTGTATTTAATCAGCGGTTTTCGCTGGAGCTTTTTCGAGGTTTCCGATGTCAGCGTCGGCTTGAGTTTGACAATGGTGATGCTTTTTCTGATGATTTGCCTGTTGATCGTCGGGTGGATGTTTAAAACCGGCTATCGTTTGAAGCAATAGCTAGAAAACCCGGATCTGACCCACGCAACTTGATTTATGAGTCATATAGGGGAGAACACATGGTTTCTTTAAAGTGTGAGAATTTATGATTATCGATCCATTCGAACTCGATACCCATTCTGTCTACAAGCTCTTGATCGGTGCCGTCGTGCCGAGACCGATAGCCTGGGTCTCATCGCGCAGTCGTGATGGCATACTCAATCTGGCGCCCTATAGCTTCTTCAACGTTGTGTCGCGTGAACCACCCATGCGGGCCATTTCGGTGGGTCCTCGTACCGGGGGAGAGCGCTATCCGAATGATACGTCGATGCTGATCTGATCAGCAATGGCCGCATTGATACACTGAAACTGGATCCCCTTGCTCGCCTGGCCGGCGACTTCTCCAGAATCCAGACGTTATTTGATCTGCCTTTGGACGACCCTGAATCTTTTTAAGAGTTGGGTCGTAAGTGTGCTATTAAAGGCTCGGAGCCCCAGTTTTCGCTAATATTAGAAACAACTAGTATCTGACCCGGGTTGTTCCTGGCGACGCATCATGGACCGGTCATTGTGACTGATAGCAAAATAACCTTATCTCTGCCAATATTAATAATCTATATAAAACAATAAGATAGAAAATGACGTGAGTTTTTTAAAAAATTAATATTCTAGAAACTTGCAAAATATGGAAGTTTCTGTAAATTAATAGTATGACACCCTTAACCGAACTCATTATTAAGTCAGGCGATGTGGACCGTGTTTTATCTGCCCGGCAATTGGAACGTTTACTGGGTGGGAGTGAGGCTCGTCGCTATGGCCAGGTAAATCGTGCCCTTAAGGCGGGGGAATTACTTAAGGCACGGCGGGGTTTGTATGTGCTGGCGCAAGTCTATCGCAAAATCCCTGTCCACCCTTTTGCGCTGGCCCAACAAATTGAACCGGGCAGCTATGTTTCTGCAGAGACGGCACTGAGTTTTCACGGCTGGATTCCGGAGGCGGTGAGAAGTGTGTTGAGCATTACCGCCAAAGGTAAGTCGGTGAGTTATGAGCATGACGCGCTGGGAAAATTTGAGTTTCGCCGTATGACCGTCAAACCCGGTTATTTTCTTCAGGCCGTGGCCAGACATGAATTGCAACATCAAGTGGCGTTGATTGCGGAACCCATGCGAGCCCTGTTGGACCTGGTGTATTTACGCAAGTTGCCATGGCAGGGTTTGGATTATTTGTTGGAGGGTTTACGTATCGACGAGCAGGCTATCAAGGCGGTGCCTTCATTGAGTATTACGAAGCTATTGGATGTGTACAAAGGGAAACGGGAACAGGTGTTCATTAATGAGCTACTCAGGTCATTAAGATTATGATTGATTTGATTCAAAAGCGCCTGGCTGAATATAAAGCGACGAGCCCCCTTGAGGAAGAAAATGCGCTCAAGGAAATCGTACAGGAGATTATATTGTTTTCTTTGTGGCGGGCGGACTTTTTTGAGGTGGCTGCATTTCAAGGTGGAACCAGCTTAAGAATATTGCATGGTTTGCTGCGATTTTCAGAGGATATCGATTTTATTTTGCGTGAACCTGACCCGAATTTTTCATGGCAGCCTTATTTGGAGGGTCTCGTTGACACTTGTCAGGAATTTGGTATTGAGCCGGAAGTGCTGGATAAGAGCCATATGGATAGAAATGTTAGAGCTGCACTGATTAAAGATAATTCGATTGCCAATCAATTAAATCTGAGCTTTATGAATAATCGTAGAGATCAGAAATTAACAATTAAACTGGAAATTGATTGCAATCCTCCTGCGGGTTCCGGTTTTGAATATAAGTATCTCGACTTTCCAGTTGACTTCGAAGTGTGTCATCAGGACCTAAGTAGTAATTTTGCATTAAAGATGCATGCCTTGCTGTGTCGGCCTTACCTAAAAGGTCGAGATTGGTATGACTTCAATTGGTACATCGCTCAAGGCATCACGCCAAATCTGGAATTATTAAAGAATGCACTCATTCAATATGGCCCATGGCAAGGCCAGGTTATTAGTGTTGATAGAGATTGGCTGGTAATAGAATTGGCTAAGAAGATTTCCTCCATTAACTGGAAAGAGGCAGCAGCGGATGTGGAACGATTTTTAAAACCTGTAGAACAAAAAAGTTTGTCTTTGTGGGGTGAGAAATTTTATATGAATAAGCTAAATAAACTTGATGGATTGTTAAGATGATATTTGGTGATAGATTTATTTCTCACATTTGTTAATACTATCTATTCATACAGTGTGAGAAATTTGATGGAGTCAGACCACGGTTTCCAGGCCACTGGTAGTGGCAAGATAAACCTGATCGGTAAAAAGGTTTGATAGATTTTGAAATGAAGCCCAAGATGGTTGTCGAGCTTGGTCAATACAAAAACTGGAGCGGATTTAACCGGCAGGGAGGTTCATTTTGACCCGAATTGCGGTTTATGGCTAAAGAGTTTTTCTGAAGCCTTAATAATGCTGAAAGTGATGAACAGTATTATTAATACTTGCAAAACCATGGCTTCATTACCATAGATATTTAGTCCAATTCGAGTCATATGGAAGTCCATCCGATTCGCTTCATCGATGAAATCGATTAGCCGTAACAAAAGAAGGGATGTGGATAGGATAAGAACGCTTATCCAGCTCAAGAAATTTAGCATATATACTCTCCTGAAGAGTATATCGACAACGCGTATAGAATATTTAGTGAGCTAAAAACATTAAAGGGGCTGAGTCCTTTTTAAGATAAATAAAATGGAATTAGAACATCAGCTTTTATCACGGGGTGAACTATGAGGCGCTATTCAATTTATATATTAGGTATTTTCTGTTTTGCTGTACAACAGGCCTATGCGCTCGAGTGGCCAGATATACAGACTTTGAAAATTGGCCCACATACCTATGTCATCGAACACGGGCCACACGATGAAGACCCGAAAGTGAGTCGCGGTTTTCACAACAACCCGGGTTTTGTCGTGACAGATACCGGTGTCGTTGTTATCGATACCGGTAGTAGTTATGAAATCGGTAAAATGATCCTGCGCAAGATCGCTGCTGTTACAGAAAAACCCATTACCCATATCTTTACCACCCATTTTCACGGCGATCATTGGTTGGCGAATCAAGCGCTGGTTGAGGTCTATCCCAATGCACGCACTATTGCCCACCCCGAACTGATTCGATTATTAAAAGGAGGTGAGGACAAGTTCTGGCTGGATACATTTGCCAAACGGCTTGGTGATGACTTCGCAGGCACTAAAGCGGTTCTACCCAATACATCAGCAGAAAATAAAGTATATAAGATTGGAGGTATTCGCTTTCAGCTTGTCTTGTTTGATAAGGCACATACGGCTACGGATTTGATGGTTTATGTTGTTGAAGAAGGTGTGCTGTTTACCGGTGATATTGTTAACAATGCGCATTTTTCTTTTATGGGGCATGGCAATTTCAAAGGCGCCTATGAGGCAACCCAAAAAGCGCTGGCAATGAAGCCCAAGCATGTTGTGGTGGGTCATGGCCGAAGTGGCAAGATAAACCTGATAAATGAATTTGCAGAGATCTACCAGAAGTTGCGGAGCGTGGTGGCCAAATATTATGAGCAAGGTTTGATGGATTTTGAAATGAAGCCCAAGGTGGTTGCCGAGCTTGCACGATACAAAAACTGGAGTGGTTTTGACAATCAGATAGGCTCGTACGTCAGCCAGCTCATAACGGAATTGGAAAATGAATCATTTTAGATGAATGTCCGGTCAGACTCTAAAGGAGTGGCCAGCCGGCCACTCCTTATCTAAGAGGCTTGTGGAACTTACATTCCACCACCACCAGTCGGAGGCGTATACCCATCGGTTAAGGTCATCATGAAGGCGACGATGGCATCCTCCTCGGCATTGCTCAGGCCGAGGTCGCCAAGCAAGGTGGTATTCACATTTTCCGCTACCTCCGGCTCTGGCCATAGCCCCTCGATGTCGCGGGTATTATAGAAGTGCACGACATCCTTCAGGGTTTTTAGCAAACCGTTATGCATATAGGGCGCAGTCAGGGCGATATTGCGCAAATGCGGTGTCTTGAACTTGCCGTTCTCTGCCTCGATACCCAATACCCCTCCCAGGCCAATATCAACGGGATTGTCGGTCATGGGAAACTCAAGGTTCTTGGGCAGGCCTAGGTTGTGATAGCGAAAATCGGTAAACAGCACCGGTGTGCCAGTATTGCCACCACCCATCATGCCGTCGGCGGTATGACACTGTGAGCACCGGGCGCGGCCGTTAAATAACATCCGGCCGCGGCGTTCCTGCCTGGTGAAATTGGCCAGCCCCGCCTGGACGGCGTCGAACTTGGAGGTGAAGGTATTTACTTCCTGGCTGCTTTCGAAGGTGGCGATGGCCGTGGCCATTTGATGATAGGCCCTGGGCACATCCTGCAGGGCACCCGTACCAAAGACCTGTTCGAATAGCTCGGCATAGTCCGAGGCGGCAATCTTGACGATGACGGTGGCTTCATCGGGATTGTTCATTTCCACCGGATTGAGAAAAGGCCCCTTGGCCTGTTCCGTCAGGTTGGCGGCACGGCCATCCCAGAACTGACCACCTACTGCCTCGTCGGTGTAACTGAACTCGGGGAAGAAACTCGCATAGGCGGAGCTGGGTGAGTTGCGGCCACCGAACCGCCCCGGGATCACCCCCTCCGACACGGGCAGGTTCTGATCGGGATCGGCGAAGCCTGCACCGGGGGTATGGCAAGAGGCACAGGACTGCCCAGCGGGCTCGGATAAATTGGCATCGAAGTAGATCAGTTTACCTAACTGTTCAAGCGGTGTTAGCGCCTGGGCCTGGGGACTAAACTGAAACACAACAAGGAATAGCGCGGCAAACATCTTTACTGGTGTTCTCATCATTGTTTCTCCTTAAGAGTTATATTCGAAGCGACTGTCTATGCAGTTGATCAAAAGAGAGGTATCGGGATGATTTGATGCTCGCAGTCCCTTGATGCAGAGCTTCCCTAAATCATTTCGATTAACCTGCTACTTTTGTCAGAACCAGTTTCTTCCTTCTCTTCCTGATTAAATACAAAGAATGACACTGGTTTCGTGCGAGATTTTAGGCATTCAATGCAGATAGGGGCAGTGACATAGTGTCGCGCGACAATTTGCCCCAACACTCATTTAAAAAATGAGATTGGACGTCCTGAACCTTCCCCGTTTTGACCGTCACTTTTGGTCAGAGACAATAGCCCGCAGTAAGGAGTGCCCCCAATAAAAAGAAGAGAAAGCCGTACAAGACATATATAATAGGGAAGAATCCATGGTTTCCTTAAGGGGTGAGAATTTATGATTATCGATCCATCCGAACTTGATACCCATTCGGTCTACAAGCTCTTGATCGGTGCCGTCGTGCCGAGACCGATTGCCTGGGTCTCATCGCGCAGTCGCGATGGCGTGCTCAACCTGGCGCCCTATAGCTTCTTCAACGTGGTTTCGCGTGAGCCACCCATGCTGGCCATTTCGATTGGCCCGCGTACCGGGGGGGAGAGCTATCCGAAAGATACCTTGACGAACATACGAGAGAGCCAGGAGTTCGTGATCAATATTGTCTCGGTGCCGCTTGCCAATGCCATGCACGAGTCCTCCATCAACCATCCTCCGGAGGTCGATGAGTTTGAACGGGCCGGTTTGACGCCCGCAGATTGCGCGGTGATCGAAACACCACGTGTGGCCGAGGCGAAGATAAGCATGGAGTGCACGCTGGAGCACATATTGAAGTTGGGCAGTGACCATCTGGTGATCGGTCGCATGCAGCGTTACCACGTCGATGATGATCTGATCACCGATGGCCGCATTGATACACTGAAACTGGATCCCCTCGCGCGCCTGGCCGGTGACTTCTCCAGAATACAGACGTTATTCGGCCTGCCTCTGGACGATCCTGACTCATTTTGAGCGGATTCCGAAACCCCGGGGCAGCCCCCGGTTTTTTGGCCTGGAGTGGGTCAGGCAATATCTAGGCAGGCGAGTTCGGACCGATGTAAGCAGTTGATTTATTACATCTGACTCACTAACCTAATTTAATATGATCGATTCCAAATTAGAGTTAAAGACACCTGAGGAAGCCGAGACGGTTTATTACCAGGCCTTCATGCATTGTGATGTCAAGGTCATGGCCGCACTGTGGGCTGACGGGGATGTGGTCTGTATCCATCCCGGTTCAGGGGTTATTGAGGGATATGATGCGGTGCTACGCAGTTGGAACCATATCCTGACCAATGCGCAATCACCGCAGATCAACTACGCTGTGCTCAGGCAGTCTGTCTCCGATGACCTGGTCGTCCATCTGGTCGCTGAGGAGATCGTGACCGAGGGTGAGGCGTCTGCGTTGGTGCTGGCCACCAATGTCTATCAGAAATTCAATAGCGGCTGGCTGATGGTTGAACATCATGCCTCACTGGTGCAGCAGTCACGCCCGCAAAACCAGACAATACAATAACCATCTATTAAAAATTCTTAAGCTGGTGACTTACAGCCATGAAAGACACTGGGTTCCGGATACGCATAGAACGCGTTCCGGAATGACGTATGATTGGGTCAGAGTCAATTGACTCTGACCCCGGAAAATTGAAATCGAGGATAATCACTATGCACTGGTTATATCTTGCTAGCGCTATTCTTTTTGAGGTTGCGGGCACCACCTCTATGAAACTGTCACACGGATTCACCCGATTGCTGCCATCAATATTGATATTTGTTTTCTATGCCATTTCTTTTGTATCACTGACCTTTGCTATAAAGAAAATTGACATGAGCATCTCCTACGCCATCTGGTCCGGTATCGGGACGGCGCTGATCGCCGTTATCGGTGTGTACTGGTTCATGGAATCCATGAGCATGCTGAAGATCACCAGCATAGTCTTGATCATCATCGGCGTGATCGGTTTGAATTTCGAGGGGTTCAAGACCTGATGTGCTATTGGAGATACTCTGAGGTCAGAGTAAGTTTACACTGCCCCAGGATTGGAAAGACACTGGATTCCGGATACGCATAGGACGTGTTCCGGAATGACGTGGACTTACACCGTATACGAATAACACATTAAAACCCGGGTCAGGGTTGTTGCGGGTTGTTGAATAATGCGGCATCGCTCACTCTTTTTCGCCCCCTGTCTATCATTTTGTGGCCTCAGCAGAGGCGATAACTATCCTGACACACTGGGGGAACGCTATCGGACATCCAGGCCCTACATCGAAACCCGGGGTATTTAGTGGCGCAATTATTGAAATGCGCCACTAAAACGGCTATTCTAATTTCTACATACTTTATATATAAATACGAGCCCTCGATGCCAAAGGCCATTCCACAGACCGAACTCGATGCCATTTGCCAAGTGCTTACCGGTTTTCCTGGTGGGGCGTCAGTTGAGGATATACGTGGCAAGTTAACGGGTGAGCTTCCGCGTCGTACCTTGCAGCGTCGACTTGCCCTGTTGGTCGAACAGCATCGCCTGGTGAGTGAGGGGGCTGGCCGGGGTTGTCGTTATCGTTTGCCTTCGGCTGACCGAGTCGCGGACAGTCGAAGCGATGTTTTGGCGGTTCTTGCCAGATTAAAACCGGAATTGGCCAGACGCTTTGGTGTGACCCGTTTGGCGCTGTTCGGTTCGACCGTGCGGGATGAGGCGCGGCCTGATAGTGACATCGATATTGTGGTGGAGTTTGATGGGCCTGCGACGTCAAGCCGATATTTCGGAGTGCAGTTTCTGCTCGAAGATGAATTGGGACGACCTGTTGACCTGGTGACAGACAAGGCAATGCGGGCGGAGTTGCGGCCTTACATTGAGCGGGAGGCCGTTAATGTCTGAGCGGGAATGGCGATTTTATATCGAGGATATGCTCCGCTTTGCCGAGCATGTGCTGGACTATACATCCGGTATGGATCAGGCCACTTTTGTATCGACAGCACTTAATTATGATGCCACCTTGCGAAATCTGGAGTTGATCGGTGAAGCTGCGAGACACATCCCGGAAAAGATTCGCGAGGTGAATCCTTCCATTCCCTGGCGCATGATCATCGCCACGCGGAATCGATTGATCCATGCCTACCTTGGCATCGATAACGATACCTTGTGGAGCATTATTCAGGACGATGTTCCTGGACTATTAGAAGCATTAAACAAACTGAATAAACATAATTGATCCAGGTTGCCGTGGGGGTCGGACTGAACCTCCTTCAGTTTAACGGACACTCAAACAAAAAGCGCAGCATTCGGTTGGTCGGTTAGCTGAAACTGGAAACCCGCAAAGAAAGGAATCAAGCTTGTGGCTATGCCGCATCAACTGAACATTCAGGGGTAGGGCGTGTTATCCTTTCGGGGCGGTGTTTCGATAGTAGAAAATTGGAAATAAAACGTGCTTCGCACCCAGGATGCAATTCATGTCTTCATCACGTGCCCGATTTGTACTGAATAATCCCTTGCAGTTTACAAAGCAGGTATTGCAAGGCTTTCGTGCCAACCAGGGATTTTTATTGTCGGGCGCGGTTGCCTATTACACTTTGTTATCCCTTGTGCCAATGTTAACACTCATTCTGGTGGCGCTTTCACAAATCAAGCCACCACAGGAATTACTCGATACGCTACGTGAATATCTGATGTTGGTCACCCCGGCACAGGCCGAGATATTGATTAGCCAGATCAGTGTGTTTCTGCAAAATTGGCAAGTGGTTGGGGTGATGGGATTCTTGATGTTGCTGTTTTTTAGTTCCTTTGCCTTTACCTCATTGGAAAATGCCATGTCGGTGATCTTTTTTCACCGTGTCGCCATCAAGCGTCGACATTTTCTGATCTCGGCTATCATCCCTTACCTTTATATATTGCTGTTGGCCTTGGGACTATTAGTCGTCAGTGTGGTGAGCGGCAGTTTGCATTCTTTCGAGTCAATCAGTGTGAGCTTGTTCGGCCAGGAGTGGGCCATGAGTAATGTCATAACACTGCTGGTCTATCTGTTTGGCATTAGTGGCGAGATCTTCTTGTTGACGTCGCTTTATCTGGTCATGCCAGTGGGCAAACTCGTGCTGCGCCATGCGGTGATCGGTGGGGTGACCGCCGCCTTACTGTGGGAGATTACCCGGCATATTCTGATTTGGTATTTCTCAACTCTGTCCATGGTGAATGTAGTGTATGGTGTTTTTGCCGCGACCATTATTATTCTGCTTACTCTGGAGGCTGCGGCGATTATCCTGCTGCTTGGCGCACAAGTCATTGCCGAGTATGAGCGTATTGGTAGTGAGCAGGCTGGTACACATGGGTTACAGACTTAGGGAGCCTCTGCTTAAGTCCCTTAAGCGGCGCTGACTGTGTTGGAAAGGAACTCAAAATGCTCATTTACTGACGTGTAAACTGCGCTTTTTCGTTCCTTTCCGCCTTGTCATCATCCGCTTGATGAACTTAAGCAGAGGCTCCTTTGGCAAAACAATCCTCAGAGACAGAAATGCTTGGAATGAAAAATGCCCAGTATCTTGGTAACAGGAAGTAATCGCGGGCTTGGCCTGGAGTGGGTCCGACAATATGCCGAACTTGGCTGGCGGGTGTATGCGAGCTGTCGTTTTCCCGAACAGGCCGATGATTTGACCGAACTTGCCAATCAACATCCCAATATTTCCATCCATCAACTCGATGTGACTTGCCCGGATCATATTCAAGGGCTTGCCGAGGAATTACACGACACGCCGCTGGATATCCTGGTGAACAATGCCGGTGTCTTTTTCGAACATTGGGGCAGGGACAAGCTGGGAAATATCGATTACGACAAGTGGCTGGAGAGCTTTAATGTCAACACCTTGGGGGCGGTTCGGCTAACGGAGGCATTACGTACCGAGCTTGCCCGGGGTGAGAAGCGTCTGGTGGTGGCTGTGACCAGTCACATGGGCAGCATTGAAGAGATCAGCGAAGCCAATAACTATGCCTACCGTTCCAGTAAGGCGGCCTTGAATGCAACTGTGAAGGGCATGGCCTATGAACTCGAACCGCTCGGTATCGGTATTCTGCTTGTTCATCCGGGTTGGGTCCGGACACGCATGGGTGGTGACCAAGGTACGTTTTCAACGGCGGAAAGTGTCAGCAATATGCGCAAGCTGGTGGATGGATTTAAACCGAAAGATAGCGCTGGTTTTTATCGCCATGATGGCACGATCATTCCCTGGTAATCGATCTGATAGGGTAGAGTAAATTTACCCTGTTCCCCACGATACTCTTGAGCTACGTCGATGGTTGCAGGCAATGGCTCAACAGGGCCAGGGAGCGCTTTTGCAGTGGATAGGTTTCGCCCGAGTGAAAGAAACGAGTGTCGCGGTGTGCCCCGTCCGGTTCGCTGGTGTCCAATAATACCTCCCAGCGCTTGGACACGATCTCTGTGGGCAGCTTAAATGGCATCGCCTTGTGGTGTGCATTGAGCAACAGGATCATGTTGTTGTCCCGTATACGCCGGCCCCGTTCGTCGTGCTCTTCCATGGCGTCACCAGCCAGAAACAGGCCCAGGCAACGCGTAGAGGACTGGTGCCATTCGTGTTCGGTCATCTCACCGCCGGCCGGGGTGAGCCAGGTAATGTCCTTGGCGTGTGCACCGATGATGCTGAGGCCCTGAAAGAAATGCCTGCGTCGAAACACGGGATGCTGTCTACGCAGCCGGGTAAGTCGTCTGACGAATTGCAGTAGCTCGCGTTGTTCATCGTCCAGCGACCAGTTCAGCCAGTTCAGCTCGTTGTCGTGGCAATACGCATTGTTGTTGCCGTGCCGCGTGTGGCCTATCTCGTCGCCCGACAATAACATCGGCACGCCCTGGGACAAGAGTAGCGTCGCCAGGAAATTGCGCTTTTGCTGCGCTCGCAGTCGGTTGATGTGTTGATTGTCCGTTGGACCCTCGACACCACAGTTCCAGCTGATATTGTGGTTCTCACCATCGCGATTGTCTTCGCGGTTGGCCTCGTTGTGCTTTTGGTTATAACTGACCAGATCATGCAGACTGAAGCCGTCGTGACAGGTGATGAAATTGATACTGGCGTAGGGTTTGCGACCACCGTGCTCGTAGAGATCGCTGGAGCCGGTGAGCCGATAGGCGAGATCGCCAATCAAACCGCCATCGCCTTTCCAATAGGCGCGCATCACGTCGCGATACTTGCCGTTCCATTCGGTCCAGCCTACAGGAAAGTTACCGATCTGGTAGCCCCCCTCGCCAAGATCCCAGGGCTCGGCGATGAGCTTGACCTGCGATAACACCGGGTCCTGGTGGATAATGTCGAAAAATGCACCCAGCCGATCCACGGCGTGAAGTTCGCGCGCGAGTGCCGAGGCCAGATCAAAGCGGAAGCCGTCCACATGCATCTCGAGCACCCAATAACGCAGGCTGTCCATAATCAATTGCAGTACGCGCGGGTGGCGCATGTTGAGTGTATTGCCGCAACCGGTGTAGTCACGGTAGTAACGTTGGTCTTTGGCATCAAGACGATAATAGGCGGCATTGTCGATGCCGCGAAAGCACAGCGTCGGACCCAGGTGGTTACCCTCGGCGGTGTGGTTATAGACCACGTCGAGGATGACCTCGATGCCTTCCGAGTGCAGCCGTTTGACCATGGTCTTGAATTCTTTGATATTACCGCTCGCCGAGTAGCGCATGTCCGGCGCGAAATAGCCTATGGAGTTGTAGCCCCAGAAATTGTGCAGGCCTTTCTCCAACAGGTGGCGGTCATCGGGGAAGGCGTGCACCGGCATGAGTTCCACGGCAGTGACGCCCAGGCGTTTGAGGTACTCGATGGCCGAGTCGCTGGCCAGGCCGGAGTAGGTGCCGCGCAAGGAAGGCGGTATGTCCGGATGCTGGTAGGTAAACGCCTTGACATGCAGCTCGTAGATCACGGTATCGTGCCACGGCGTGCGCAGCGGTTTGTCATCGGCCCAGGTAAAGGCTGAATCGATGACCTTGCTCTTAAGCATGTCAGACGCGTTATCGCGGTTGTCCGGCACCAGGTCATGTTCGCTTTGGCCGAGCCGATAGCCAAACAGGGTGTCATTCCAGTGAAGTTCACCCATCAGGTCTTTGGCATAGGGATCAAGCAGTAGTTTCTTGGGATTGAAGCGGTGCCCATGTTGCGGGTCGTAGGGTCCGTAAACCCGATAGCCATAGACCTCACCGGGGCGCGCCTCCGGCAAATAGCAATGCCAGACCTGATCCGTCTGCCAGCGCAGATCGATGCGCTCAATCTCCTGCTGGCCATCGGCATCGAACAGGCATAACTCCACCCGTTCGGCGTGCTCCGAGAACAAGGCGAAGTTCACGCCTTCGCCATCCCAGGTGGCACCGAGCGGATAGGGTTTCCCCATCCATACGGCCTTGTTTAGTTGCTTCATCACTTTATAATAGTTCGTTGTTTAAACTTGTGATGTTCAGCTGCCCGGCTTGAGTATGATACCGGCCAGCGGCGGCAGGGTCAGGCGAATCGAGTGGCTCCTTCCCATCCAGGGTATCTCTTCGGCCATGAGTGGATTATAGCCGTTGCCCAGATTGCTACCCTTGTAGAATTCAGAATCCGAATTCAGGATCTCAAAGTATTCGCCGGGCTGCGGTACGCCGATACGATAGTCGTGGCGGGCGGTGGGGGTGAAGTTGACCACCACCACGAGGAATTGATCATCGGCACGCCGAATAAAACTCAATATAGATTGTTCTGAATCGTGGCAGTCGATCCATTCGAAGCCTTGCCAGTCAAATTCATAACGGTGGAGTGCCGGCATGCTGCGGTACAGCGCGTTGAGGTCTTGTACCAGCTTTTGTATGCCTTGATGAAATGGATAGTCGAGCACGTACCAATCGAGCGTCTGTTCACTGTTCCACTCCTGGCCTTGGGCAAATTCACAGCCCATGAATAACAGCTTCTTGCCCGGGTGGGTGAACATGTAGGTGTAGGCGAGACGCAAGTTGGCATGCTGCTGCCATTCATCGCCTGGCATCTTGTGGAGCATGGACTGTTTACCATGGACCACTTCATCGTGGGAAAACGGCAACAGGAAATTCTCCGTAAAG
>Ga0316193_10000698_pt1 | contig 21523 bp, 17 predicted proteins | sample MerIslsedime2_MG_FD_207735 | JGI IMG/M metagenome (GOLD analysis project Ga0316193, IMG submission 207735) | Coastal sediment microbial communities from Maine, United States - Merrow Island sediment 2 | ecosystem: Environmental > Aquatic > Marine > Coastal > Sediment | place: USA: Maine... | reverse complement strand
ATGCCCTGTTCGATAGGGGTATACAAGCGCTTTTGGCTTGCGTTTGCAGGACACTTATCCTATAAAGGCGACCACATTTTCGGACCGGCTGACGGTTAACTGTAATTTCACGTAAAGGAGCTTTCTTACGATGGCAAATTTTGACGAAGAACTGGATGCATCAGGACTGAACTGCCCACTGCCGATTTTGCGGGCCAAAAAAGCTTTGGGTACCATCGATAGCGGCCAGGTGCTGCGCATCATTGCGACTGACCCGGGTTCCGTAAAGGACTTCGAAGCTTTCGCCAAGCAGACTGGCAACGAACTGCTGGAATCAAAGGAAGTCGGTGGCAAGTACGAATTTCTGATCAAGAAATCCTGAGCAGCGACTGATTCCGAAAAAAGGCCGGTGGGGTTTTCCCATCGGCCTTTTTTGTTGTCGCGGATTTTCCCGTGCAGGCGGGCTAGATATCCCACACCAGCTGGGCGCTGACAATATCGACGTCTGCATCGTATTCCCCGGTGATGTTGCCAGTCGTCGGGGTGCCGCTGTTGATCTTGGGGTCATCAATAAACAGGTGCGAGTAGCCCACATCGATACCAATGGTCGGTGTGATCTGATAGCCAACGCCGGCTGATGCCCAGAGCCGGTCCTCGCCGGGGATGCGTGCAGTGCGGTGCTCTCTATCCTTGATCGGGGTTTCGTCATACGCTGTGCCGGCACGGAATGTCCAGTCGCTGTTGTAGCGGAAATCCACGCCCAGCGAATAGCGCCAGACGTCTTCCCAGTTTTCATCGATAACGGTATCCGGCTGGAACGAGTCGTACTCAATCCTCAGTTCATCGAAGTTATCCCAGCCGGTCCAGGTGGCATCGGCCATGACCGACCATCGGCTGCTGACATCGTGGTAGATACTCAGGGATGCCGATTGCGGCAGGTCGAGATCAGCGGTGATATCTGATTTCACAAAAACGCCGAAACTGGAGAACTGCGGGAGTATATTGTTGAATCTGCCCTTGCCGGTTAACTGTTGATTCACCTTGGACCGGTAGGACAGGCCAACCCGTGTGCGGCTGGTAGGTTCGTACAGAATCCCGAGGTTGTAACCCCCGGCCCAGTTGTCGCCCTCGACTTTGCCGAAACCGTCACTGCCCTGCGGTACCAGCCCGGCACACAAGGCCGGATCTGCGCCCGGGAAGCCGGCGGCCTGAAGCGCTGCCTGGGTGGGTACGCACAGGCTGCCCTGGTCAAGGTTCTGGGTGAGCTTGGCATCGATGTACTGCAGGCTGACGCCCACCCCGACCGAAAACCCGCTGCTCACCTTGTAGGCCAGTGAAGGGTTGATGTTGACCGTCTTGACCTCTGATTCAATGGCCTGGTAACGGCCCTTCCAGCCGTCGTCGTATTCGGTGGACAGTCCAAAGGGAACGTTGATACCGATCCCGGCAAACAGCCCGTCGCCAAGCGGCGTGGAAAAATACAGGTTGGGTACGACTCCGTTAGCCCCCGCATCACCTCCATTGCCTCCGCTGACTGGGCCACCGGTGGGGTCCGTCGCGCTACCGTCGAACTTTGCCGATGTCATGACCAGGTGCGCACCGGCAACCACCTGTGTGTGCAGGCGGGTCATGCCGGCAGGGTTAAAGTATATGGTCGATGCGTCGTTAGCTACTGCGGACCCACCCGCGAAGGCGTTACCCATTTGACTGGCGCTTTGCTCGATCAATGCGAAACCGGACGCCATGCTGGTGGCAGTGCAGGCGGTCAGGATTCCGGCTATTAGCAGGCGCAGAGAGGTTAATTTGAACGTTGACTGGTTCATCCGGGGCTCCTCATGGTTGTTGTGTTGCCGCTACGGTTACTGAGCATATCCCCATGCAGACCGGGGTATCAAGTAAAACCACTGTTTGGGTACTATAGTAACTTGATAAGGAATGACGTCTAAGTATTAGTAAATAATGATATATTGAGTCAGCATATTCGTTATTTTTTGTGTATTTTGGAATTGACAAGCTGCGTTGTTTTGTTACATCTTTGTTGCTAATGCTTGGCGGAGTGTTGTGAAAACGCAACATTAGATGGAAGTTAGTTAATTAATGGATAGAGGAACGGACTTATGAAAGGCATCCTGAAGCGTACCTTAATGACAGCCGCTGTAGCGGCTCTTCTGGCATCGCCATTGGCGCAGGCGACCAACGGCTATTTCAAGATCGGCGCCGGTGCAAAAAACCGTGGCATGGCAGGCGCGGGTATCGCTTACGGACAGGATCCGATGGCAGCTGCGATTAATCCCGCTTCTATAGCGGAAGTGGGGGACAGCGTGGTAGCAGGCATCGAAATTTTCAAACCCAAGCGCAAGGGCCGGGTGGATGCCACAGGAATGGCTGTGCCGGACCTGGGAGCAGGTCCCCGGCAGGGTGTAGACTCGGAGGAAAGGAGTCGTGCCAGTACATTCGTTATCCCCAGCTTCGGTATTACCAAGGCCTGGAGTAACAAAGTTACACTGGGTATGTCGGTTACGGCCAATGGCGGTATGAATACCCGCTACGGTAATGCCAGTACCGGCAACGGCAATATCTACGTTGATGCATTCGGGCCGGTCATTGGTGATACCAGTACATCAGGTAACCCACAAGCAGGAGGCGGACCGTCTGGTTTTGCCGGTTTTCTGGAGCTGGTCGCGGGTGTACCGGCAGCAGTAATGGACCCCAACCTGCAAAGTTTATACAACAACCCCAATAACACTCCGGCACTGGGTATTAACCTGGGGCAGGTGCTGATCGCTCCAACACTCACCTACAAGATTACACCCAATCACGCCATTGGAGGCGGACCGGTGATCGGTTACCAGACTTTCCGTGGCTATGGCCTGGGGTTGTTCCAGGGATTCTCCAGTGATCCGGGCAATGTCACCAATAACGGCAATGACAATGCCTGGGGTGTTGGTGGACAGATCGGCTACCAGGGACACATGGGGATGTTCTCTTTTGGCCTCATGGGTCGTTCCAAGATCTATATGGATGAGTTCGACGACTATGCGGGCCTGTTTGCAGAACAGGGTGATTTTGATATCCCGGCCATGTTTGGCGGTGGCATCGCAGTTCATTTCGGTTCCAATCTGACTATTGCTGCGGACGTATCCCGCATCCTCTATGGTGATGTGAAGGCGATAAACAACGCTGGGCCGACTGCAAACGAGTTTTTTGGCGCGTTTGTCGGTGCCCTCACCGGTGATCCTTCGCAGGTCTCCAATCCCCTCGGCACCAACAACGGCTGGGGTTTTGGCTGGGATGATGTCTGGGTCTACAAGATTGGTGTCGATTATGCCTACAGCCCCACATGGACCTTCCGTGCCGGCTTCAACTACGCCGAGATTCCTTATGACGACGACCAGGCGCTGTTTAACGTGCTGGCGCCGGCAACCGTGGAGAAACACGCTACGGTCGGCTTTACCCACCGGGTAAATCCGAGTATGGATGTCTCCATGACCTACATGCATGCCTTCAGGAATACTGTCGATACCACCTATACCGGTAGCGGGCCGTTTACCGGCTTCAGTTATGGTGCCAAGAACACCATGTACCAGAACGCCATCGAAGCGGGTCTGTCCTGGAACTTCTGATTGGCTGGCCGTGTGAACAGTTCGTGTCACTGACTGGAAAAGGGTCGCGTTTGTGCGGCCCTTTTTCTTGTATCCAATATGCGGTCGCATTATTGAAAATACCTGTTTAGAATCCATCGCGACCATAGACCAAGGCGGTGAGGAGAAAAGGAATGACCATAATGAAACGAATAATTGCTACATTCATGCTGTTGGGCATGATGGCGCTGTCCTATTCGGGTGGCGTACAGGCAGCGGAGAGATTCAAGCCGTTTGTGCTGGCATCCCGGGGTGCGGGTGATTTCGATGCAAAAGTTCGGGAAACCAGGGACGCGTTGTCCGCTGCCGGATTCGAAATTATTGGCGAGTACACGCCGTATGCTGGTACCTTTGTCGATAACGCGCATGTCATCATAGTGACCAACGACGAGCTGAAAAAAGCTGCGGCTATGTCGAAGTACGGTGGTTTCGCGGCTCCCTGGCGTGTTGCAGTGACAAAAGTGGGCGATGATATACAGGTGGCGTATGCGAATCCTATCTATATAGCGAATGCTTACCGCCTGAAGACCGCCCTGAACGGTGTTACCGAGAGCCTCAGGAAGGCAATCGGTGCACAGGAAAGCTTCGGTTCAAAAAAAGGCCTGACCACGCGCAAATTGCGCAAGTATCACTACACCTTCGGTATGGAGTACTTTGATGACGTGTACCAGCTTGCTGGATATGGAAGCCACCAGGAAGCCGTTGACGCGCTGAGTAAAAACCTGGTAGCTGGTGTGGCAGGTGTCACCGAGGTCTATCGTCTTGATCTTGGCAACGATGTCACTGTGTTCGGGGTGGCCCGCAAGGCGCCTGAAGGTGGCGAAGAGCACATGGACGAAAACTGGATAATGACTAACGTCGATTTCAGTGAACTCAAGGGTACCGCGTATCTGCCCTACGAAATTCTGGTGGACGGTAATAAGGTAGTGGCCCTGCATATGCGTTTTCGTATGGCCGTACATTATCCAGACCTGAAAATGATGGGGCAGAACAGTTTCATGAATATCATGCCCAGCCCCAAGGCCATCGAAGTGGCCCTTACGGCAGCAGCCGGCGGTAAATAAGTCAATCGGCTGAAGATCGCGATGAAACCCCCGCTTTGCGGGGGTTTTTTATGGCGCTGCAAAAAGTGACCTGTATTCCGCGTAAAGCAGTCCCCGATACGGCCGTTAAATAAGGTATCGACAGCGTTCTGGTTGTTATCCCGGGGGTTAAGTTTCGCGCTTTCCCAGCCGCTGTAACGGCCAGGCATTTGAACATTGCCAGTGAATCCAGAACACGTTCGAGGACTGAGCGAGAATCGTATGAAACCAAGTATATTGCGCAACCTGTTGATTGGAATTGTATCTTTTGGTCTGCTGGTAGGGGGTATATTCCCTTTCTTTGCCGATTTCTTCGTTGAATGGAAGGATGGCATGTCTGGCTGGTTTACCGTCAGCTGCCTGTTGGCAGGAGCCGGAATAGGTCTCGCCAACTACTGGATGGTGAACGCGATTCTGCTGAAACGTCTGAAACGATTTTCAGAAATTGCCAGCGCCATCGGTCAGAATGATATCTCCCATGAGTGTCAGATAAAGAGCGACGACATGATTGGTGAAATCGTCGATGCTTTCAATCAAATGGCATCGAACCTGAGGAATATGATTGGCCAGATCAGCGGGGCAACTGCGCAGCTGGCGGCTGCGGCCGAAGAGACTTCGACGGTTACCGATGAAACAAGTCGCGGTATACAGGCTCAGCAAAGTGAAATTGACAGTATTGCGTCGGCGATGAACGAGATGAACAGCACGGTGCAGGAGGTTGCGCGCAATGCTGCAGATGCATCCAGAGCGGCAGGTTCAGCGGACGGTGAAGCCAGGAATGGTGCACTGGTGGCGACCGAAGCCATTGGCGGTATCGATGCTCTGCAATCAGAGGTGGACTCCGCGGCCCAGGTTATACGCAACCTGGAGAAGGAGAGTGAGAATATCGGTTCGGTGCTGGACGTTATCCGTGGTATCGCCGAACAGACCAACCTGCTGGCGCTGAATGCTGCAATCGAAGCTGCACGCGCCGGTGAACAGGGGCGTGGTTTTGCGGTGGTGGCCGACGAAGTGCGTACCCTCGCCAGCCGTACCCAGCAGTCCACGCAGGAAATCCAGGAGATGATTGCCGCCCTGCAGGATGGCGCAGGGAATGCTGTGAAAGTAATGGAAAGCGCGCAGCACAAGGCGCAGGAGAGTTCCGAGAGTGTGGAGAAGGCGGCGGAATCACTGGCAGCCATTGCCGGTTCTGTTTCAGCCATCAACGACATGAATACCATGATTGCCAGCGCGGCCGAGGAGCAGAGCGCTGTGGCGGCGGAGATGCAGACCAATATGAATAATATCCGTGAAGTGGCAGACCGCTCTGCGGATGGTGCGCAGCAGACCGCCGAGGCCAGCGAGGAACTGGCGCGTCTGGCGGCCGAGCAGCAGTCAATTATGGGGCAGTTCAGTATGTAGACGGATTCGGGCGACGTAAGGTCGATAGCGCATATAACGGGCCAGGCGGGTAACCGCCTGGCCTTTTTTGTGCCGCTTACCCCTTTTGGGAGGGGTGAAACGCATGCAAAAGACTGAATAGTCCTGTATTGTTTGGGCCCGATTAAATATTTTTATTGGCTCGAAAAAATCCCCGAGGGGCGCTGTTCGGCGCTTTTTCACATAAACAAGGGTTCATCATCATGGCAGATCGCAGATTGCAGGTTTTCCATACCGTTGCACGCCTGTTGAGTTTTACCAAGGCGGCGGAAGCGCTGCACATGACCCAGCCAGCGGTCACGTTCCAGGTGCGTCAGCTGGAAGAGCAGTTTAATACACGTCTGTTTGACCGCACGCATAACCGCATCAGCCTGACCGATGCCGGCAAGCGCGTATTTGAATACGCGCACCTCATTTTCGAGCTTTATTCAGAGATGGACAACGCGGTTCGGGAAATGACCGGCGACATTAGCGGTGTGCTGATGATCGGTGCAAGTACAACGATTGCCGAGTACATGTTGCCGGCCCTGCTGGGCGACTTCAAGAAAAAGTACCCCGACGTCAACGTACAGCTAAAGGTGTCGAACTCCGATGGCGTCGTTCACATGGTGGAAAACAATGTAATTGACCTGGGTGTTGTTGAGTCGCCGGTTATGAACAAGAATCTGGTGGTGGAAGTTTGCCGCATGGATCAGCTGGTCGCCGTGGTGTCTCCCCAGCATCCGTTAGCGGAACAAGATTCGGTGAAACTCGAGGCTCTGCTTGAACATCCCTACATTTGTCGTGAAGAAGGTTCCGGTACCCGGGAAGTCATTGCGGAGTACATGAATAAACTGGGTATTCATGACAGTCAGGTACACCTCACTATGGAGCTGGGCAGTCCGGAGTCGATCAAGGGTGCGGTCGAGGCAGGTATGGGGGTTTCGATTGTCTCATTCGCGACGGTCCAGAAAGAATTGAAGCTTGGTACGCTCGTGGTATTGACGCTGGAACCCACGCTGGAAAGACCGTTCTCGTTTGTCCATCAGAAACAGAAGTTCCGCCATCGTGCGATGGATGAGCTGCTCGAATTCGCACGTAGTTACTGCAAATCGCATCCTGAAGTTGTATAACACGGGGCATGGATCAGCAGCAGCAAGAAAAAATACTCGACGTATTTGAAAGGTTGTCAGCCGCCGATCGTGACGCCGCCACCAGCTTCGCCGAGTTCCTGCTCAGCCGCTCGGCTACCCGGGTGACAACGTCACCGCCGGTAGCTGCTGTCAGCACTGCGATTCCCGAACCCGAGCCCCTGCCGCGCCCGGCAGAGGAACGCGTTGTTGCTGCCGTAAAACGCCTCTCCAAAACCTATTTCATGCTGGATAAGTCCAAAATGCTGGGGGCGACATCCGACCTTGTCACGCAGCACATCATGCACGGGCGAGAGGCCGCTGAAATTATCGACGAGCTGGAGCAGGTGTTTACCGATCAGTACCAGCAGCTGAAAGAGGGTGGCGAAGACTGATGGAGGTCGTACGGCAGTGGTTCCGCCGTTTTGCATCCGACCCCCAGGCCGTGATACTGGCATTGGTGCTGCTGTCAGGTTTCGTGGTGGTGCTCACCATGGGGCAGATGCTGGCGCCGGTACTGGCAGCACTGGTTTTGTCCTACCTGCTGGAAGGCGTTGTTACCGAATTGCAGCAGCGTGGCGTGCCACGGTTTGGTGCGGTCATCCTGGTATTCGCTTTGTTTATGGTGTTCCTGTTGTTTTCCCTGCTGGGGCTGTTGCCGCGTCTGTCCTACCAGATAACCCAGTTGGTACACCAGTTGCCCAATATTATTGGTGCGGGGCAGGAAGCAATCATGCGCTTGCCGGAGCGCTATCCCGACCTGTTCAGCCAGACCCAGGTGCAGGACCTGATTGACGCCATCCGTTCCGAGCTGGGCAAGCTCGGGCAGAGTGCGGTTACCGTTTCGATGGCATCCGTTGTCGGTGTGATGGCTCTGCTGGTTTACCTGATCCTGGTGCCGGTTCTGGTGTTTTTCTTCCTTAAAGACAAGCTGCGTATCACCAGCTGGTTGAAGGCCCATTTACCGCGCGACCGGGCATTGACAGCGCGCGTGTGGCAGGAGGTGAACGCCCAGATTGCCAACTACGTGCGCGGCAAAATCTGGGAGATCATGATTGTCGGTACCGTGTCTTATATCACTTTCCTTACCATGGGGCTGCAGTACTCGGTGCTGCTGGCTACGCTGGTGGGGCTGTCAGTGGTAATCCCCTATATTGGCGCTGCTGCTGTTACCCTGCCGATTGCCGCGATTGCCTTTTTCCAGTGGGGCTGGAGTGCAGACTTCGGCTATATCCTGTTTGCCTATGGCGTGATCCAGGCGCTGGACGGTAATGTGCTGGTGCCGCTGCTGTTTTCCGAGGTGGTGAATCTGCACCCGGTGGCCATCATTATTGCCATACTGGTATTCGGTGGACTGTGGGGGTTCTGGGGCGTGTTTTTCGCCATCCCGCTGGCAACGCTGGTGCAGGCGGTGATCAGGGCCTGGCCGAGTGCCCGGCAGCAATTGTCTGGGCCGGAACATCCCTCAAATCAAAGCGCGTCCGGTTAATCACGAATCCTCAGTGCCTAAGGACAATTCGCTCATAGTGTTTCTGATGCGTAATCGGCCAGCCGCGAACGTTCACCGCGTGTCAGTATGACGTGACCGCTATGCGCCCAGCTCTGGAAGCGGTCAACGACATAGGTCAGGCCCGAACTGGTTTCCGTAATGTAGGGAGTGTCAATCTGTGCGACGTTGCCCAGACAAATAACCTTGGTGCCCGGCCCGGCACGCGTCACCAGGGTTTTCATCTGCTTGGGTGAGAGGTTTTGCGCTTCGTCCAGGATCAGGTATTTATTCAGAAAGGTACGCCCGCGCATAAAATTCATGGAACGGATCTTGATGCGGTTGCTGAGCAGGTCGTTGGTCGCCGCGCGGCCCCAGTCACCACCCACATCGGAGCGTGTCAGGACTTCCAGGTTATCCATTAGCGCACCCATCCAGGGCGTCATTTTTTCTTCCTCTGTACCCGGCAGGAAGCCGATGTCTTCACCCACCGGCACCGTGACGCGCGTCATGATGATTTCCTTGTAGCGGTTTTCTTCCAGGGTCTGGGTCAGACCGGCGGCCAGCGCCAGCAACGTCTTGCCGGTGCCTGCCGTACCGACCAGGCTGACGAAATCCACATCCGGATCCATCAGCAGGTTAAGCGCGAAGTTCTGTTCCCGATTGCGTGCGCTGATGCCCCATACAGTATGTCTTGAACCCCGGTAGTCGATAGCCGTTTCCAGCACGGCGGAATCACCGTCGACCTCGCGCACCAGGGCTTCGAAGCCCTGTTCCTCCGGCAGGTAGACGCACTCATTACAGTTCCAGGATTCAACCAGTGGCCCATTAACGCGGTAGTAGTTGCGCCCGTCTTTCTGCCAGGACTCCAGTGTGTCACCGTGTTCCTGCCAGAATTCCAGCGGCAGTTCACTGGTACCGGAGAACAGCAGATTAACGTCTTCCAGTACCTGGTCGTTGAAATAGTCTTCTGCGTGAATGCCAAGCACTGCGGCCTTGATGCGCAGATTGATATCCTTGGAGACCAGTGTAACGGTCAGGTCGGGGTGTTCAGTCTGCAGCGCCAGTGCCGTACCCAGGATATTGTTATCCGACGTGTTGCCCGGCAAGGCGTCGGGCAGTGACATCTTCAGCGTGTGGGTCTGAAAAAACAGGCGGCCATGGTTTTGGGTATCAATGTCCTCAATTAATCCGCGGGTGTTGAGCGGAATACCCTGTTCGATATCGGCAACGCCAATTTCACACATCAGTTCATCGAGAAATCGGCTGACCTGACGTACATTGCGTGCCACCTCGGACACACCTTTCTTTCCTGCATCCATCTCTTCAAGTACGACCATGGGCAGGTAGACGTCGTGTTCCTTGAAACGGAACAGCGCAGTCGGGTCGTGCATCAGCACGTTGGTATCAAGGATGAAGAGTCGTTTGGACGATGGGTCGGGCTGGATCATTAACCGGGTGGCTCCTGCTGCTACAGCGCTCGAACGGCTTCGAGCACTTCTTCGACATGGCCCTTGACCTTGACCTTGCGCCACTCCTGTCTCAGTTTTCCGCTCGCGTCAATCAGGAAGGTGCTGCGCTCGATGCCCATCACCTTGCGGCCGTACATGTTTTTTTCCTTGATGACGTCAAACAGCGTGCACAGTGTTTCGTCTCCATCAGACAGAAGTTCGAATGGAAATTCCTGTTTAGTCTTGAATTTCTCGTGTGATGCGAGACTGTCGCGTGACACGCCCAGCACAACTGTTTTGTTACGTTTGAAGGTGTTATAGCTGTCGCGGAAATCCTGCCCCTCCGTCGTGCAACCGGGGGTGCTGTCCCTGGGGTAGAAATAGATCACCAGGTTTTTACCCTTGTAATCTGACAGTTTGAAGGTTTGATCACCGGTTGCAGCGGCGCTGAAACCAGGCACTTTCCGGTTGAGTTGTACCTTGCTCATCCTGTTTATCCTTTGAGCGGTTCAATCACAGCATCAAGATTCAACTGGTCGCAGAATTCCAGGAATTCCTCGCGCAACGTGGCGATATGGGTATCCGCAGGTACATCGAGGCACATATGCACCGCAAACATCTGCGTGCCGGTGTGGGCGGCCGCATAGCTGGTGGTGGACAGATCCTGAATATTAATGCTGCGTTGGGAGAAAAAATTTGCCAGATTGTGCACGATGCCGGGATGGTCGAGCGCAACCACGTCGACCGCGTAGGGCAGGAACTCACCATTGCGCTGTTTGGATTCAGTGCGCTTGATGCTTAGCGACATACCGAGCTTTTGCCCGATCTGTCCAACCTGATCTTCCAGTCTGGCGAGATTGTTCCAGTTGCCGGAGACCAGCAGCAACACCGAGAATTCACCGCCCAGCACCATCATGCGGCTGTCTGCGATATTGCAACCGCTGTCCAGGATCCAGCCGGAAAGCTGGTCAACCAGACCTGGGCGGTCTTCGCCAAGAGCGGCGATTACCAACTGTTCTGTCATGCAGTCAGCCTACCACTAATCCAGCTCCACGGCACGCAGTTGCTCGGCTGCTTCTTCCGGGCTGATGGTGCTGACAAACAGGCCGGAACCCAGTTCGAAGCCGGTGGGGATGCTGGTGCGGGGGCATATTTCCAGGTGCCAGTGGTAGCTGTCATGACAGTTTGAAAACTCGTTGTTGTGCGGCAGCGAATGCAGGAAGAAATTGTACTGAGCCCCCCCGATAACGGCATCCAGACGGGCCATTGCGCGTTTCAGTACCCGTGCCAGGTCTTCGCGTTGTGTAGCGCCGATGTCGGCAAAATCACTGCTGTGTTGCAGTGGCAGAATATGCACTTCCCACTCGTAGCGGCTGGCGAACGGTTTGATGGCGACAAAGTGTTCCCCGCGTTCGATCACGTACTGACCGACATTGAATTTGCGCCGTACCGAGCCCGATTCACGATCATAGATGGTTGCCTCAAAGGTAAGCGCCTCATCGATCAGTGAACAGAAAATACACTGGCGGTTCTTTTCGAAGTAGTGGCGGCTGTGTACCACTTCGTTGTAGACAGTCTCCGGCACCACCGGCATGGCGATGACCTGGCTGTGGGTGTGCGGAATGCTGGCGCCGGCGGCCGGACCGAAATTCTTGAACACCAGGACGTACTGGATACGTTCGTCTGCCGCGTACAGCGCACGCACCCGGTCACGATACATGCTGATCAGGCGGACCAGGTGTGCTTCTGACATGTCCTGCATGGCGATACCGTGTTGCGGGTGATCGATAATAACTTCGTGGCGTCCGTAGCCGTCGATAGTCTGCTGCAGCCCGAACACCAGGTTGGAGGAGGTGCTGTCATCACCCAGTACGGGGTACAGGTTTTCCACCACCCGTACTTCCCAGTTGCCGGTGGCGGGGGAGGCCGCTACGGTCGGTGGGGTCAGGTGTTCATTGCCGGTACAGAACGGGCAGCGATCGACGTGTTTGCGGGTGTCGCGGGGTGCAGGTGCCTCGTCTTTGCGCGGGCGCATGCCGCGAGCTGTTGAAACCAGTACCGATTCGCTGGGTACGATGGGGTTGATGCGGATTTCGCGAATACTGTCAGGTTGATCGGTCATGGCAGGCCTGTATTCCGGTTGAAACAGGTGCGAATTATCGCCTCTGCAGCGGCAAAGAACACAAGGGACTCTTGAAGCAAGCATTAACTGGGCTAATCAGGCCCCGCGGCGCGTATTCCGGGGCTGCTGGCTTGTCACCGGCGGGCCGGAAACGTACCATGCGCCTTATTTTTGTTGCGGAGAGCTTCATGTTTCACGGCAGTATGGTAGCGCTGGTCACACCGATGCGCGAAGACGGCGCAGTGGACCAGGACAGCCTGGAAGCGCTCATTGAATTCCACGTCGCTGCCGGTACCGATGCCATCGTGGCGGTGGGCACCACCGGCGAGTCAGCGACCCTCAACGAAAAAGAGCACTGCGACCTGCTGCGCCTCATTGTCGAAACGGCTGCTGGCCGGCTACCGGTGATTGCCGGTACCGGGGCCAATTCCACACAGGAAGCGATTGATTTGACCCGTTGTGGTTTGCGGGCAGGTGCGGATGCCTGCCTGCTGGTGACCCCCTACTACAACAAGCCGACGCAGGAAGGTTTGTACCGGCATTACAAGGCGATCGCAGATGCTGTGCCGATTGCGCAGATTCTGTACAACGTGCCGGGCCGTACAGTCTGCGATCTGCTGCCGGAAACCGTGCAGCGGCTGGCGCCGATTTCCAATATTATCGGTATCAAGGAAGCTACCGGGGATCTGCAACGCGGCCGGCAGATTCTGGATAGTTGCGGTGACCAGCTGGACCTGTACAGTGGCGATGATGCTACCGCCATGGAGTTGATTCTGCTGGGCGCAAAGGGGGATATTTCCGTCACTGCCAACGTCGCGCCCAAAGCCATGCACGACATGTGCGCCGCTGCGCTGGCCGGAGACCGCACGCGCGCCGAGCAGATTGACCGGAAGCTGCGTGCTCTGCACAGAGATCTGTTCATCGAATCCAGCCCCATCCCGGTGAAATGGGCATTGCATGAAATGAGACTGATCCCGCCCGGTTTACGTTTGCCACTTACACCCCTTGCCGAGCAGTACCATGAGCCGGTTCGGGATGCCCTGCGGCAGGCGGGCGTACTCGAAGTTGCAGATGCCTGAATTGAAAAATACTGATGCCCTGGTTACGCGCCGCTTTCTGTCCGCTGGCCGGTTACTGTCAGCGGCTTTTGTGTTGCAGCTGATAACGGCATGCAGTTTTGTCGATAGAGTATTTCCGGATCGAACCAAGGATTACAAGAAGGCCGAGCCAACCCGGCCGCTGGAGGTTCCGCCTGACCTGACTACCACCCCGGTTACCGATGCGCTGATTGTGCCTAGCGGATCGACCACGCTTTCCGGTTATACCAGCGCCCGGGAGACGCTGTCAGCGGGGGGTGGGGCCAGCCCGGTATTACCCGGCCAGGAGTCTTTGAGATTCGAGCGTGAGCGGGACCGGGCCTGGCTGGTGGTGCAGGGCGATCCGGCCGCCGTGTGGCCCGAAACGCGGGAGTTCTGGCTGGAAAACGGCTTCTTCATCATGCAGGAGGACCCGGCAGTGGGGGTTCTGGAGACGGACTGGGTCGAGAACACCGAGTCCATCCCCGAAGGTCCGATTCGCTCGGTAATCGGCCGTGTCCTCCCCAATATTTATTCATCGTCCTATCAGGACCGCTATCGTATGCGACTGGAACGCGGTGAGCAGCCCGGCACCACGGAAGTATTCATCAGCCACCAGGGTGTTGAAGAGATTGTCACGGATGCCAACGACGAAGGTGCGACCAAATGGGGGCCGCGCCCCACTGATCCGGGACTGGAATCGGTCATGCTCAAGCGCATGATGATTTTCCTGGGCGTTCAGCCACAGCAAGCCGAGCAGCTCGTGGCTGAGGAAAAACCCGCGCAGGAGGACCGCGCCGAACTGATACAGCAGGATTCAGGGCAGGCTGTACTGTTACTGCACGAGGACTATTCGAAGGCGTGGCGCAATATTGGCATTGTGCTGGACCGTGTCGACTTTGCCGTCGAGGATCGTGACCGTCTGCAAGGACTCTACTACGTGCGTTATAACGATCCGTTGAAAGGACAGGATGACACGGGACTGCTATCCAAACTTGCATTCTGGTCCAGCGATGATGACAAGAAAGTTCAGCATTTCCAGATCAAGGTGACCGACGATGGTTCTGATACACGTGTTGTGGTTTTAAACAGCGAGGGTGAGGAGGAGACGTCGGTGACGGCGGTTCGCATCCTGACGCTGTTGTTCAACGAACTGAAATAGGCGTGCGCTTCGCATCCCTGGGCAGTGGCAGCAAGGGTAACGCTACGCTGGTAGAGGCAGGTGCGACCCGTGTGCTGGTCGATTGCGGTTTTTCCTGCATAGAAACAGAAAAGCGCCTGGCCAGGTTGTCAATGGAAGCGGGTGATCTGAGCGCCATTCTGGTGACCCACGAACACGCTGACCATATTTCCGGGGTGGCACGCCTGTCCCGCCGCTACCAGTTGCCGGTGTGGATGACAGCCGGTACCGAGGCAGTGCATAAGGGAGGGGAAGTCGCGGCCTGGCACTGTTTCAACGGTCACCAGGCTTTCAACATCGGCGAGCTGCGCGTCGAGCCGTTCCCGGTGCCGCACGATGCGCGGGAACCCTGCCAGTTCGTGTTTTCTGATGGGGAAAAGCGGCTGGGGTTGCTGACCGACGTCGGCAGTATCACCTCGCACATCGTGCAGGCGCTGCTCAATCTGGACGCCATCATCCTGGAGTGCAATCACGATCCGGACATGCTGGCCAGCGGCCCTTATCCGCCCTCTCTCAAGCAGCGTGTGGGCGGGCCTTTCGGGCATCTCAGCAACCAGCAGGCCGCCAATTTACTGGCGCGCATTGACACCGACCGCCTGCAACACCTGGTGATAGGCCACCTGAGCGAGAAAAACAACCATCCTGAGCTGCCGCGCGCCCTGCTATCGGAAGTGCTCGGTTGTCACGCCGGGAATATTCTGGTGGCTGACCAACCGGATGGTTTGTCCTGGCTGAGCTTGAATTAGCTCGGATTTAGTATGGCTGACGGGGTCAAGATCCTTGTGTGACTGCCAATAACAAGATCACAGGCCAGTGACTGGCCCGGAGGGCGCATCCCTCGAGCGGGCGCTCTGACGTTATGCATGGACATGAGGATCAGTGAGTGAATTTACCACGCTTTTCAGATTTACCGGTACGTCAGAAGGTATGGGGTGGTTTCGGCATCCTGCTGGCATTGATGGTGGGGTTATCCGCCGTGTCCTGGCGCAGCCTGTCACAGGTCAGCGATGATCTCAGCCTGGTGGTGGAAGAACTGCAACCTACCATGCTGGCTTCTCAGGATCTGTCCCAGTCGCTGACGCAAGCCTCCTCGGCGCTGGGCCTGTACCTGCTGGCTGCGGAAGACAGTAACCGTACGGAATACAGGGCATCTCTCGAGGCTGTTGACACCTCCATGTCGCGTCTGGAAGAGATGCTGTCAGAACGCGCAGACGAATCCTTGCAGGCATCACTGCAGAATCTTCACGGCTTGGTCGAGCGCTTCAAAGCCTATGAAAAGACAATGGTCGATCTGGTCGTTAATCCAGTCAGCAATAATGCAGGTCTGTCTTTCGCTGCGCAGAATCTTAACCCGGTCAGCCAGCAGATGCTGCAACTGAGCGGCGAGATGGTAATAAGCGAGTTCGAAGAGGCAACCAGCGAGTCGCGCCGTGAATTGTTCAACGAAATTCACGAGCTGCGCTATACCTGGGCCAACGTCATGAACGGGGTGCGCGCCTATATAGCTTTCCGCGGCGAGCGTTCGCTGAACGAAATCGAACTGTACATGCAGGGCGTCGATGAAAAAATTGAAAAACTGAAGTCCTTTAAGGACGATCTGACCTTCGAGCAGGAAGAGGGACTGTCGGGCTTTTCCGAGCTTAAAGAACAGTTTGTCGTCAATTTCGACAAGCTGCGCGCTATCGAAGAATCCGGGAAATGGCGTACCGACATTCAGCTGATCCGCGATGAAGTCAGTCCGCTGCTGAACCAGATCGACAGTGAACTGGATACCCTGGTGGAGCAGCAGCGCAGCCTTGCTGTCGCCACCAGCACTGACCTGCTGGCCGACCTGGATCAGAACTCGACCCTTATCGGTGTCCTGCTGCTGGTAGGTCTGCTGGTTGGTGCGCTGGTGGCTCTGCTGACCGGCAACCAGATCGTCAGACCGATCCTGCGCCTCAGGGAAATCCTGCAGGATATGGCCAGGGGCGAGGGGGATCTGACCCAGCGTGTGGAGTTGGCGTCCGGCGACGAGATCGGACAGGCGTCCGGTTTCTTCAACCAGATGATGACGGGTTTGCAGAAGATGGTCATCGATATCGCCACTGAAGCGCGCCAGGTCGAGCAGGGAGCGGAACAGTCCAGTGAACGTGTGACGGCAGTGCAGGTCAATGTGGTTGAGGGTGCGGAGCGCACCCGCAGCACGGCAGCGGCGACGGAACAGATGTCTGCCACCAGCGCCGAGATCGCACGCAATGCCGAGACTGCCGCGGGTGAGGCCGAGAAAGCGCGCGAGCAGGCCCAGGACGGCAGTACCGCCATGCAGAACGTGGCGCAAAAGGCGCAGACCATGGAAACACAGATCAGCCAGTTGCAGGAGAGCGTCGACGCCATCGAGGCCAAGGGCCGCTCCATGGACAAGGTCATCGGGGTAATCAACGAGATCGCCGAACAGACCAACCTGCTGGCGTTGAATGCGGCTATCGAAGCGGCACGTGCCGGTGAGGCCGGCCGCGGTTTTGCCGTGGTGGCCGACGAAGTGCGGCAGCTGGCCTCCAAGACCCAGCACTCCACCGCACAGATCCGCACGCTGTTGGATGACAACCGGCATTCCAACCAGGCGCTGGTATCCTCCATGGAGCAGGTGGTGGAAACCACCGGCACCATGCGCGAGTCAGTGGACGACACCGAGCAAGTGATCCGGCTGATGTCGGAAAACGTCGAGCTGATGAACGAAATGGTGGATCAGATCGCTCACGCCGCGCGTGAACAGTCGCAGACCAGCGAGCAAATTGCCCACAATGTCGAAGTGATGTCGGGCAAGGAAAGCGAGAATGCCGACTGGATGAAGGCCAGCAGCGAGGATCTCGAGGAGCTGACCCGCACTTCGACACGCCTGAACCAGGTGGTCGGGCATTTCAAGGTCTGATTTGCTGTACCCCCTTTAAGCCATCCAGTATCATCGCGGGCTTTCTTTGACAGAGAAAGCCCATGTTGCAATTGTCCGGCGCGCCAGCCTTTTCTGCCTTCCGTATTCAAAAACTGAGTGAGCGTATCCGCAAGCTTGCCCCGGCCGTCAGGGGTCTGGGCGCTCGCTTCGTGCACTTTGTCGATCTCGAACAGACGCTATCCAGCGACGGGCATGATGTGCTGCTGCAACTGCTGGGTAGTAAGGAGACAGATTTTAAATCTGTCCCCGGTCAGGTATCGTTGTGGGTTGTCCCGCGCATCGGTACCATCTCCCCCTGGTCGAGCAAGGCCACCGACATCGCCCACAATTGCGGGCTGGCCATGCTGCGGCGTATCGAGCGCGGCATCCGTTTCGACCTGACCCTGGTGCAGGGCGCCCGACTGGATGCGGCAGCGCGTGACGCCATCCTGCCATTACTGCACGACCGCATGACCGAATCGGTACTGGATGATGGCGAGGACGCACAGCTGATTTTCCGCCAGGCCGAACCCGCGCCGCTGGTCGGTGTGGACATCCTGGGCGCTGGGCGCGCGGCACTTGAGCGGGCCAATATTGAGCTGGGACTTGCGCTGTCGGATGACGAGATCGACTACCTGCTGGACAGCTTCACGGCGCTGGGCCGCAACCCCAACGATATCGAACTGATGATGTTCGCGCAGGCCAATTCCGAACACTGCCGCCACAAGATTTTCAATGCCAGCTGGATTATTGATGGCAAGCCACAGGACTCTACCCTGTTCAACATGATCCGCGCCAGCCACGCGGCCAGTCCTGCGGGTGTTCTATCTGCGTACCACGACAACGCAGCGGTCATCGAGGGGCACAGGGTCAAACGTTTTATGCTCGATCCGAAAACTGTTGATTACCACACCAGCACGGAAGATGCGCATATCCAGATCAAGGTGGAAACACACAACCATCCAACCGCCATTTCTCCCTTCCCGGGTGCGGCAACCGGTTCCGGGGGTGAGATTCGCGACGAAGGTGCAACCGGGCGTGGCGCCAAACCCAAGGCCGGGCTATGCGGTTTTTCAGTATCCAACCTGCGTATTCCGGATTACGTTCAGCCCTGGGAAACTGACCATGGCAAGCCGGCGCGCATCGTGTCCGCGCTGGACATCATGATCGAGGCACCGCTCGGCGCCGCCGCTTTCAACAACGAATTCGGCCGGCCCAACCTGTGTGGTTATTTCCGTACTTTCGAGGAGCAGGTGCCGGGACCGACCGGTGTCGAGGTACGCGGCTATCACAAGCCCATTATGATTGCCGGCGGTTACGGCAATATCCGCGCTGAGCATATCGAGAAACTGGATATTCCAGCCGGTGCACAGATTGTTGTGCTGGGCGGTCCGGCCATGCTGATTGGCCTTGGCGGCGGTGCCGCATCTTCTATGTCCAGTGGCGCCAGTTCCGAACAGCTCGATTTTGCTTCGGTGCAGCGCGGCAACCCGGAAATGCAACGGCGCTGTCAGGAAGTGATCGATCGCTGCTGGGAAAAGGGCTCCGACAACCCGATTCTGTCCCTTCATGATGTCGGCGCCGGCGGCATTTCCAACGCGCTTCCGGAACTGGTTAACGATGCCGGCCGCGGTGGCGCTTTCGAACTGCGCGCGGTCCCCAATGACGAGCCCGGCATGTCGCCCATGCAGATCTGGTGTAACGAATCCCAGGAGCGTTATGTGCTGGCGGTGTCCGCGCAACGCATGGATGAATTCCAGGCACTGTGTGAGCGCGAACGCTGTCCGTTTGAGGTGCTCGGCGAAGCTACCGAAGCACAACAGCTGGTACTGGGTGATGGTTACTTCGATAACACGCCGATCGATCTGCCAATGTCACTGTTGCTCGGTAAACCGCCCAAGATGTTGCGCGACGTTCACCACCGCACCTTTAGCAAGCCGGAACTGGAGCTGCCTTCTGACCTGACGGAGCTGGCTTACCGGGTACTGCGCCTGCCGGCCGTTGCCAGCAAGCAGTTCCTTATTACCATTGGTGATCGTTCCATCACCGGACAGGTGACACGCGACCAGATGGTCGGGCCCTGGCAGGTACCGGTTGCAGATGTGGCGGTCACCTGCTCGGATTACCAGGGGTATCGTGGTGAAGCCATGGCGATGGGTGAACGGCCGCCGCTGGCCCTGGTCGAGCCGGTGGCATCGGGGCGCATGGCGGTGGCGGAAGCGATCACCAATATGGCCGCAGCGCGAATCGATGCGCTGTCCGATATTCGCCTGTCGGCAAACTGGATGGCGCCCGCCGGTCATCCCGGAGAGGATGCCGGTCTGTTTGATACGGTGCGTGCAGTGGGTGCCGAGTTGTGCCCCCGGCTTGGCATTGCCATCCCGGTCGGCAAGGATTCGCTGTCGATGAAAACGGTGTGGCAGGAGCAGGGTAAAGAGCAATCTGTCACCGGCCCACTGTCAGTCATCATTACGGGATTTGCACCCGTCAGGGATGTGCGTCTGACACTTACACCACAGTTGCGTACTGATTGTGGTGACACGGATCTGTTGCTGATTGACCTTGGCAAGGGTCATAACCGCCTGGCCGGGTCCGCGTTGGCACAGGTTTACAAACAGGTGGGGCACCACGCCCCCGACCTGGATGACCCGGATGCACTGAAAGCATTCTTTGCCGCCATTCAGGATCTTAACCAGTCCGGATTGCTGCTGGCCTATCACGACCGTTCAGACGGCGGCTTGTTCACTACCTTGTGTGAAATGAGCTTCGCCGGCCACTGCGGGCTTGAAGCACACCTGGACGATCTGGGCGATGATCAGCGCGCCGTCCTGTTCAGCGAAGAGCTGGGTGCCGTTATACAGGTGCGGCATTGCGATACCGATACCGTGCTGGAAACACTGCGCGAGTCGGGTCTGGGCAAGCACAGTCACGTCATTGGTAGCTTGCGCGAGGATGACCATATTGTTTTTAGCTACGCGCGCAAACCGGTGCTTGATGAGAAGCGCGTGTACCTGCAGCGTGCCTGGGCTGAAACCAGTTACCAGATGCAGTCGCTGCGCGACAATTCCGAGTGTGCGGAACAGGAGTTTGCCGCGCTGCTGGACAGCAGCGATCCCGGCGTGCAGCCGGCGCTTGCTTTTGATGTCGAAGAGAACCCGGCTGCGCCGATGATGGCTACCGGCGTGAGACCTAAAGTCGCGATCCTGCGCGAACAGGGTGTCAATGGTCAGCTGGAAATGGCAGCTGCTTTTGACGCTGCCGGTTTCGCCTGCCGTGATGTACACATGAGTGATGTTATTGCCGGCCGCACCGATCTGAGTGAGTTCAGCGGACTGGTTGCCTGTGGCGGATTTTCCTATGGTGACGTGCTCGGTGCCGGTCAGGGCTGGGCGAAATCCATTCTGTTCAACGCCGGTGCACGAGACGCATTCAACGCATTTTTCGAGCGCGCAGACAGCTGGGGGCTGGGAGTGTGTAACGGCTGCCAGATGATGTCGGGGCTGAAAGACATCATTCCCGGTGCAGCGCACTGGCCGCGTTTTGTGCGCAATACATCCGAGCAGTTCGAAGCACGCTTCTCCATGGTCGAGGTAGTGTCGTCTCCATCGCTGTTGCTGGAAGGTATGGCGGGTTCCAGGTTGCCTATCGCTGTGGCGCACGGTGAAGGGCGAGCTCAATTCGGTAAGCCTGATGGCGCGCAGCCGGCGCTTGACCAGAACCTGGTCGCCGTGCGTTATGTCGATAATTACGGCGCAGCGACCGAGCAGTACCCGCAGAATCCTAATGGCTCCCCGCTGGGTATTACCGGTCTGACCACAGACGACGGCCGTTTCACCATTATGATGCCGCACCCTGAACGCGTGTTCCGTACCGTGCAGAACTCCTGGCATCCTGATACCTGGGGTGAAGACGGCCCCTGGCTGCGCATGTTCCGTAATGCACGTATGCAGGTAGGCTAGGTGGCGGTCAGATTCCGCCCGCTCCGGAACCAGGAGTTCTCACACCTCAGAGAAGCTTCCGTGGATTCAATGGCGGTCAGCTTGTCGCTGGGCCGGGACTTGCCGATG
>Ga0316193_10000694_pt1 | contig 21559 bp, 18 predicted proteins | sample MerIslsedime2_MG_FD_207735 | JGI IMG/M metagenome (GOLD analysis project Ga0316193, IMG submission 207735) | Coastal sediment microbial communities from Maine, United States - Merrow Island sediment 2 | ecosystem: Environmental > Aquatic > Marine > Coastal > Sediment | place: USA: Maine... | reverse complement strand
GCCCCGGCTCATGTCGTGGTGCGCTTACGCAAAGGAATTGTGCGTTCGCGCCTGTCCCCGAGTCTGGCTCCAACCCGAGGGCACGAGGCTGATGCGCCCGGCACGGACATCGGTCAAACGCCCCGTTTCATAAACGATCGAGCCAGCATTCTGGAACACACCGGTTCCGGATCAGCATGCTGGAGGAGGACGAGATGGCCTATCCGAAACCTATTCCCAACAAGGAACTCCGTCGCCGCATCAAGACACGCAGGGCTCTGGCTCAGCCACCCGACGACGTGATTCGCGAGAGCTTTTTCGTCGCAGGCCCTTGTCCGGGCGTTAACAAGGTCGAAGTCAGTGAACTCGAAGCGGACGAACGCGCCGGTACCGGAACTCACCGTGTCGATGTCGGCATCAGCGGGCGCCGGCTCGGCCAGCACGTCTTTCCCCCGGGCATGCGGAACACACGACTTTCGACGCGTCGCAAGCGCCTCGAAGAGCAGGAACACGAAAAGACCCTGACCGGCTACCTGCCTGACCACCTCACCATGCGACCGCTGCCACAGCGGCTAAAACGTAAACTCGTCGTGCCGAAGCTGCGTTTTGCCGGGGAAAAACTGGATGACGAGACGCGCTGGGCGACCACCGTTTTCCCGCCCGAGGACCGCTTTACGTTCAGCGATACGTCATTTCCCTGGTGCACCTGCGGCCGGGTCGATACGGCCGGTGGCGTCGCCTCCGGGGTCATGATCGGCCCACGTCACCTGCTGACGGTCAGTCATACCGTGGACTGGATCGCCAATCCGAGTCCGCATGTCGCCGGCTGGATCAAGTTCACGCCGTCCTATTACGACGGCAGCGAGCCCTTCGGTGCCGCCTGGGGCATACACATCTATTGGATGGACCAGGTCGACGGACCAACGATCGATGGCACCGAGGCCATGTATGACTACGTGATCGTGGTGCTCGATCGCCGGATGGGCAATTCGACCGGCTGGATGGGTGCCCGGACCTATTCGGATGCATGGGACGGCGGCGACTTCTGGAGCCACATCGGCTATCCGGGAGATCTGGCGTCACTCCAGCGACCGTCCTTCGAGAACGGGTTCTCGCTCGATGGCGAGGGCGCGCACCCCGCGGCCCACAAGGCGATGTATCACCAGGCCGATGTCTGGCCGGGCCAGTCCGGTGGACCCATGTTCGGCTGGTGGTCGGGGGAACCCTGGCCACGGGCCGTCAGCGTCCAGAGCTGGCAGAACGGCACCACCAACGGTGCGAGCGGCGGCGGTGACATGGTCGACATGATCATCCGGGCGCGGAACGACTTCGCGTAGTCGGCGGCCGGGTTCGAGACTGCCGGGGCCTGGTGCCAGAAGCGCCAGGCGTGACGGCGGGAGGTATTCGGTCGGGTTGCCGGGCGGTTCGGCGACGGAACAGGCCCGGATACTGAATACGGGCCGAAGGCTGCGCGGGCGGCTGCCCGTAAATGGTGGCCAGGGGCGGAATCGAACCACCGACACGCGGATTTTCAATCCGCTGCTCTACCAACTGAGCTACCTGGCCCCACGGGAAGGGGGGGTATTAAAGCGGGTGCCCCCGGACTCGTCAAGCGCCGCCGACTGCCCAGGCCCGATACCAGCCGGGCCGGATCGTCGGCTGTGCCGCCATCCTGCCAAACTGCTATCTTTCCGGGCATGCGCAGGCGACGCAGTCTTAATTGAACCACAACAACGAACCACGCCCAACGGGGGACCACATGCCGGAAACGATCCGCCTCGCGGACTTCGAACGCGCGATCGGCCAGACCAACGAGGAAATCAGCGCCAACGATTTCCTGCCCGTCGCCCAACGGGATGCTGACGGCAATCTGATCCCGCTTCCCGCTGAGCCTTTCAAGCTTACGGCTGGCGAGGCGCTGCGGCTGGTCAAGCCCTACGTCTCGGTCAGGTTCATGGACCAGCTGAAAGCGGTGATGCCACTCGCGCTGTATCTCGCCCTCTTCCAGCTGCTGATCCTCAACCAGGTCGTCGAGAACTCCTGGCTGATCACCGGCGGGCTGTTCGCCGTGATCGTCGGTCTGTTGTTCTTCATGGAAGGCCTCGCCCTCGGGCTCATGCCCCTGGGCCAGCTCATCGGCAACGGGCTCCCGCGCCGATCGCCTCTCCCTGTCGTCCTGTTCATCACAATGCTGCTCGGCATCGGCGTCACGTTTGCCGAACCCGCTATCGGGGCCCTGCAAGCGGCCGGCTCGAACGTCTCGGTCGAACGGGCGCCCTATCTCTACGCGATCCTCAACGAATGGGCCGGAACCCTGGTGCTGGTCGTGGGCGCTTCGGTAGGCCTGGCTGCGGTGCTTGGCACGCTCCGCTTTCTCTATGGCTGGAGCCTCAAGCCGATGATCTACATGGCGCTGGCGCCGGTCCTTGCGCTGACGATCTATGCGTCCGGCGATCCGGACCTGACAGCGACGCTGGGACTCGCGTGGGACGCGGGTGCCGTAACGACCGGACCGGTGACGGTGCCGCTGGTGCTGTCGCTGGGGATCGGGATCGCGGCCGCAGGCGGCCAGGGCGATTCGGGCCTGTCGGGCTTCGGCATCGTGACCCTCGCCTCGCTGTTCCCGATTCTGGGCGTGCTCCTGCTCGCCATCTACGTCACGACGACCGCGACCCCCGCCGAGATCATCGAGGCCTCGACCGCCGCCGCCCACGCGGCCGGACAGGTGGTGCCGGCCTGGTATGAGACCAGCCCGGGCCTGGAGATCGTCTCCGGCGTGCGGGCCATCCTGCCGCTGGTCATCTTCCTGCTCCTCGTTCAGAAACTCGTGCTCCGCGAAAAAATCGCGAACGTCGGCGAGGTCATCTACGGCATCGGCCTGACCATCGTCGGCATGTGCATCTTCAATGTCGGCCTGACCTACGGCCTGTCGATGCTCGGCGCCAGCGCCGGGAGCCTCGTGCCCTCGGCCTTTATGCAGATCGACGGCATCGAACTCTCGCCGCTTTACGTCTACGTCGTCGGGCTGACGATCGCGATCGCATTCGCCTGGTGCCTCGGGTTCGGCTCGACGATTGCCGAGCCGGCCCTGAACGCGCTCGGCCAGACGACGGAGGAACTGACAAACGGCGTATTCAAGAAGAAGACGCTGATCTATGCGGTCTCCGTCGGCGTCGCCTTCGGGATCGCGATCGGCCTGTGCAAGCTGATCTTCAACTGGCCTCTCGTGTGGATGGTCGTCCCGGGATACACGGTGGCGCTGATCCTGACATTCATCTCCAGCGAGACTTTCGTCAATATCGCCTGGGACAGCGCCGGGGTAACCACAGGTCCGGTCACGGTGCCGCTGGTACTGGCGATGGGCATCGGCTTCGGCAATGCCACGGAGGCCATCGAGGGCTTCGGGATCCTCTGCATGGCGTCGATCGGACCGATCATCACAGTGATGCTGACCGGGCTGTGGTCACGCTTCAAGATCGCCCGCCAGACGCGCGTCGATTCAGACCCCCAGACAAGCAATTCGGAACAAGAGGTCCAGGCAATCCTATGAGCAAGATCACCTATCTCACCGACTCCTGGATGATCACCTGCGTCGTCTCCTCGGCCACGAAGCAGTCGGAAAAGATGCTGCTCGCCGCGAGGGACGCCGGCGCCAAGGGCGCGGTCGGCCACTATGCCAAAGGCTACGGCGCCAGGGAGCGGCTCGGCGCGCTCGGCATCGCAGTCGAGACGGACAAAGACGTCCTTGGCCTCCTGGTCTCCAGCGAGCAGCGCGACACCGTGGTCGAAGCCATGTTCAAAGCTGGCGAGCTCGACCGGCCCGGCGCCGGCTATATCTACGTCATGCCGATCGAACGGCTGGCGACCTTCATTCCCGAATCGATCATGTCGCGCCTGCGGGAAGACGACAGAGTGAGGCAGGCGCTATGAGCGGTCAGTCCCCCGCACCACTCGAGGTCCCCGGGGAGCCCTGCAAGCTCATCACCGCAGTCTTGCAGGACGGCGGCAAACACCTGCATGTCAGCCTGAAAAAGGCCCTGCGTGCCAAGAAGGCCGTTATTCGGGCGAACAGCACGTCCTGCCTGTCGCTCTCGGTCGTCGCGCTGCAGAAGACCAAACCAGGCAAGCTGCCGCAGCCGACGCTGGCCCATTTCGTCGAGATACTCGTGCCCGAAGCCGAGGCCGACGACGTATTCGCGTTCGTCTGTGATCATCTCGGCCTCCAGGAACTCGGTAGCGGTCTCGTCTTTCAGCAGGCGGCGCCGTTCTGCACGCCCTACTCGCTCCCGGAAGGTGTGCCGGAAGAAGCCAGAGCCGAACCGTCCGCGCCAGCGGCCTGACCGCCGAGAGCCGGCGCGATCCGTGAATCTGCAGCGCGCCGTTTCGGAGCGACGGCGTGAATCTGCAGCGCGCCGTTTCGGAGCGCCGGCACGAATCCGCCGGATGGCGCTGAACGACCGGCCCCGGGGCTTGTCCCATTCGGTCCACGTTTGAGATTGCGCCCCGCCACCGCTACCCTGAACCCGACGTTCGTCAAATCAATAGTCGCATGTCCCTACAGCCGGAATCCGGCGCCTTGAAGCCCGCCCGCGACGCGCTGCTCGATCACTACGAGCGCGTGCGCCGGCAGTCCGTGGCCTTCTGCGAGCCCCTCGCAGCGGAAGACATGGTCGTCCAGAGCATGCCGGACGTCAGCCCGACCAAGTGGCATCTGGCCCACGTCAGCTGGTTCTTCGAACGCTTCGTGCTCACGCCCCACCTGAGCGGCTACCAGCCGCTGGATGAGCGCTACGACTTCCTTTTCAACAGCTACTACTACACGGCCGGTCAGATGCATTCGCGGACCCGGCGCGGGCTGCTGTCCCGGCCGACGGTTGACGCAGTCCTGGACTACCGCCGGCACGTGGATGCCGCGATGCACCGCCTGATCCCCGCCGCCGATGCGGACCTCCGGTTCCTGATCGTGCTCGGGCTCAACCACGAGCAACAGCACCAGGAGCTGATGCACACCGACCTGAAACACGTACTCGCCCAGAATCCGTTGAAGCCCGCCTATCGGACCGACGCCGCCACGCCCTCAGGCGAAACGGCCGGCTCGCTGGCCTGGCAGGGTTTCCCCGGAGGCGTCGAGGAGATCGGCGCCAGCGGCGACGCGTTTTGCTTCGACAACGAGCTGCCGCGACATCGGGTCTGGCTCGACGATTTCGAGCTCGCCACCCGGCCCGTCACGAACCGGGACTTCCGGTCTTTTGTCGAGGACGGCGGCTACCAGCGGCCGGAACTGTGGCTTTCCGATGGCTGGGCGACGATTCTCGCGGAGGGCTGGGACCGGCCGTTCTACTGGGAGGAAGACCTCGAAAGCCACTACACGCTCGGCGGGCCCAGGCCTGTCGATGGCGAGGCCCCGGCCTGCCACCTCTCCTATTTCGAAGCCGATGCCTACGCCCGCTGGGCCGGCGCACGGCTGCCGAGCGAGGCGGAATGGGAGCTTGCGAGCCGCAGCGCCGGCGACGCCACGAGCGGTCATTTCGTCGACTCCGGCATGCTACAGCCGCGCGCCGGAAACGCCGGCGACGGTCTGCGGCAGATGTTCGGCGACGTCTGGGAATGGACGGCCAGTCCCTACGCGCCCTATCCGGGCTTCACTCCGCTCGCGGGCTCTCTTGGCGAGTACAACGGCAAGTTCATGTGCAGCCAGCTGGTGCTGAGAGGCGGCTCATGCGCGACGCCGGCCGACCACATCAGGGCGACCTACCGCAATTTTTTCTATCCCAGTAACCGGTGGCAGTTCACGGGACTGCGCCTCGCCCGGAGTCTCTAGATGTCTCAAGACGCCCCCGTCCTGTCCCGGGTCAAGCTTCTGGATCTGCATCCGAGCGCCGGCGACTTCGCCCGCGACGTAGCCGAGGGTCTTTCAGCGCCGACCAAGGCTCTGTCGCCAAAGTACTTCTACGACGCCCGGGGCTCGCATCTGTTCGACTTGATCACCGAGCTGCCGGAGTACTACCTGACGCGGACGGAGCTCGCCATCATGGCGGCCTCGATGTCCGATATCGCGGAACGCGTGGGGCCCGATGCGAGCGTCATTGAGTTCGGCGCCGGCTCCGGCCTCAAGACCCGGCGGCTGCTCGCCGGCCTGCGCGCGCCTGTCTCCTACGTGCCCGTGGAAATTTCCCGCGGTCACCTGATGAGCGCCGCCGAGGCCATCGCGGAGGATTTCCCGAATATCGAAGTGTTGCCGGTCTGTGCAGACTTCACGCAGGCTTTCGAACTGCCTCAGCCCGAGCACATGCCCGTTCGGAACCTGGTCTACTTCCCCGGTTCGACGATCGGCAATTTCACCAAGCCCGAGGCGCTGGCTCTGCTCGAAGTCATGCACACGGAAGCGGCCGACGGCGGCGCCCTGTTGATCGGCGTCGACCTGCGCAAGGATCGGGAGACCCTCGAACGGGCCTATGACGACGCTGCCGGCGTGACCGCGGCCTTCAATCTAAACCTGCTCGCACGCATCAACCGGGAGCTGGATGCCGACTTCGACCTGGTCCAGTTCCGGCACGAAGCGCGGTGGAACCCGGCGGACGGACGCATCGAAATCCGCCTTATCAGTAGACGCGAGCAGACGGTCCGCGTCGGCGAGGGGCGCTTCCACTTCGAGCGGGACGAGGCGATCCTGACCGAGTACTCGCACAAGTACGAACTGGACGAGTTCGCCGACCTCGCGGCGGGCGCCGGGTTCGCGACCGAGCAGATCTGGGTGGATGACGAGCGCCTGTTCAGCATCCAGCTGCTGACCAGGGGCTAGTCCCCGGGAATCACTCCTCGGTGAGTCCGTCGGATGGCATGAAGCCCTCGGGGCGCGTCGAACCCTCGCCGAAGAAGAACTTCTCCATCTCTTCCTCGAGAAACTTGCGGGCCTTCGGCTCGATGGGGGTCAACCGGTACTCGTTGATCAGCATCGTCTGATGGCCGAGCCACTGTTGCCACGCCTGCTGCGAGACGTTTTCCCAGATCCGCCGCCCGAGTTCGCCCGGGTAGGTCGGCCGTTCGAGGCCCGGGGCCTCGGTCTTCAGCAGTACACACTGGACGGTACGGGTCATGATTCTCTCCTCGAAACTTCGCGCCTCGCCGGGCTAACCCGACGATGAATCGGCCGTCAGCCGGCCCAGGAGGCGCTCGACGACGGCGGCAAGGCCAACGCGGGCGGGCGAGCGCGGGTTATACCAGAGCCAGCCCTCACCCGCCATGGCGCACCGGGAGTCGGGGACGAGCGCCAGTCGCGGGGCGATCTCGAGTTCGAAATGGGTGAACCCGTGGCGCACGGCGGCCCACGTCTCCACGCGTGCGGGGCGCCGCCCCAGCGTCTCGACACACCAGCTCTCCACATCCTGGCCCGACGCCGGTTCCGGCAGGCTCCAGAGCCCGCCCCACAGGCCGTCGGCGGGCCGTTGCCGCAGCAGGACCCGTCCGTCGGCGTCGACGGCGAGCACCATGACGGTGTGGCGCAGCGGTCTCGCCTTTTTCGGCTTGCGCCCCGGGAGTTCTGATTGCCGCCCGTCCCTCAGGGCGACGCAATCCCCGGAGAGGGGGCAGCGCGGACAGTCCGGGTTGGCCCGGGTACAGAGCGTCGCGCCGAGGTCCATGAGCGCCTGGGTGTAGGCCCCGACCCGGGACGAGGGCGTCAAGGCCTCGGCGGCCGCCCAGAGCTGTTTTGCCACGGCGCTGCGCCCCGGCCACCCGGCCACGCCCCGGTGGCGGGCGAGCACCCGTTTCACATTGCCGTCCAGGATCGGCTGGCGCTGGCCACAGGCCAGGGCGAGGATCGCGCCGGCTGTCGATCGACCGATGCCGGGCAACGCTATCAGCGCCTCCGGGGTCTCGGGCAGATCGCCACCGTACTCGTCGCGAATCCGGACCGCCGCCCGGTGCAGGTTGCGCGCACGGGCGTAATAGCCCAGCCCGGACCACAGATGCAGCACCTCATCGACCGGCGCATCCGCCAGTTCGTGGGCCGTCGGGAACCGCGCCATGAACCGTTCGAAGTACGGGATCACGGTGCCCACCTGGGTCTGCTGAAGCATGATTTCGGAGACCCATACACAGTAGGGCGAGACGTCGCGCTGCCACGGCAGATCGTGGCGGCCGTGCTCGTCGAACCAGGCCAGCAGGCGATCCGCGAAGGCCTCCGCGCTCACGGCAGAAAACCCGGCAGGGCCTCGCCTGCGGGGCCGTCGTCGCCCGCCGGCAGCGCGCGGGCCAGCGCCTCGACCCGCTCGATCATCTCTATCGTGGTGCGCTCGACCATCTTCGCCAGCAGCGCGTCCCCGAACAATTTAGGCACCCAGAATTCCGGCTCGATCTCGCTCTCGTAGTAGATCATCGACCCTTCCGGCGCGGCTTCCAGCCGCCAAAGTACCCGCCCATAGGCGAGATCGCTTTGCTCGGCCAGCACCTCGGCGTCGAGCCTGTCGGGCGGATACTCGGTGATCCGTTCGACCCGCCTTATCCGCCGGCAGAAGACCGCGATGATGCAACCTCGGATCAGCGTGTACACCTCGACCGTGCGGGGGTCGATGCGGCGCACCAGCTCGCTCTCGATGACGTTGCGGTGTAGCTGCCGGATGTTGTCGTAGTCGGTGATCACGGAAAAAACGGCGGCCGGCGGCGCGGCGACGGTAACTGTCATTTTGAGCCAGAGCCGCTCGCCCTCCTCCCCCATTTCCAGCGACCGCAGCTCGGCGGCACCCACCGTATCGACGAGGACGAGAAGCAGCAGGCAAAAGCCCGCCAGCACATTGGGCGCGGTGCGCGGCGTCACGGCGACTCGACGACGAGCTCCGGCGGAACGGGACGTCCGTTGGCCAGGGCTTCGACCCGTTTGGCGGCGCGGAGCCCCCGGCTGTTGAGCGCCGCACGAATGACCAGCGGACCGATGATGGGCGGTATCCAGAACCGCGGCTCGACCTCCGCGACGTAGCGAACGAGCGTCCCCTCACCGTCGGGCTCGAGGTCCCAGCTCGCCCAGCCCCACCGCATTTCGCTTTCCTCGGGAATGACCGTCACGACAATCCGGGTCTTCGGCATGACGTCGATGCGTTCGACGAGTTTCACCTCGCGGCAAAAGAAGAGGACACAACCCTTCATGTGGAAATAGACGATGCCGGTGCCGTTTTCGATCGGCTGACGCATGCGACTGTCGACAAATACACTGGAGAGCCGCTCGAAATTGTCATAGTCGGACAGCACGTCGTAGACCCCGTCGGGCGGGGCCGCAATAAAGACGTCCGCTTCGACGCGGAAGACGCCGTCTTCGCGGATGAGATCAAGCGTCCTGAATTCGGCCGCCGCTGCGGCCGCCGACGCCAGCCACAGGAACGCCAGTGCTGCGAGTCGCATCATCCGCCGATCAGCTTCTCCAGCTTCTTCTTCAGGTCATCCCCATCGCTTTCCTCTTCGGCACCGTTCTTCTTGTTCTTCTTTTTCTTCTTGTCGTCGTCACTGTCGATGCCGAGGATGTCGAGTACCTTGCCCTTGACCTCGTCGCCGATCACGCCGCTCAGGTCGGGGCGGATCGATGGATCGTCCAGGCTGCCCCGGATGCGTACAGGGATGTTCTCGCCCTCGATCGCCGAGAGGCCCGCATCCTGCGCCTTCTTGCCTTTCTGAACCGCGGCGACGACTTCGTAGTCGATCGTTTCCTTCGCCAGATCGACTTCGCCACCGCCGGTCACCTTGAAGCCCGTGATAACGGCCTTGAAGTCGTCGTTCTTCATCACGCCGTCGGCGATCACCGCCGTGCCGTCCAGCCGGGTGAACTCGGTGTCGTTGGACTGCTTCGGCGGGGCGCTGCCGCCCTTGAACAGGGCGACACCCTGCTGGAGGGCATGGGTCAGATTGAAGCCCTTGAGCGCGCCCTTGTTGACGACGAAACCGACGTTGCCGTTCAAGGCCGCGATCATCTGATCGCTGTCGCTGCCGACGGCCGTCACGTCGATATCCAGGTTGGCCTTGCCGGTGATCCGGTCGACCTCGGCGAAGTCGATCATCAGCGCGGCGATGTCGACGCCTTTCATCGTCTGCTTGAGTTTCAGCTCGGGGGCGGCGCGACGGGTCGCCAGTGTCACCTTGCCGGCGAGACGGCCGTCGTAGAGGCTGGCGCTGAGCGGGTCAACGACAAGGCGGCCGCCTTTCAGGTTCGCTGTCGCGACGACGTCGCTCATGCGCAGATTTGCGACTTTTACGCGGCCGATCTTGAGGGTGGCGTTGACCTGTCGCCCCTTCAGGTCCTGGGCCGGGATCTCCGTCGGCCCCGTGCTCTCAACGGGCGCCTCCTCCTCGGACTCCGGCGGCAGGTAGCGGTCGAGGTCGATCTCATCGATGTTCAGCGTCGTATTCAGGACCATCTTCTCGCCGGTGGTCACGTCGAGCCGGCCTTTGAGAGATGTGTCGTCGAGGGTCGCCGCGAGATCCTCGACTTTCAGCAGCTCGCCCTCGAACGCGATGTTCGAACGCAGAGACGCCTTCTTGAGTACAGCGGGGTCGGCGGTCTCCGGGACCTCGATGCCGAAAGTCTTCATCAGCTTGCGTGGCGAGAACTCACCGATCGCGATTTGCCCGGAAGCCTGGGGGCCGGCATCGGCCTGTTTCCCTTCCAGGTCGGCGCTCAGATCGAGACCGGCGATGGCCGCCGCCAGGCCCTTGAGCGAGAAGACCTGACTCTCCGTGTCGAAGGCGATGCGGTCTGCCTTGAGCGTGCCTTTCTGGCTGCCTCCCGGAACATCCGCGCCGGCGACATCGAGTTCCGCCGCCAGGGCGTCGATCGTCAGGGCGGTGCCGTTAAGCGCGGCCTTGGCCGACAGATCGAGTGCGAGATTGATCTCGGGGTCTCCCGTGACGGCGCTGGCCTTCAGCGTCACCGGTGCCGGTGAGCCACCGGACAGATTGCCCAGCGTCAGCTCGGATAGAAGCGCCTGGTAGCGCGCATCGGCGCCGGCATCGTAGTCCACCTCGGCGTTGCTCACGGCCAGGCTCTCGACCACGGGCGACTCCGGATCGGCCAGAATCCGGCCCGTCTCCAGCCGCTCGAGGGTGCCCTTGGCCTTGCCGCTTTTGCCGCCGTTGTAGTTGAAGCGAACACCCGACAGATCGAGCCCGGCGATTTCCGGCGCGTCGGGGTTCAGCGCGATCTCCCCGCTTTCCAGTTTCGCGATGACGGCCTTGAGCTTGCCGTCGGCACCGCCGTCATAGCTCACATCCGCCTTCTCCAGCAGGATCGCCGAGATCGTCGGCGATTCGGCGCTACCCGAGATGCTATCCGTACGCAGCTTGCCCAGGGTGGCCGCCAGCTTGACCGTGGGATCCTCGAAATCGACCGTGGCGCCGTTGAGCGCGATGTCGCGCAGAGCCAGGTTGTCCGCGTCGCCCTTGATGTCGCCGGCGCTGAAGGACTTCAGATTGACCGAGAATCGCCCGGCGTCACCGCCTTCGTAACGCACGTCCGCGTTCGAGAGCTCCGCGCCTTCGACCGCCGGGGTCGTGTTGATGCCGGATATGCGCCCCGTGCTGAACTCTCCCAGCGCGAGGTCGTACTTCTCGCCGATCGTCCGATCCTCATAGACGACCACGGCGTCATTCAATGTGACACCCGCGATCTCCTGGATGTCGAAGGACTGCTCGCCCGCGGCGGGGGGCGGCGTTTCCTCTGCCGTCGCCGGGCCCGCGAGATCGTCCCAGTTTGAGACGCCGTCCTTGCGGCGCAGAAGATTCAGACGCAGTCCGTCGAGCTCGACCCGGCTGACTTCTACCTGCCGCGACAGCAGCGGCATCAGCTTGACGCTGACGGACGCGCCCTTGATTGCGAGCATCGGCTCGTCGCCGAAACCCTCGGCATTGGACAGTCGGGCGGGACCTACCCTGAGGCCCAGCCACGGAATCACCGAGAGTTCGAGATCCCCCTCGATCTGGAGATCGCGGCCCGTCTGCTTGTTGACCGCGGCCCCGATGTCGTCACGGAAATCGTTCGGATCCAGGAACAGGGGTACAACGACGGCGGCGACGATCGCCAGAACGACGAACGTGCCAAACAGCCAGAGGATGATCTTCAGTGCTTTCTTCATGGGTTGAACCTTTGAGCCGCCGGCGCGGCTTGATGGGCTCCGGGAGTCCGGAGCAACGATGACTCTATTATAGGGTGTTGCGGGCCGGGATCAGCCCGCGGCAGCGAGGTCCATCAGGCCGCACTGGATTGTGTCACCCGCGGGACGACAGTCGTCGGGCCAACCATACTGCTTCCAGTAGTCCACCAGACCCTCGGCCTCCATCAGCTTGCCGAAGTCCGGCAGGCGCCGCAGGGGCGCCGCCTCGGGGATCCAGAGCATGCCGAAGTTGCTGCTGGCGTCGTCACTGTAGCGCAGCAGGATCTCGAGGGCCTTCTCGAACTGGCCGAGCAGCATCAGCATGGACGGCTGAGCGGCTTCGGGCACGCCGGCTTCTCCGCTACTCAGATAGGCCTCGAGTTCGGGCCAGCGCGCCGGGTCCCGGCGCACGGCCCCAACCAGCTCGAACAGCCGTTCGGGCAGGTTCTCGTTGTCCGGCGCAGCCCGCATGAGCCGCTCCCATTCCGCCTCGTCGCCCCGCCGGTCCGCCGCCATCACCTCGACGATCGGCATGCCGGAAGTGGTATCGAAGCCCAGATCCACGGCCGCCCGCCAGTACTTCAGCGCCTGCTCGTCGTAGCCCAGCGTCATATAGGCGTGGGCGAGATTGTTGTTGACCACCGGGGACGTCGGGTCCAGTTCCAGGGCCCGCTGGGCGGCCTCGAGTCCTTGTGTCAGCCGGCCGGCCCTGCGCAAGAGCAGCGAATACCACTGATGTGCGGTCGGGTCGTTGGGATCCAGGGTGGTCGCGAAGAAAAAGGCGGCCTCGGCATCGGTCCAGTTGCCGCTGGAGCTATCCAGCTCGGCGAGGACCGCGTGCGCCTCGCCGAGGTTCGGGTCGCGGGCGAGGGCCTGCATGGCGGACGCGGCCGCCAATTCATTCCAGGGGGCCGGGTCCTCACGGAGATAACCGGGATAGACAACGTAGGCGGCGGCGAGCCCCGCGTGGGCCCGGGCGAAATCCGGGTCGAGCTCGAGCGCCCGCTTCAGCAGTTCGATACTCTTTTTGACCGCCTCGGTACCCCTGCGCTTCCACTGGTAGCGCGCCTGCAGGTAGAGCTGGTAGGCCTCAACATCCGCGGTCGGCGGCGCCTCGCGGGCAATCACGGGGGCGGCCTCCTCGGCGCCTAGCGTGACCTTCAGCGCCTGGACGATTTCCGTGGAGATCGCGTCCTGTACGGCGAAGATGTCTTCAAGTTCGCGGTCATAGGTCTCTGACCAGAGATGATAGCCGCTGTCGGCATCGATCAGCTGGGCCGTGATTCGGACCCGGTTGCCGTCCCGCCGTACGCTGCCCTCCAGCACCGTGTCGACGCCGAGCTGGCTGGCCACCTCGCGCACGTCGAGGTTGCTGTCCCTGAGGGCGAAGCTCGACGTACGAGCGGCCACCCGCAGGCTGGGCACCTTGGCGAGCAGATTCAGAAGTTCCTCGGACATCCCGTCGCTGAAGTAGTCGTTCGCCGGGTCGTTACTCAGATTGGAGAAGGGCAGGACAGCAATCGAATTGCGGGTCTTGTCCTCGTCGATGCCTTCGGTCTCGGGAAACAGCAGATATCCGAGCACCGCCATCGCGACGAGTAGCAGAGCAATGTAGCCGGCCCGTTCGAACGTGGGCATGCCGGCGGCCCGTTCTGCGAGGGGCTCGGTGCGTTCGATCCCCTGTGGACCGATGTCGAAAACCCAGGCGAAGAACATCGCCACGGGAAACCCGAGGATCAGCAGCGCCACGACGAAGGTGATCGTCCATTCGGGCAGCTGGAGGGCCGGGAAGACGACGTCGGCGACCTGACCGATCACCCACGCGACGACGCCGTAGATACCGGCAACCCGGAATACCCGGCGCCGCTTCAGTTCGTGCAGGAGGGTTTGCATCTCACCCGCCTGCGACGGTCGGCTCACCGGCCGCGCAGGCTGATTGTCCCGTTGAGGGTCTTGATCCGGACGCGGGAACTCCCGTCGCCTTCGGTAAACCGCAGCGATTTGCCAGGTGTGTAACGGCTGACGGCCTCGGCATCAGGCCCGAAATCATTATTGATCGAGCCATTGAACGTCTCGATGTCGAACTCAGCATTGACGTCATTGATTATATCTAGCCGCAGATCACCGTTGATAGCTTCCATATCCACGCGGCCGCCCTCGGCCAGCCCGGTACTCAGATCGATGTCGCCGTTAGTGGTCCTGATGCGCGCCCGCGCGAGTTCGGCGCTGGAGATGTCGAGGTCGCCCGTAACCGAGTTGGCAACCAGTTCTCCGCGAATACGGCTGATGTCGGCGTCACCGCTGACGGTATTCAGAACCAGCAATGCCGGCACTTCCTGGCCGCGTATCGTGATCTGGCCACTCACGGTCTTCGCCTCGACGTCTTCGCCGTAGACCTCGACGTCGATCTCGCCGCTGACCGTCTGTAGCCGCAGCGCTCCCTCGACTTCGCGAATCATGATCTCTGCCGAAACGCCGTTGATCGAGACCCGGCTGCCCTTCGGCACCATGACCTCGAGATCCGACGAACCGCGGCTGCTGCTACCCCGGGGCAGTATGACCTTAATCTCCGTCCGGCGACCGTCTGCCTCGAACAACAGCCGCTCGGCGCCCGCGCCGAGTTCGCCGCTGACCTTGACCTGCTCATGGTCCCAGCCGGTCACCGTCACCTGTCCGGCGGTGTTGGCGATGTCCACCTCGCCGCGCGGATGAGCGTCGGCGCTCTCGTCGACCATGCGCTCGGCCCACGCCGGCCCCGCGGCGAAGGCGGTAACCGCCGCAACAGCGGCGAGTGCTTTGAATCGGCTTCTCATATCTCTGTCCTCAAGGGCAGGGTCTGCACCATTTTGTTCACATTCATCAGTACGGCCAGCTCGTCCTGGTAGGCCGCAAGCAGGAGCTGTTGCAGAAGGACGTTATTCGGGTCCTTCGACAGCTCCGCGTTGATCTCTGACAGCGCCGCGCGAATCTGCTGGAGATTGCGTTCAACCAGCGCCCGGGAGGGCTCCGGCAGCTCTTCCAGCCGCCCTTCCAGGTCTTGCGTCAGTTCCTGGCGGGCCCGTTCGTAGCGCGGACCAAGCGTCACGCCCGCGCCGAATCCCGCCGCCAGCGGCGCCGACCGGGCCGGCACAGCCATGCCACCAGGAGAAATCTGGTGGACGACACGGGGCGCGGGGTCATCCGTCACCCAGATCGTGACCAGCGACGAGACGGCCACCAGCGCCAGCGCAGCTGCCACCATGCCGAACGGCCGCCAGCGGTCTTGCCGCTCCATCTGACGTTCGTCCGCGGCGATACGGGCCGCAATGGCTGGCCACAGGTCGCGCCTTGGGGAAATATTGTCGGGCAATCGACGGGCCGCCTGCATGAGGCGCTCCTCGCCCGAACCCGGAGATTCTCTGTTACTCATCGATCAAGCCTCTCGGCAAGCAGGCGCCGTGCCCTGTGCAACTGCGCCTTACAGGTTCCGACCGCCACGCCCAGCATGTCGGCCGTCTCGTCGTGGCTGTAGCCGTGCACGGCGAACAGCACAAATACGTTGCGGGCGCCGGGCGGCAAACTGCCGATCGCCTGCTCCAGGTCCATTTCCACTCCCGCGTCCCGCTGGGCGGGCTGGTTGTCCGAGGGCTCCAGCCGCTCTTCCACCAGCTCGAGAAAACCTGCCTTGCGCGACTCGCTGCGCTGCAGACTCAAGACCTGGTTGACCGCAATCCTGTGCAGCCAGGTGCCAAACGCACTGCGGCCCTCGAAGGACGGCAGGCTGCGCCACGCCTTGACGAAGGCTTCCTGCAGGCAATCCTCGGCCCGATCCGGGGCGCGGGTCATCCGCAGACAGAGCGCGTAGACGCGGCCCTCGTGACGCCGATACAGGGTCTCGAACGAAGCGACATCGCCGTTCTTCGCCTGGCGCACGAGCAAGGCCTCGGATACTCCGTCCTCCTCGGCTGCCTCGGTCATTCGTAATGCCACCACCGTGCCCACGGTATTCCTTCTTCCATTGTTTCTGGATCCATTGATCCGAGCTTCGCCATTGTTCTTATGTCCTTATAGATGCCAGCGCGAGGGCCGTGGTTTAAAAGGCGGCGAAAATGCCGGGATGCCGCGGCCTTCGAACCGGGCTAGACTGTCCGGCAGTTTTTCCCGGTTCGACCACAATTCCACTGTACCGTCAGACAGGACGCATGAAAGCTCCGCAGATGTCTTCGCAAGCGTATCAGGTGCTGTTGATCTCGGAGAACGATCTCCCGGACGGCCTGCTGCACTCGCCCGGCGAGGACCCGGATCAGGCGGTCTTCGCGGTGACCCGCAGCGCGGGACTGGCGGAGGCCCTGGCGCATCTCGGCAACGCGAGCCGCGCGACGCCGGCCGTCGTCCTGATCAACGCCGCGGCATCGGCCCGCGATGCGGCCGAGTCCTGCCGTGGTCTCCAGGCAGCGGATCCGTCCCTGCCGATCGTCCTGCTCGCGGGCTACGACCCCACCGAGCGAACAGATCTGCTGGCCGCCGGCGCCGACGCCATCGTCGGCCTTGACGACGGCCAGGCCGGCCGCCTGGGCGAAGTTCTTCGCAACGCGATCACGGGCAACCGGGGACGGGCGGAACTCGCGCAATCTCATGCGCTGCTGGCCGCCGCGCTCGACAGCCTCGGCGAGGGCGTCATCGTCGCGGACAGCAACGAGCGGCTCCTTCTCGCCAATCCGTCGGCCAGAGAGCTGCTGTCCATCGGCGACACCGCGAGCCTGCCGACCGACGTTTTCGGGATGTACGAGGTCGATACCATCACCCGGATTCGTGACCGGGAGCATCCGATGGCGCGCGCCATCCTCGGCGAGCAAGTCTCGGACCTCGAGATCTATCATCGGCGTCCCGGCGCAGCCAAGGGGCGTTTCCTCAGCGTGAACGCCCGACCGCTGCGAGGCCCGGGCGGCGACGTGCGCGGCGGCGTCGTGACCTTTCACGATGTGACCGATCGCCGCAAGGCCCAGGACGAACTCACCCATCTTTCGCTGCACGACGCCCTGACCGGACTGCCCAACCGGGCCTTCTTTCTCGAAAACCTCGACAAGGCCGTCGCCCGCGCCCGGCGTTCCCGGTCGCGCCTGGCGGTGCTGCTGCTGGACCTCGACCGCTTCAAGCAGGCCAACGACCGGCTCGGCCATCAGGCCGGCGACCAGCTGCTGGTTGAGGTTGCACGGCGGCTGTCGACCGGTTTGCGGGCCGGCGACTTCGTCGGGCGTCTCGGGGGCGATGAGTTCGTTGTTCTGTTCGAGGACTTCGGCCACGACGAACATGCCGCCAGCCTGGCGTCGAAGATCGTCGACGTGCTCTCCCCGACACTGCGCCTCGGCGGTCAGGACGTTTCGGTCACGGCCAGCATCGGCATTTCGACTTTTCCCGAATGCGGTGACGACTCGGCCAGTCTTTTGAAGACGGCCGACGTCGCGATGTATCGGGCGAAGGAAGGCGGTCGTAACACCTATCACTTCTATTCGCGGACGATCCACGCGGAACTCTCGCGCCGGGCGCGGCTCGAGGCCAACCTGAAGGACGCGCTGATCAACGATCAGTTCGAACTCGAGTTCCAGCCAATCGCCGACTTGCGCAATGGCCGCATCCAGGGGCTGGAAGCCTTGCTGCGCTGGGTGCACCCCGAACACGGTTTCGTCCGGCCACTCGAGTTTCTTCCGATACTCGAGGCGACCGGGATGATGTGCCGGGTCGGGGAATGGGTGCTCGCCAGCGCCTGCAGCGAAGTTGGCGAGTGGCAGCGGATGCTGAACCGGCCCGACTTGTCCATCTCCGTGAATCTCTCGTCCCAGCAACTCGTCCACAGACGCATCGTGGACGTTGTGCAGCGGGTGCTGATCAACGCCGATCTCGACCCGGGCCTGTTGACCGTCGAGGTCCGCGAACAGGCGCTGCTGGCGCACCCCAAGGAAGTGCGTGAGCAGCTGTTCGCGCTCACCAAACTCGGCGTCAAGGTGGCGCTCGACGACTTCGGCACCGGCTATGCGTCGCTACAGGCAATTCGCCAGCTGCCCCTGACGTACCTGAAGCTGGACCGCAGCCTCACGATGAGCGTGCCGACGGATCCGGAAGACGTCGCCGTCATGGACGCCGGCATACGATTCGCCGAAGACCTCGGCCTGACTGTGATCGCCGAGGGCCTCGAAGTAGACGAGCAGCTACGCTTCGTCCTGGACCGCGGCTGCGTCTACGGCCAGGGACATCTCATCAGCGCACCGCTGCCGACCGACTCGGTGGGCGGTTTCCTGGGCCGGGACTGGCGGGCCGCCTGAGCCCGCGCGGGCTGACCGGCAGGAACAGACCGGACGACCAGACATGCAAACACCCGACGCGACCTCTTCAATGCGCCTGATTGTCGATCTCGGCGGCACCAATACCCGCTGCGCGTTGCAGGCCAGCGGGGACGAACCTCATGTCATTCGCAAGGTGAAAAACCGGCGCTTCGATGGCCTCGAGGCGGTCCTCAGGCAGTATCTCGACGACCTGCCCGCCGAGTGGCGGCCGGCAACGGCCGCGCTGGCGGTGGCCGCCCCGATCAGCGGCGACCAAGTCACGCTCACCAACCTCGGCTGGCAGTTTTCGATCGAAGGCCTGCGGGTGGCCCTGGGTCTGGAGCGACTGATCGTCGTCAACGACTTCACGGCCGTCGCCATGGCGCTGCCCTGGCTCCCCGAGGATGCCCTGCTCAAGATCGGGCCCGGCGAGCCGGTGGCGGGTCGCGCCCTCGCAGTGCTCGGCCCGGGTACGGGACTCGGCGTTTCGGGACTGCTGCCCGCCGGTGACAAGTGGATACCCTTGTCCGGCGAGGGCGGCCACGTCACGCTGCCCGCGACGGACGACCGTGAAGCAGCCGTCATCGCGATGATCCGCCAGCGCCAGGGCCACGTATCGGCCGAGCGACTCGTCTCGGGTGGCGGTCTTTGTAATCTCTACGCGGCCCTCAAGAGTCTGTCCGGCGGCGTCGTGGGCGACGTGACGAGTCCGGAGAAAATCAGCCGCCTCGCCGACTCCGGGGATGAAATCGCCCAGGAAGCACGCGCCCTGTTCTTCGAATTTCTCGGCACCGTGGCAGGCAATCTCGCGATGAGTCTCGGCTCGCTGGGCGGTGTGTACATCGCGGGCGGGATCGTGCCGAAACTACAGGAGGCCTTCGCGGCCTCGGCATTTCGCGAAAAATTCGAGGACAAGGGGCGCTACCGGGACTACATGCTGGGCATCCCGACCTGGCTGGTTACGGAATCGGTACCGGCGTTCCGCGGTCTCGCCGCAATCCTCGACGAGCGCATGCTCTAGCACCGCCGCGCTTTCAGAACCGGTGTGAGATCTCGATGCCGAGCTGATCGGTGCCGGAGTTGGTTGAGTTGAGGCTGGCGTTCGACGTGTGCTTTCCGGGGTCTCGCCGCAATCCTCGACGAGCGCATGCTCCAGCACCGCCGCGCCTTCAGAACCGGTGTGAGATCTCGATGCCGAGCTGATCGGTGCCGGGGTTGGTTGAGTTGAGGCTGCCGTTCGATATGTGCTGCACGCGCGCCGCAACGCGGGTCGCCTGATCCCGTCCGAGACGGGCACCGATGCTGATGAAGCTCGTGAACTGCACGACGCCGCCCAGATCCACCGTGGAGAACTTGGCCCCGCCCAACAGCGTTGGATTCAGACCGAGGTCCAGCACGAAACGCGCCGATTCCCGTTGTTGGAACGGCGTGAAGCGCCAGACCGGACCGCCCGAAAGAAACAGCCGGTCCACACTCCCTTCGTGCAGCGTCCCGAAGGCGAGTTCCCACCGCAGTCGGCGGGCGCCGTCGGGCCGCCACCGGACGAAGATGCCCTGCTGGCGAAGAGGTTCGTCGTCGAGGTACTCGGTGACGACGCGCAGGCCCACCTCCTCCCGCTCCGCAGCGCCGAGGGGCGCAGCAATTAAGAGGCCAAGAGACAGAAGCAGTGCATGAGGGGCGCGCATGGCCCGGGAGGGTAACGGAGATTGGTTTCGGGCGAAACCAGCGAGTATCCTGTGACAGGGAGCTTGCGTACCCCAAGGGTAAAGCAAGGGCATTCAGAACAAGAGCTTATGCCGGAATCCACCGCCACCGCGGTGCTGTCGCTAGACGACGGCAATCAAATCGTCGGACTGTCCCACGGCCTCGAGTCTTTGCTGGGCTGGCCCGCCGACGAACTCCTCGGAGAGCCGGTTGGCAAGATCCTTGCGGATCCAACCGGAAACCACCCGCTCAACGATCCGCAGTCCGGCCACGCCAACGGCCTGACCGGACTGCGCCCGGACGGGGTGACGCTCAGCCTGGACGTCGAGGCCCGGCATTGGGAAACCGACCAGGGCAATTTTCTGACGCTGACAATGAGTCCGACGGCTTCGGCCAGCGGCGACGGCCCGGCGGCCGATGCGCTGGCCAAGGCGCGCTCGGCCGAGGAACGCTTCGACGCGCTGCTCGATGCCTCACCCGATGGCATCGTCGTTACGGATCGGGCGGGTGCGGTCGAGATATTCAACGCGGCGGCCGAGCGGCTGTTCGGTTTCCGGGAAGAAGAATTCATCGGCCATCCGCTGCTCGAACTGCTACCCAGTCTGACGCGCGACGTTGACGAAGGCGCCTTTACTCACGTCCTCGAGCGGCTCGAGCGCGACTTCGCAAACGGACCGCGTGAGTGTCAGGCGACTCGCAAGGATGGCTCGTCGTTTCCCGTCGAACTGTCCGTCGGACAGACCAGTGGCGCCGGATCGGACTGCTTTATCGCGGTGTTCCGGGATGTCACCCGGCGACACACCGCCGCCGCCGCCCTCGCAAGGAGCGAGGCCAACCTGCGGATGTCCCAGGCCCTCGCTCACCTCGGCAGCTTTGAGGCGGTCTACCCCTCCGATGACGACGGCTATTTCTCGGACGAGATATTTCGCATCACGGGCCGCGACCCGGCGGCCGGCATGCCGCCGCTGGATCAGCTGATGGACGAGCTGATTCATCCCGCCGACCGGGATGATGTGGCGCAGGCCATTACAGCGTCGATCCAGCAGGGCGGACTCCTGCAGATGGCCTATCGGATCCGACGGCCGGACGGTGCGATTCGCCACGTCAAGACGGCCGCGCGGATCAGCCCTATCCTGACCACCGATACCTGGCGCGTCTCGGGCACGGTGCTCGACGTCACTGATACCCACAAGATCGAAGCCGCGTTGCGCCTCGAACGGGACCGGGCAGAGACCTACCTGAATCTCGTCGGCGTGATGATCGTGGCCCTGGACAAGCAGGGCAACATCAAGCTGATTAACCGCGAAGGCCTGGAGACGCTCGGCTATGCCGAGGACCAGGTCATCGGCAGGAACTTCTTTCAGCTCTTTGTCCGGCCCGAACAGCGCGAGGCGACGCTCGAGCTTTTCCGGGACTCCCTCGATGGCCACCACGGCATTTCGCCGC
>Ga0316193_10000688_pt1 | contig 21643 bp, 20 predicted proteins | sample MerIslsedime2_MG_FD_207735 | JGI IMG/M metagenome (GOLD analysis project Ga0316193, IMG submission 207735) | Coastal sediment microbial communities from Maine, United States - Merrow Island sediment 2 | ecosystem: Environmental > Aquatic > Marine > Coastal > Sediment | place: USA: Maine... | reverse complement strand
TTGCGCCCTATCCACGGGTACGCGCCGCCTTTCCCGAATCCAAACGCACAGTCCTCAGATTCAGTGACGGATCCTATTGTGGCACCAACCTGTTTGCCATCCTGACCCGGGAGGGCATGGCCGGGCCGGCATTCTGGACCCGCCTGGAAGCCGACCGGAAACATCCGTGGAAGATGGCGAGAAAAATTGGCTTCGGCCTGTTGCTGAGATTTTTCCTCGGCCGCCTCACTCTGGACAGCGTACTGGAATCCCTGTCGCGGGCCATGGGCTGCAGAGTGGGGTGCGTGATCATTGAAAATCCGCGGGTGGCGGTCGATGTGGATTCCGTCGCTGACCGTGACCTGGCTGTGCGGATTCTCAACGACGCTGTCTGAAAGTCATCTCCGCTTATTTCCGGAGCATTTCATCCAGGTGGTCTGACAGGCGGTGTGTCAGCGCGAGTATGGTTAACGTCGGGTTCGCCCAGCCTCCGGTGGTAAACACCGAACTGCCGGCGATGTGAAGATTGGCGTAACCATGCACAGTGCAGTTCTTGTCAACGACACCCGAGGCAGGGTCATCGCTCATGCGGGTTGTGCCCATGTGGTGATAGCCGCCAATCGGATGATTGCCAACGGTGGGGTCGACCGGCCACTGGGCTGTACCGTCCTCCATCCAGGGCATGGTATCCAGGCTTCCCAGTCCAAGCCGTTCGAACTCCCTGCCAACCGCCCGGGAGAATTCCAGCACCGTGCGTTTATCCAGTTCTGTCAATTGCCAGTCCAGGTCGCCCCGCCGGCAACCCAGCGAATCGAGTTCTCCAGACAGCCTGACCCGGCTGTCCGGGTTGGGTGCCTGCTCCGCCCGGGCCATCAGGTACAGATCCATTTTCCGGGTCCTGGCGGTGGCCCGGGCCAAAGTAACTGACACGTGTTTCTGCAGCCAGTCCATCACACCACGATAAACATGCCATACACGGCGGTTGCCCTTTGTCGCATTCACGTCATGCTTGAGGTTCATGTAAACCTTCTTACCCAGGCCCAGGCCCAGTTCCGGATCCCGCTGGATTTTGAACGTGGCAGCGCTGTTCAGGATTTTCCTGTTGCGTTGCAAAGCTTCGGGAGCAACCAGGGCAGGTGCCAGGGGCGGCCCTTTACGTGGATATCTTTTACGGTAGTGAGCCCAGAACCAGGCGGGGTCCTGGGTCGAGATATGAGCGATCCGGCCGTGCGGGTGCTCCATAAAATAGCGGCCCACCTGGTCGGTTGAATTGCCGATGCCGGATTTTTCGGTGTCGTCGGACAACAACAGCAAGCGGGCATTTTCGATCGCGCCGCAGGCCAGTACAAAATGTTTCGCCTGCACCACGGTCTCATGGCCTTCGAGTGTGCGGGCAACCAGGTGACTGATGTCCCTGGCCGCTTCGCCAGCCTGGATTCTCACGACGTTTGCGTGAATCACGATCCGGACATTACCTGCGCTCAGCAGGTCGTCAATTTGCTGGCTGTTGAAACGCTCCTTTTTCAGGTCGAAACGCCAGAACAGGTGACCGATTTCTTCCGGGTCGAATTTGATCGGCGTGAGCTTGAGCTTCTCCCACATTTCTGCGCTGTAGTCGTATTCACCCAGTTCCAGCGAATCGTGGGCTATCTTGTAATAGGGTTGTAAATCATCCAGCGTAATCGGCCAGCCGCTGTGAGGAATCCAGTCCCTTTTTTCAAAATCAATCCGGTCCAGGGGAATCGATCGGCCACCCCAGATATTGGTCGTACCGCCGAAAAACCGCAGGCGCGAATGCTCGAGTTCGTAGTATTCCATGCCCAGGTTGTCACCAAGGCACAGGTCCTGGGTCTGTTGCTCAAAGTCCATGCCACCCGCTTCGAGCAGACAGACATCATGACCACGCCGGGACAGGCTGCGCGCCAGCGCCACGCCCGCAGCGCCGCCGCCCACGACGCATACATCCGATTCGAGTCTCGCAGGAGCGGAGGCGTTATTGAGATCCAGAAGCATAGGGGACAATTTACCTTCCCTCGACTAGAAGTGAAAGGGTCATGTGCATGTCTGGAAGGGGCAAGTAAGGTTGGCGCCAAACCATTAAATTGTCTTCTGCCGCCAAGGGTAGCGTCTGAATTTACACTTTATTAACCGAAACACAGTAGAATCAGCGCTTAGAGATTTTAGTCCAGGGTTTTGATGGCGGTATCGAACCCGGCTCGAATGAGGTTATTTGATATGAAAGCCATTATCTTGAGTGCAGGCCAGGGAAGCCGGTTGATGCCGCTGACCGAAGTAACGCCAAAATGCTGTTTACAGCCTGGCGGTGTTTCCATACTTGAATGGCAGATCACACAGCTTGCCGTATCGGGGATCGACGAAGTCGTTGTCGTCACCGGTTTTGGCCACGAATTCGTGGAAGAGCTGGTAGGTGAGTTCGAAGGCATCAAGGTACGGACTCTGTATAACCCGTTTTTCCGCCTTTCTGACAACATGGGGACCTGTTGGGTTGCCCGGCATGAAATGGACGGTCCTTTTGTTCTGATCAACGGCGACACGCTGTTCGAGGCCGCAGTGTTGCAGCACCTGTTGACGGATTCCGGGCACTACCCGATCACGCTGGCCACCGATCAGAAATTTTCCTACGACTCGGACGACATGAAGATCTGGTCTGAACGGGACCGTTTATGCCGTGTGGGCAAAACACTGGACATGAGCCATGTGAATGGCGAGTCCATCGGCATGATGGTGTTCAGCCGGGCCGGCGCGGAGATTTTTGTCAACAAAATTGAAGGCCTGATGAAGCAGGGCGATGGTCTCAATCGCTGGTATCTCTCGGCGATTGATGAACTCGCACAATCCGGTGTGGTAGGCATCAGTTCGATTCACGGCCTCAGTTGGTGCGAAGTGGACGATGCGGTTGACCTGGCTCATGCGGAGCAAGTGGTCAAAACCTGGCCGGTCCGTCCGGTGAGGCAACGTGTGAGCGAGCGGGTCACCGAAACATCACGCCAGCCACTTTCCGGATACCGCGAAAAATAGACGATTGTTTTCGCTTTATGATCATGAGAAGCCGGCTATTGCCGGCTTTTCTCATTATGGGATATCGGGAGTGATCTCGATCCGGACGCCCCCATCCCCGCCCGCCGACAGGTGGTCACGTTCGATGTCGTATTCGATTTCCCCACCGCTCATGCTGTGTTCGTTGCGTGAAATAAAGGCATTACCCTGCAAGCGGATGCTGTTACTGGCACGTTCGTAAATAATCTCGTCCGCTTCGCCATCAATCATGGCCGATTCGCCATCAGACATCGTAGCTACCCTGATCATGGCCGGCGAACCACTGAGAATGACGGTTTCAGGGTCATCCAGCTTTCCGTACAATGTGGCCTGGTCTGCTGACAGTGACCAATCGCTTGCTTTCAGCTCAAAGCCCCCGTCGAAGTGCACGATTTCGGGCAGTTCATCCATGCGGGCCTCGGCAGAACGTATGGTCAGGGTGTCGCCTGCGGAGAATCCGGTGATCCGGTTCTCAGCCGCAAACAGGGAAAGACTCGTGCCTGCCAGGACAATTGGGCAAAATACAATAATGAGAGTTAAGGTTCTGAACATGGTGACGCGAATCAGGGTTTGTCCAGATCATAACAGTTCCCCCGGTCAATGATCATTGATCAATACCTGAGGCGGGAAATCAGTGTGCCTTTTGCGGCGGTCAGTGGCGTGCTTGTTTCGATTTTTGTCACTTATGCGCTGACGCGATTCCTGATGGATGTGAACGCGGCCCTGCTGGCCCCGTCCGATCTGTTCACACTGACCCTGCTCAGAGCACTTATCTCGCTGGAGGTTCTGCTGCCCCTGAGCCTCTACCTGGCGGTGTTGATGGGGCTCGGGCGTCTGCACAGCGACTCGGAAGTCTATGCCATGCGCGCCAGCGGTATCAGCGAAATGCGCGTATTGCGGCCCATCATTGTGGTGGCTTTTCTGCTGGCGATACTGATTGGTTTGTTTTCGCTGTTCGTTCGGCCCTGGGCCTATGCCGTTTCTTATGAAATCAAGGCTCGCGTCGAGGCAGCAACCGAAGTGGATCGTGTTCGGGGCGCGCGTTTTTACAATTTCGAGGAATCCGGACGTACCATCTTTGTGAAGACTGTTTCGGGGAAGGGAAAGCAACTCGAGGAAGTGTTTATCCGCAGCAGCAAAGATGACGATATACAGGTGATTACGGCGGTGAGCGGGGAACTGGTTTACCTGGCGCGGCCGGAGCATCACCAGTTGGTCCTGAAGGACGCCAGCATATTCAGACAGACCGAATCCGGCCCTGATCTGTTTGCCGAATTGGGCAGTTTTTCTTTGTGGATACCGGCGGGGCAGCCTGACCCGGTAGGCTACAAAACCAAATCAACCAGCACTTTCGACTTGCTGGAGTCGGACAGCAACGATGACAGGTCAGAACTCCAGTGGCGCATCAGCACGCCGCTGTCCGCCTTATTGCTGGCATTGCTGGCGATTCCCCTGAGTCGAAGCCGCCCCCGGCAGGGCCGCTATGCGCGTATTCTGGGGGCAATGATTATTTATGCGGTTTACTTTAATTTGCTGGACGTGAGCCGCACCTGGGTGGAGCAGGGCACTGCCACGACGATCTGGTGGGCGCCAGGTATTCTGGCCATTCTGGTGACGCTGCTCTACATTCCCTGGAGAAAACTGTTTCTCGCCCCTAAACGAATCCCGGTGCAACCCGCATGATCCTGCTTGACCGTTATATCGCCGCCAATTATCTGAAAGGGATGGTGCCGGTCATGTTATTACTGCTGGCCCTCTTCAGCTTTCTCGCGCTGGCAGAAGAACTGGAGAATGTCGGGGAGGGTACTTTTCGCCAGGTCGATGCATTTCTGGTGGTGCTCTACACCTCTCCCCGGCGGATTGTCGACCTGATGCCAGTAACGGCTTTGCTGGGTGGATTGATGGGGCTCGGCGCAATGGCGAACCACCAGGAACTGATCGCGGCCCGGGCCGCCGGACTGTCCAAGGCGCGAATGGCGCGGCCGGTGTTTCAGGCCACTCTGCTGCTTGCCGTAACGGTCATCCTGATGCAGTCCATACTGGTACCGGCCAGTGAACGGGCCGCGTCTGCGCTCAGGTTGAAGGCGCTCGAGGCAACTTCCATTGGCAACTATAGCCGGCTGAATTTCTGGACCCGCAGCGGGCCAAATTTCGTTCACGTGGGTGATGTGTTGTTCAACCAGGTGCTGAAAGACGTGGAGATCTATCAAACCGGTGACCAGGGCAAGCTCAAGACTTTTATTCAGGCCGAAAAGGCAACCATCGTTGGGGCCGATACCTGGTTGCTGGAAGAGGTTACACGGACTGAATTGTCCGGGATGAGTGCGCAGGAACAGCATCTCGACCAGGTTGAATGGGAAAAGCTGCTCACGCAAGAACAGGCGAATATCCTGATCCTCCCGCTGGAGGCCCTGGCGCCGCATGAACTGGTGCTTTATATCAGGCACCTGCGCGACAATGGGCTGGATACACACCATTTCAGAGTGGTGTTCTGGAAGCAGATCAGTATCGCTATTTCAGTCGTAGCGATGGGCCTGTTATCGTTGCCGCTTCTGGTGGGCTCCACGCGGGGCCTGTCGGCCAGCCAGAGGGTGCTCATCGGCGGAATCCTGGGTATCGTTTTTTACCTGATGCAGCAGGTAACCGGCAACCTGGCCGGTTTGCTCGGCCTGGTGCCTTCGGTCACGATCCTCACACCTGTATTGGTGCTGCTGGCAATTTCTGTGATTGCCCAGTATTGGACTGGCTGGCGCATACGCCGGTCTGCCAGAAATCTTCAGACACAAGCCTGAAACTGCCGCCTGAGCGGTCCAGGGACATCAGTTTCGTTTCGCATTGCCAGCCGGAATCTTCCGGGTTTATGTCGAAGATCCGGTAAGAGGCATGTTCCGCACTCGAGGCGGACGCCGTGCAGTACATTCTGGTCTCTCCCAGGCGGTCTTCACGGTTGATGTGGATGTGGCCGTACAGGACCAGTTGGGGTTGATGCCGCTCTATGACAGCAGCCAGCGCACCCGCATCAGTCAGCGCCTTGCGGCGCCTGGTAATACCGGGAACCGGGGGGTGATGTATCAGCAGGCAATGGAAATCATGCCTGGTCTCCGCGGTGCCCAGATCTGTTTCAAGCTGCTCGAGCTGGGCGTCGCCCAAAGTACCGGTGGCGGAAAAAATGCGGGTCACGCAAGATGAATTGACCCCCGTAAACTGCACGCGGTCCGATTTTCTGTGGAACGGATAACCCGATGTGTAATCCCTGTCGGCAGCGCTGCTTCCGGGAAGGTAATCCCGCCAATACCGGTACATTGACTCCAGAGAATCAGCGGCGTAGTTGTCGTGGTTGCCCGGCACCAGGATGACTTTTTCGGGCGGGCCAAGACTCTGCAACCATTGGGCCGCTTCCTTTATTTCGCTCTCCAGCCCGATATGCACGAGGTCGCCCGTCAACACCAGCAGGTCAGGGTTATGCTGGCGGGTAGAATCGATCAGTGAGTCGAGCACTTCGCGGCGATGTTCAAAACGCCTGTTTTTGAACCAGGAGAGATAACCGGATTGGCGTTTACCCCTGAGTTTCAGAAAACTCGTGTCGTCCAGGCTGCTCAGATGAGGGTCAGTTATGTGGATCAGGCGCATCAGGCTGACTATAATCGACTGACCCGCATTATGCACCAGGGAAACAGCCCATCCACATGACCATTCACGTACAGATCCTGGGCGATAATCCCGTGAGACTATGGGGGCTCTCCGCCAGAGAGCGTCTGCGCCGGCAATTGAAGGAGGCCGGTGGTTTCACGCTGGTCGAATCCGTCGAGGAACTGGCACCGACAGCGCAGCTCATGCTGTTGAGCGGGGACTTTCTTTTCGAAGTACGAACCTTGTCCGCCTTCGGTGAAAAACGCAATGCCCTGCTGGTGCATCCGGGCTCATCCAAAGTGGCCGCCGCCATCACCGGGGTGGGTGATTACCGCGAGGCTGCGGCTTGCGTAACCGACTCCCTGGGTTCTGCCGAAACGTCGCGTCCGGTGATTACGCCGCCCGACCTGGCAGCTTTCAACGAAACGCTGAAAAGCGCCCAGGCGCCCTTGCTCGAGCCCGTCACGGCGGAACGTCAGCGGGAACTCGAAAATCGCTTGTACGGCAACGCATACAAGGGAATAACGGACCTGGTCACCAAGTTTGTCTGGCCGCGCCCTGCCCGAAAGGCGGTGCAGGTGGCGGCTGCCCTGGGGATGAGTCCGAACAGCGTCACCAGTATCGGCCTGGTGCTCGTCATCGCCGCCTGCTACCTGTTCCTGAATGGCCATTACCTGTCCGGCCTGCTGGCGGGATGGATCATGACTTTTCTGGATACCGTCGATGGAAAACTGGCAAGGGTGACCGTTCAGTCCACTCAATTCGGTAATCTATACGATCACATCATCGACCTGGTTCACCCGCCTTTCTGGTATATCTACTGGGGCATGTCCCTGAACGGCCTGGCCCCTGTGCTGGGTTTCGACCAGCCGCAAATGTACTGGCTGATTATCGGTGCTTATGTGCTGGGCCGGGTGGTGGAAGGCGTTTTTCCGTTGCTGGGGAACTGCGGTATGTTCACCTGGCGGCCGTTCGATGCCTGGTTCCGCTTGGTCACTGCGCGTCGAAACCCCTGTCTCATCATTCTGACTGTGGCAGCCCTGGCGGGCCGACCGGACTGGGGCTTCATAGCCGTGACTTTCTGGACGGTCCTGACCACCGGCGTATTGCTCCTACGCTTGTTGCAGGGCGTTTATTCCAGGCTTGGCAATGGGCCTCTACAGTCCTGGCTTGGCGCCGAAGACGTTGCTACCGGACCCCATCGGGCGGCTTTCAGGGTTTTCGGAAGCACCCGGGGCGCCTATGGGGCATAGTCCCAACAGCTCACCTGAGCACAGGCTGCAGACGATTGTTCGCGGACAGGTTTCAGGAACTTGCGATTTTCCGGATCAGCAAAGAGACCGGTTGCTGGGGCAGATACGCGAGCGTTACGGCGAAGGGTTGCAGGCCGTCCTGATTTACGGTTCCTACCTGCGTGGCAAGCGCGATACGCTGCTTGATTTTTACGTGTTGCTGGACAGTTATCGCTCCATGCCGAGCGCATGGCAGGGTTGGTTATGCAGAGCCCTTCCGCCGAATGTTTACCAGATTTTCGATGGGTCGCCACCGGATGAAATCCGGGCCAAGTACGCGTTGCTGACCCTGGAAGGTTTCGAGCGAGCCGTATGCCGTGATTTTCACTCCTATTTCTGGGCCAGATTCGCCCAACCCTGCGGTATTTTGTATTGCCGGGATGACGCGGTGGAACAACGCATCATTAAAGCCATCAGCGACTCATGCAGGACTTTTACACAGCGGGTCGTCCCGGCGCTGCCGGATGTTTTCGATGCGCGGACACTCTGGGCAGAAGGCCTTGGTCGTACTTATCAGTGCGAATTCAGATCGGAGCCGCCAGGACACGCTGAAAAACTTTTTGAATACTGGCCGGACTACTACCGCGAAATCACAGCCTGTATTGCTTTCGACAAGGCCGATTACCTGCCAGCGGAAATAGAGGGCCAGTTCGTCAACAAGGTGCCGTTCCGTAAAAGGCGCTGGTCGTCTTTCAACTGGTGGCTAAGGCGCATGCAGGGCAAGGTGCTCTCTACGCTCCGGATCATCAAGGCGGCCCTGACCTTCGACGGCGCTCTGGATTACCTGCTGTGGAAGATCAAGCGTCATTCCGGGGTCTACATCGAACCCACGCCCCTGCAGCGTAAGGCGCCGTTGGTTTTCGCGTGGCCGCTGCTGTTTCGTCTCTGGCGAAAAGGAGCTTTCCGTTGAAACCAGCGGGCAGCATGCTGAAGCGTGCGCTGCACAATTTCGGAGTCGTCATTCGTGGCCGGGCTCTTGCCGGACTGTTTTCTGTTGCAGCGACCGGCCTGATGGCCAATGCACTACCGGCCGCGGAATTCGGATTGATCGTGCTGGTTCATACCTACGTGATGGTGATCAGGGGCGCCCTGAATTTCAGAACCTTCGAAGCGGTCGTCCGCTTCGGCATTCCGCTGAACGATTCGGGCGACATCGACGGGTTCAGATCATTGCTGCGTTCGACCATGCTGGTAGATTATTCAGCGGGAATATTTGCGATGCTCGTGGGTATCGCAGCCGCCCCGCTGGCGAGTTCATTCCTGCATTGGGAACCGGCAACGATGCACTGGGCGATGGCATACTGCCTGGTGATCCTTGCCACTGCCAACGGGACCCCAAACGGCATTTTGAGAGTCTATGACCGCTTTGATGCGCTTGGTATCCAGTACGCGGTGGCGCCGGCCCTGCGTTTTATCTCGATAGGGATAGCCTGGTGGCTGGAAGCGCCGATGGAAGTCTTCATGGTTGCCTGGGGTTCCGCGTTCGCACTGGGGCATTTTTACATGTCGGTGCGCGGCTTTGTCGAATTGCGCCGGCATGTATCTACCCGGCTATGGCGTGGCTTTAGCGGGACTGACCTGACACATCGTGAAAGTGATTTCTGGAAGTTTGTCGGTGTGGTTTACTGGCAAACCAACATCGACCTGTTACCCAAGCATGTTTCTGTGCTGCTGGCGGGCGGATTACTGGGGCCGGCTGCGGCAGGCCTGTTCCGGCTCGCACGAGAGGTTTCGACGATTCTCGCGCAACCGGCACTGGTGCTCAGGGAGGTGCTTTTCCCGGACCTGACACGCAGTTTTCATGCCGATGATGGAGGGATTCATTCTATCCCTGTAAAGACCGCGATAGTCGCTGGTGCGGCTGGACTGGTGTTTGTTGCATTGTCGATCGTGTTTGGCGGATCTTTACTGGGCATTGTGGGTGATGAATACATTCCAGCTGCGCCCTTGCTCAGCCTGTTGTTACTGGCTGCTTCATTCGACCTGGCAAGCGCTTCATTGAGAGCTGCTGCGTATGCGATGGGACGGGCGGCCACCATTCTTAAAATTCACATGGTAGGAATCGTGACCTACCTCGCTGCATTTTTTCTGCTCACACCTCCGCTCGCGCTGCTGGGGCCGGGGCTTGCCGCAGTGCTCGCTTCGTTGCTTGCAATGGGACTGACAGCCCGGTTGTTCCAGGGCCTTTCTGCTCAGGCGTCAGCCTGAGTCAGGCCTTTCAGACTGGCGAAGGCTTCGATGATTTGCTCGACCTGTTCTTCAGTGTGGGCTGCGCTGACGCTGCATCTTATGTAGCTGTGCTGGTCCGGTGACGCCGGCGGCACCATCAGATTGGTGTAAACCCCTTTTTCCAGCAATTGATTCCAGAAGGGCAGGGCGACCTCTTTGGCGCCGAGTTTGACCGCAACTACCGGGCTTACTTCGGGACCGGTTTCGAATCCCAGATCGTTGAACCCCTCGAACAAGCGCCCGGCGTTGCGCCAGAGTGTTTCACGCAACTCGGGCCTGCTTCTGATCTGCTTCAGTGCTTCGTGTGTGCTGGCGATGATTGAAGGGCTGGACGAAGCGGTGAAAATAAACGGACGGGAAAGGTAGCGAACCAGGTCCAGTTCCGGGTGCTTGCTGACGCAAAAACCGCCCATCGCGCCGAGGCTCTTGCTGAAGGTGCCAACGATAAAATCGACCCGGTCCATGACACCCTGCGCCTGTGCCACGCCACAGCCCGTATCCCCGTAGACACCCAGTGAATGGGCCTCGTCCACGAGCAGCAGTGCGCCGTATTTTTCCTTCAGGGCCACGATTTCCACCAGGGGCGCACAATCCCCCATGACGCTGTACAGGCCCTCGGTAACGATCAGGCAGTCCTGCGCACGATCTCCAAGCCGCTGGAGGCGTTTTTCCAGGCTTTCGACATCGTTATGCCGGAATCGGAAAATATCCGCACCACTCATCTGGCAGCCGTCGTAGAGGCTGGCGTGCGCATCCGCGTCGAGCAGCACTGCGTCACCCTGGTTCAGCAGAGCAGCGAGGGTTCCCAGGTTTGCGGCATAACCGGTCGAGAAAACCATGCCGTGATCGACATGGAAAAAGCCAGCCAGTTCCTGTTCCAGGGCAGCATGAGCCGAAAAACTGCCATTGGCCATGCGGGAGCCCGTGGTTCCCGTGCCCTGGGACTGGATGGCGTTTCTGGCAGCCGCTATGCAGGCAGGATCGAAGGTCAGCCCAAGGTAGTTGTTGGTCCCCGCAAGGATGGTGTGGCGGCCTTCAACAATACCTTCGGTAGGTGAAATGATCTGTTCGATTACGACCGCCGTGGGATCGTGTCCGCCCACGCTGAGTTGCTCGCGAATCGCCCTGGCTGCTTCGAATTTATCCAGTAAACCCATGCAGTGATCCGCTAATCCGCGAGCTCTTTTTCAATAATTACTGCCAGATCGTTCACCGTGTGGGTGTTGGACAGGCTGTTCATATCGATCATGACGTCGAAGGACTCTTCCAGTTCCATCATGAATTCCATGACCTGGAACGAATCCAGCGTGAAATCTGAAACCAGGTTGGTTTCCCCTGTGATTTCGCCATGGGCTTCCAGTTCCGGATGGTTACTGGTCTCCAGGTAGCTGGCCAGCAGCCGCTTGATTCGGTCTTTGATTTCGTTGGTACGGGTATTCAATGGGCTCTCCCCCTGAATTTATGCTGTCAATCGCCTGATTCTCCGAACAGGGCATTTACTCCTTGCTCAAGGGTGATGTCAGGAGACCATCCGGTGGCCTGATTCAATGACGTATTGTTGCACAGCCAGTCGGTCTGCGTTAACTCCCTGGCCTTGCCTGGAGTCATCATTGGAGCATAGCCCAGAAGTCGCGACAAGACGAGATTTATCCGGCCTGCACTGAACAGAATCCAATTTGGAATGTTCAACCGGATGTGCCGGCCTTTTCGGCAGGCTTGCGCGATTTCGGTCCAATCATAGCCGCCCTCATGCCCGTCATCCAGAGTAAATGTTTTGCCCATGCAGGCTTCAGGATGTTTTAGCCATGCCAGGGCCGCCGAGGCAACGTCCTGAACATGGACCAGCGAGAGTTTCTGATCGGCCGGACCGGGTGGCGCAATCAACCCTTTGCGGGCCAGCTTCAGAATCGGGAGCATCTCCTTGTCGCCTGGCCCATAGACCGCGGGTGGCCTGAAAATACTCCACGGAAAAGTGGCCCCGGTGATCACTCCCTGTTCGCCAAGGAACTTGCTGTTGGCGTAATCTGAGACCTGGGGCCGACTGGCGGCCAGTGACGAGATCAATAGCAACGGTGTTTTGTTACCCGCCTCGTTAATGGCTTCGACGATGGCCCGGACACCATCAATATTGGCCGGGCGAAAATCGTCCAGTTGTCTGCCCCGCACAGAGCCCGCGCAGTAGATCACCGCCCCGGATTGCCTGATTGCGGGAACCAGTTGCCGGGTATCGGACAGATTGCACAAAAGTTTTTTGACACCCGGTTCCAGTGCATCGAGATGACCGGAAGACGGCCTGATCACGGCCGTCACGTCCATTCCTGCGCTTAAAAGGCTGGTTTGAAGATGCTGTCCAATAAATCCCGTTGCGCCGGTGAGCAGAACGGGATTCATGGATATTCCGGATCAGGCGGTTTTGCGATTGGTCCGCAGTTCGCCAGGCAGGTGCAGAGCCGGGTTGGGCTGTCTTTCCAGGAATGCTTCCCTGGACTGGAATCTTGACAGTTTGCCCGAGGAAGTCCGGGGAAGAGTTCCTGGCCGCACCAGGTCAATGATGACATTGATGCCGAAATGTTCATGCATCAACTCAGTAATGGCATGGCTGAGGCTGTATCTTGCTGCGCCCTCGCGTTCCTTGGTTTCGACAACCATCACGGCGAGTTCTTCCTCTCCGAAACCGGAGACTGAGAATGCCGCTACGCCGCCAAGCCTGACGCCTTCAACCCGCTGTGCAACCACTTCCATATCATTGGGCCAGATATTTCTGCCCTTGATGATGATGACGTCTTTGCTTCGTGCGGTAATGAACAGGTTGTCGCCCACCCGGTAACCAATGTCGCCTGTATCGAGCCAGCCATCTTCGCTCAGCACGGCACGGGTGCCTTCTTCGTCGCGAAAGTAACCGCTCATGACACTCGGCCCTTTGAGCATGATCTCGCCACACTGTCGCTCGCCGACTTCATTGCCTTCTTCATCACGAATGACGAAATCAAAACCGGGAAGGACGGGGCCGCAATCCACGTAGGTGGCCACGTTGGCGTCGTCCGGGCCAGCGGGGACCGCTTCGCCTTCGGAGGACATGGCAGCCTGGTCGACATAATCGACGGTCAGGCCCAGGTCCAGCGGAGCGAAACTCACCGCCAGGACACATTCCGCCATGCCGTAGCACGCAACGAATGCTTTGGGGTCGAATTTGCAGGGCGCCAGCGCATCGGCAAACGCACGCAACGGAATCGGGTTGACCTGTTCCGCACCGACACAGGCTGCTCGCCATGAGCTCAGATCGTAACGTTCATAATCTGAAGGCCGCAGTCGCTTGGCGCACAGGGCATAGCCGAAAGTCGGGCTGGATGAAACGGTTCCACGGTTATCGGAAATGATTTTCAACCACAGCCTTGGACGCATTGCAAAAGTCCTGGAAGGCAGGTAATCAGCCGATAACTGGCAAATGAGGGGCACCAGGATAAAACCGATCAGTCCCATGTCGTGATAGTAGGGCAGCCAGGACACAAAACGGTCCTCGTTGTTCAGTTTCAATCCGTCCTGGGCGATAGCTTTCAGATTTTCAAGCACAGTCGCCTGGTTTATTTCCACGCCACGCGGGAAGCGCGTGCTGCCCGAGGTGTACTGCAGGTACGCAGGGTCCTGGGCACGAATCGGTTCGAATTCGACATCTGCTTCAGGCAATGCGTCAAATTCTTCAGGTGAACCCGCCATAACGAGGTCCATTTCGGCGACCGCCTCATGCAGGAAATCGGTATGCGATGCAGGGGCGACTGCAATCGAGGCGTCACAGCTTTCCAGCATCCGCCGGATCTGACCGACGTAGGCGGTGTGCGCACCCAATTGGATGCCAGCCGGCAGGGCGAAAGGAACCAGTCCTGCATATTGGCAAGCAAAGAAAAAACGATGAAACATTGGATCCGTTTCGGCAATGATGCCGACCCGGTCGCCGTGCTTCAGTCCCAGGCCAAGCAGACGCCTGGCCAGTGCCCTGGCTTCATCACGTAATTCGCGATAGCTGAGAACGGCATCGAGTTGACCCCGATGGTCATAGAAATTAAACCCGGAATCCCCTTCAGCAGCGTAGTCCAAAGCATCCGCCAGATTGGCGAATCCGTCGCTCTTTACAGGAAGCTTTTTATTGACAGGCGTTGGCTGCATTAAGCTTTCTTTTCTAGTTTTTTGCCCGAAAGTAATTTTCGAATCCATCATCAAGGGCCTTTGTGGGTCAAAGTGTCCGGATTTTTACAGTCGCCGTCAAGCTGTCTAACGTCTCTTTAACAAACCTAGAACCTATCGTTTTGAGGTTTGGTACAACGCCTGTAAGCATCCCATATGTATTGCTTAGGGCGAAGTTTGTGTTATCCAGCGTCATCCTACTTGTCACAACAGGACAACTTATTGACTCAGGTTCTGTTCAGCTTATTTATAGCGGATACCGCTCGGGAAGTAATGATAACCGATATTGATTAGATTATGGTAATAAAGCAATGCTCTTTATTTGCACAAATACCTGTTTTCCCTGCGCGAGTTGCAATTCATCCGCAGATTTTCGCGTGATATTGGCCAGTATGGGGACTCCCGCCGTGAGCAGGCGAACACTGAGCTGAGCGCTTAGACCCGGGCTAATTTCATCCACGACGGCTGGAAAAATATTCAGAATACTGGTGCCGGACTGTTTTTCCAGCGTCAGGCTTACGTCCCGTGCCGCCAATCGCAGCCTGGCTGGAGATCCGACCGGTAAATCGATCCCCGCCATTGCAATCTGTCCGCCCTGAAACGCCAGGTAAGTCAGCTGGTACTCAGTCTCATGAGCGACGACGACGGCCTCTATCACGGCAGCCGCATCGACACCCCGGGCCAGCGGGAGGTCCAGGCGGGTAAACATCTCGTGAACATCTCCGGCCGCCATGATACTGCCGTTGTCCATCAGCACCAGGTGATCGGCCAGCCTGGCGACTTCTTCAGGCAGGTGGCTGACATGAATCATCGGGATATCCAGTTCCCGGTGCAGCGATTCGATATAAGGAATAATTTCCTGTTTTCGGCTGACGTCCACTGCCGCCAGGGGCTCATCCATCAACAGTAATTGCGGACTGACCGCGAGCGCCCTTGCGATGGCGACCCGTTGACGCTCACCGCCTGAAAGCGTCACCGGCATGCGGGTGAGCAATGGGCCTATTTCCAGCAGTTCGATAGCCTTGTTCAGTGCCACCTTTTGTCCGTTTTTCGTGACGCGCCTGGCGCCATAGTCAAGATTCCGTCTGACATCCATGTGCTCGAACAGGCTCGGCTCCTGAAAGACGTAACCCAGCGGGCGGCGATGCGGGGGCAGGAAATGTGTTTCGTCCTGCCAGACGGCGTCTCCGACCCGCAGAAATCCTTCGGCGTGGCGATCGAGTCCGGCAATGGCCCTGAGCAGGGTGGTTTTACCGCAGCCGGACGGCCCGAATAGCGAGGTCACGCCTGTTGAGGGGGCTTCCAGGCTGATATCCAGATGAAAATCGCCGACCGTGGCCTTAAAACGGGCTTCAATATTCATGGCTGTACCAGGCGAAAACGGCGATTCAAACCATAAACGCCAAGCAGCATCAGGAACGACAGCAGCAGTAATGCAGCCGATAGCCAATGAGCCTGGGCGTATTCAAGTCCTTCAACATGATCATAAATAGCGATGGAAGCGACCCGGGTTTCGCCGGGTATATTGCCACCGATCATTAATACGACACCAAACTCGCCGATGGTGTGCGCGAAACCCAGCACGGCCGCCGTCAGAAAACCGGGGCGGGCCAGCGGAACAGCCACCGTGAAAAACCGGTCGAGTGGAGAAGCACGCAAAGTGGCCGCCACTTCCATGGGCCGTCGACCTACCGCACCGAACGCATCTTGCAGAGGCTGGACGACAAAGGGCATGGAGTAAATAATCGAACCGATCACCAGGCCTGTGAAGGTAAATGCCAGTGGCCTGCCGCCCGTGGCTTCCATGAATCCGCCAACTGGCCCATTGGGCCCCAGTACCAGCAAAAGGTAAAAGCCCAGGACGGTCGGAGGCAGCACCAGGGGCAGGGCAACGATGGCTTCGGGGATGAACTTGAACCTCCAGCGGGTTCGCGCCAGCCACCACGCCAGAGGTGTGCCCAGTAACAGCAGGATCACTGTGCTGACGAAGGCCAGTCTGAGCGTTATAGCCAGGGCGGTGATGTCCGCTTCATTGATCATCGGGGTGTATTGTATCCATGCTCACGTATGATCTTTATAGCCGTATCACTTCTGACAAACAACATGAATGCACGGGTGACTGGATCATCCCTGAGCTGGACGGCCTGTTGCTCTATCGGACGGTGCATGCCGGGGGGAACCGGCCAGTAACTGCCTTCGGTAAGAGGTTCGAATGACTGAAGCTGTGACCAGGCAACGAACCCGAGTTCGGCATTTCCGCTCATGACAAACTGGAATGTCTGTGCGATGTTCTCACCCCGGACCAGGCGTTGGCTAAGTGAATCCCGGAGCCCCAGCGTCGCAAGTGTTTCCTCAGCCGCTTTGCCATAAGGCGCAAGCTTCGGATTGGCGATTGCCAGGTGATTGAATTCGCCGGTTTCCAGAATGGAGGCATTCAGTTCAGGCAGGGTGGCCCGGGGATACCAGAGAACCAATTGGCCATATGCATAAGTGAAGCGGCTTCCGGGCACGGCCTTTCCCAGCTCTTCCAGCAGCGCCGGGCGTGCGCTATCCGCTGAAAAGAAAGCGTCAAAAGGAGCGCCATGGATGATCTGGGCATATTGTTTTCCGCTGGAACCAAAGATCAGTATCGCCTGGTGGCCGGTTTCCTCCTCGAACTGACGGGCCAGGGATGTCATGGCCTGGCGGAAATTGCTGGCCGCGGCGACCCGGATGCTGTCGGCATCAGCCATACCGGCCATCAGCACGGTCAAAATGAGGACAAGGAACCGGTGGATGTTCACTGGTAAGACCGCAAAAGCTGGCGCATGTCTGATCCAGGGCGTCGAACTGGCGATGGTAGTTCGCCCGGCCGGATGATTACAGCCACTTTCTTACCTTCGATTTGTAGTTTTGAAACGCGGGACCAAAAGCAGATTCAAGGGCTCTTTCTTCCGGCCTGATCTGGAAATGGTCAATGTACAGAACAAAAGCAGCGATCGGGATCAGCGTCCAGGGACTGCCCAGGTACAGCGCCCAGCCAATGAGTGCCGTCACAAGGGCCAGGTACATGGGGTTCCTTGTGAACCGGTAAACCCCCGACTCGACCAGGATTGAACACGCTCCTGGCGTCAGTGGGTTGACGGTGGTTTTCGCCTTGTGGAAAGCCGTAACGCCGGCCAGGCCAATCACGCCGGATGAGGCGACAAGCAAGGCCGCTGCGATGACTCTTGTTGCTTCCGCCGGAAAGACCGGCGTCGTAACTTTTGAAACCAGCCACATTGAGACCGCAGTAAGCCCGGTCAGCAGCACGGGAGGCACTTTCAATTCCAGTGTCAATTTCACCTCATCCCCGGCTTTTTGTTCTGTTGCAGTAGCTGAGCGGTTTCATCAGGCAAAGATACCATGCAAATACCAGCCCCGGCGGGGCTTGTATTCACGGAAAGCCCACAGGGTGCTGCCGTGATGGTCACGGACGATGAAGTAATCACGGCGGCAGTCGTGGCCGTCCCACCAGCCGCTCTCGATACGCTCGGGACCCGCGAGGATTTCAAAGTGTTCGATCACACAGGGCTTCGGGTTTGGCAGCAGCCAGGGCGGACGGTGAGACAAGGGGGTGCATTCCGGACGTTCATCGAGTGTGCGTGGCCGCCAGCTGTATTCCGGACGATGGTCTTCCACTCCGGTCAAACCGCTGACGGCTTCATTACCCAGCCGGGCCTGCAAGCGCTCTGCAAGTTGCCGGATATCCTGCTGTTGCTCGGCCGGGGTGTCCCGGAACAGGCTGTGCTGGCCCGCATTGAACTTCAGCAGGGTAGCTGCTTCCAGCTGGATTTCACGGACAGCCTGCGGCAGGCGTAACCGCTCCAGGCGTTCACGCAGTAAGCCCAGCAGACGGCCTGCATCCTGGGTCGGAGACTGCAAGCCCAGGTTCAACGGGGTGTCCGGATGGTCCTCGTGACCGAAAATGATCTGCAGCGCCTGTACCGCATTGTCACCGCCGCGCAGCACGCCGCAAAACTCTTCCAGCAAACGTTTCAGCGGGAATAGCAATCCCTGGCAGTTATGGATTTCCGCCTGCAGTTCCAGGCGGGAAGAAAAAGCCTGGGGCGGGTGATACATGGCCCTGGGGTCAGGGCGAATACCCAGAGTGCGTTCGAGATAGTCGGGCAGGGCGGGGCCAAAACGGCGGGTCAGTGACTTGCGCGGCAGGCGCAGCAGGTCGCGAAGCTGACGAAAACCCATCCGTTCCATCGAGGCCCGCTGTGCCGTATCGAAGTGCATGCGGTCCAGTGGTAACGGCCCCAGCTGCCGGCGCACATCGGCCTGCGTGGCGATGTGCAACCCCTCAGGCGCTGCCAGCCACGCGGCCTCCGGGGTTGGCGCAGAACCGGTCAGCGCGTGATAGCCCAGTTGCCCGAGTTCCTGTTGCAGACGTTTGCCCAGTTGCTCTGTGCTTCCGAACAGGCGCTTGCTGGCGCCGGTTTCAAGAAACAGGCCGTTGCGGGCGCCCGGGATACATACCTGGCTGCTGTATTGATAACACCATGCAGCCAGGCGCGGCAGAGCCTGCTGCCCGGCAGCGCTGTCCTGTTCCGGCATACACCACTCCGCCAATGGAGTGTCAGTGTTTTGTCCGCGGGTGCACAGGTCCTGCGACAGTTGCGGAAAGCGAACGGCCAGCCAGCGCGGTGTTGATGGTGTGTTCTGTAAAGGTTGCATGGGCCTGAGTGTGACGCCGGTGATTCCCATAAGCTGAGAAAAGCTGAGGAACCCATATCGGATCGGTAGGGCGGCTTCCCCGGCATTTAAGGATGCTGATGTGTGTGCCGCGACGATTATCTGCACCCAGTTGCAGGCGCAGGGCAGCAGGGGAGGATTCTTTGACTGCATTTGCCGGCCGGAACAGGAAGGCCAGTTTCGCACTGCTCTCGGCCGCGATCTGCAGGCGGCGCAAGCGGCTGAAACTGATGTGTTCGGGCCAGGCCAGTACAGCGCCGCCCCGGCCACTGCGCAACGCCTGTTCGCAGGCCCATAATGCTTTTTTACCTCCGCCTGTGCGCACGACCAGCAAATGGTCCAGCAATAAACCATGCCCCTGCAACGCGGCGGGGTAGGGTATCCATGGTGGATCGACCAGGATGATCCACTGGCCTCTCTGGCTGGTTTCCGCCAGCGCAGGAAACAGCAGCCGGAATTCACCCAGTCCGGGCTTCGGGGTGATCAGTTCGGTCAGGGCGCCCTGCGGCCAGCCGTGTCCAGGCAGTTGCCTGTCGAGGCGGGTATGCCCGGTTGGCAGTGTCTGTTGACCGCGGTTGTCCTGCCGCCCCCGCCACAGTTGTGGCGTGGCGCTGAGCAGTTGATTGATGGTGCTCACAATTCCGGGCGGATCACCCCGACCCCCAGCCCTTCAATGGCGAATTCCTGGTGCCGGAGATCTATTTCAATGGGATCGAATTCACGGTTTTCAGGGAGCAACTGAACCCGGAAGCCCTGTCTCTGAAAACGCTTGACGGTTACTTCGTCACCTACCCGGGCGACCACGATCTGCCCGTTGCGCGCTTCGGGGGTGCGGTGTACGGCCAGCAGATCGCCATCCAGGATACCGGCATCCTGCATGCTTCTGCCTTCCACCCGTAACAGGTAGTGGGGTTTTTGCGGGAACAGCGACGGGTCGACGCGGTATTCGTCCTCGATGTTTTCCTGCGCAAGGACCGGGCTGCCGGCGGCTACCCGGCCAATCAGCGGTAGTGGCATGTTGGCGGACGCCGGCAATTCATCGGCGGCCAATGGAAGCAGGGTGATACCCCGCGCGGCGCCGCGTTCTATACCGATCATGGATTTTTTTTCCAGTGCCCGGAGGTGGGCTTCCGCGGCATTCGGGGAACGGAAACCGAAATGGGCGGAAAGCTCTGATCGTGTAGGAGGAAACTTATGTTTTTCAATAAATTGAGAGATAAAGGTAAGAATTTCTTTCTGCCGAAGGGTCAGTTTTCTTTCGGACATTATCTTGTGCTCATGAGAGTTAGCTATAAATATATACAGTAATTCAGGCAGGATCAACCACTCTGTTCCTGCCGCAGTGCGAGGTCTTTGTTACACTGGGTAGAGGGCAAACAATGGCGGATAAAACAGGTAAAAATCTCTGGACGAAGCTGAAAGAGCGAAAGGTGATCCGGGTCGGTATCGTCTACGTTCTGGTGGGTTGGGTCCTGATGCAGATTGGCGAGGTTACCTTCGAGGCGCTTGGCTTGCCTGGCTGGGCGCTGAGCCTCCTCATCGTGATTGTGCTGCTGGGGTTTCCTATCGCGCTGGTGCTGGCCTGGGCTTTTGAAGTGACACCTGAGGGCATCCGGAAAGATTCAGCCGGACAGCCTGAAAAACCCGTCCAGACGGCGCCTGAACTTGACCAGAAGTCGCCCTCCATCGCCGTACTGCCGTTTGAAGACATGAGCGAGCATGGCGACCAGGCTTATTTTTGTGAGGGTATTTCCGAAGAAATACTGAATGCCCTGTGCAAAATAGCAAATCTGCGGGTCGCCTCACGGGTCGCCGCATTTCGCTTTGCAGGCAAAGGCACCGATGTGCAGCACATCGGGCGAAAACTGCAGGTGCAAACAGTGCTGGAGGGCAGTGTTCGAAAATCGGGCGATAAGCTGCGTATCACCGCGCAGCTGGTCAAGACTTCGGATGGCTACCACCTGTGGTCGAGGCAATACGATCGCGGCCTGGAAGACATTTTTGATATCCAGGCTGAGATTGCCGACTCCATCGCGCATAAACTCAGCGTGACCCTCAAGCAGAAAAGCGCCGCTTTGCAACGGCAGGTAGATCCCCGGGCCTATGATTTCTTTCTGCGTGGCTTGAGTTATTTTGCCAGGCACAACATCCAGGACACGGTGTATGCCCGCCAGATGTTTCACCGCGCACTGGAGATTGACCCCGGGTTCGGCCGCGCCTGGGCTGGCCTGGGTTATACCTATGGTTTTGAGTACATGTATTTCAACGCGGCCGACGTTAACCGCGAAGAAGCTTTGCGCACCAGCCTGAAAGCGCTGGAGCTGGCGCCTGATCTCGCGGAGTCTCATGTCTCGGCCGGTATCGCACATTGCATGCTGAAGGACTATCAGGAAGCGGAAATCCAGTTCGAAAAAGCCGTCGAAATCGACCCGAAAAGCTATGATGGCTGGTACTTTTTCGGTCGCAACAAGGTGCATGAAGGGGAGTTGGAGCACGCGCTGAAGCTATTTGAGCGCGCTTCGAAGGTTCGGCCGGAAGACTGCCAGAGTGTGTTACTT
>Ga0316193_10000686_pt1 | contig 21667 bp, 19 predicted proteins | sample MerIslsedime2_MG_FD_207735 | JGI IMG/M metagenome (GOLD analysis project Ga0316193, IMG submission 207735) | Coastal sediment microbial communities from Maine, United States - Merrow Island sediment 2 | ecosystem: Environmental > Aquatic > Marine > Coastal > Sediment | place: USA: Maine... | reverse complement strand
GCACGGTCACTCAATACGTTTATCAAACGGGGAACACCGCCTGACAGTTTGTGCGTCAATTCAACCGCCGTATCAGTAAACAACGTTGTGCTGGCACCACAGATCTGTAAACGGTGCCGGATGTACGCCGCTGTTTCTTCCCGACTGATGGGCTCGAGGTGGTAACGCGCGGTGATACGCTGGGACAACTGGCGCAAATCCTCGCGCGCCAGCAAGGCCCTTAACTCCGGCTGGCCGACCAGAATAATCTGTAACAGCTTTTCGCGGGTAGTCTCCAGGTTGGTCAATAAACGAACCTGCTCCAGCGCTTCCGCGCTAAGGTTCTGCGCCTCGTCAATCATGAGAACAGTACGCCGGCCACGTGCGTGTGAATCGAGCAGGTAGGCATTAAGAACATCAATCAGCGACTTGATGCTTGTGGTATCCCTGGCGTACTGGATCTTCAGCTCATCACACAGGCTGCCCAGTAACTCGAGCGCGGTCACGCTCGGATTGAGTATCAGGGCAATCTCGACATGATCTGGCAGTTGCTCGAGCAGACAACGGCACACAGTGGTTTTGCCGGTACCGACCTCTCCTGTCAGCTGGACAAACCCACCACCTTCCCCAACACCGTACAGCAGATGAGCCAGAGCCTCACGGTGCTGCTGACTCATATATAGAAAACGTGGATCAGGTGCGATCGAAAAGGGTCGTTCTGTCAGTCCGAAATGTTTTTCATACATGGTTTTAACTGCCGCCCTACCGGCGAGAACCTTATTATGCCCATTCTCATGGTCGGCGTCCTCAAACCTGGTATCCAGCCATCCGGCGTTTTTCGTACTGCCGACTCGAAAGCAGCCCCGGGACAGCTGCTCCAGGCATAAATCCGTCGATGTATTTAACCGCCGTCGTACAAGGCGCCGTATTCGAAAAACCCTTTTAGCCCAACTTGTTATGGTAGATTTTCAACATCTGCCGAGAAACCAGGCTGTTGGTTTTCTTTACACTCCTAAACTATACCCCGCGACGGAATATTCCGGCCACAAGAAGCATCTTTATATATTAGAGGATTAGCGCCAGTGGCATGCCACTTGCTCGAATTTCATATAAACAATGAAAAAAACGGGGCTAAGCATGAATACAAAAATAGAAAAAACCATTAATGGTCGCGCTGTCAGCGCAAACCCTGTTTTCAAGGGTGGCGCGCAGCCATCTTACTGGAGTTGCGCCATAAACGATCGCATTATTGCCAAAATATTCCGTTCCGCCAGCGAAGTTTTTCGCTTTGCCGAAAATATCAAGCAGCATTAATCTGCACTGAAGCTGTCAACAATCGATTGCTTCAGCTCATTCAGCCGCCCATGAAAGAAATGGCCGGCGCCCTCGAGTAGTGCCAGCTGTGGCTGAAAATCCAGTCTGGCTGTCCATCCGGTAACCAAAGCTGCGGGCACGATATCGTCAGCATCGCCCTGAATCAGCAGCCAGGAAACGCCGGGCAGATCAAATGAGCTGTCATCAGGAAAGTAGTTGATCGCAGGAGCCACGGTAACCAGTCGCTGCGGGGCGAGTTGTTGCGCACCTTGCAGTGCAATAAATCCACCGAATGAAAAACCGCTCAACCAGAGCGGTAACTCCGGCCAGCGCGCCTGCGCCCAGGCAACCACTGCAAGGAGGTCCTGCAATTCACCCCGGCCCTCATCGTATTCGCCCTCACTCTCTCCGACGCCGCGAAAGTTAAAGCGTATACAGACCGCGCCCAGCCCGGCAAATGTCTTCGCCAGCTGGTGGACAACTTTGTTGCTGAGGCTGCCGCCGTGCAGTGGATGAGGGTGACAGATCAGCGTAACGGCTGCAGGTGTCCCGGCGGGTATCTCTTCAAGTATCTGCAGCGCACCGGCAGGCCCCGCGATAGATCGGGTTTTCAACGGCGTCAGGTTGAATCTTCGCTGGAATCGCCGGGCCCACGCTGCCGCCGGCGTTTATTGCCCGGCGAGTGCAGGGTCAGATCGAGCCGGTACCAGCCGTCCATATCCACCGTCCGGCGCCGGCCGTTGATGTTTTCCAGTACCACCCGGCTCTGCTGTTGCCCTTCGTGCAGCACGATGCGCACCTGCTGCAACTGACCAACCATACTGGTGTACCAGTACCCGGGGATCGGCTGGTGCGCCAGCATTTGTGTTCTTTTGTGTTCTTTGTCGAGTAAATTCACAGGACAGTTACACCTCCGGGCAGCAGTCTGTTTATCCGCATTTTGATTCACCGCAATTCAGGCAGGTCATACAACCATCCATCATGATAGCCGCTTTGGTATTGCACTTTTTACAAAGCTGGGCGCCGTCCGGAAAATCGCTGGATTCAGCCGTTTTACTGTCATCCACTGCACTTTCGTACTGGGCGCGCTTTTCAGCAACCAGTTTTTTCTGGTGCTCGTCGAGGCCATCATCCTTCAGCATGCCAATCATGCGCAGGTGACATTCTATCGCATCCCCGATCTCGGCCACCAGCGACGGCATGTAACGGCCACCCTTTTTGAAATAACCGCCGCGCGGATCGAACACCGAACGCAGTTCTTCAACCAGGAAGGTTACGTCACCACCCTTACGGAACACCGCGGAAATAATCCGCGTCAGCGCCACAATCCACTGGAAGTGGTCCATGTTTTTTGAATTGATAAAGATTTCGAACGGGCGCCGCAGTTCGTGCTTGGTGCCCTGGTTAAGCACCACATCATTGATAGTGATATACAGCGCATGCTCGGACAGTGGAGTTTTGACCTTGTAGGTCGACCCCAGCAACATCTCCGGACGCTTAAGCTTCTCGTGCAGATGAACGATATTGTCATCTTCCTTGAGCTCGGTTGCCACGCAATCGCCGGCCTGTGCCGGCTCCTCATCCTTGACTACTTCGTATCCCACTATTTTGTGTTCAATTTTCTTTGCCATGTCAATCTCCTCAGACCCCTTGTACCAGCTACTCAGAATTTACCGTAGTACCCTTCTTTCAGGGCATCGTACAAGTTGGCGGCGCTATGTGTTTCTCCGTCGTACTCGATTTCTTCGTTGCCTTTCAACTGCACAACACTGCCATCTTCCAGAGTGAACTGGTAAACGGTATTTTCGAGATCTTTTTCCTTAACCAGTACGCCCTGGAACGCTTCCGGGTTAAAGCGGAACGTGGTGCAACCCTTGAGGCCCTGCTGATAGGCGTACAGGTAGATATCCTTGAAATCCTCGAAGGGATAATCTGTCGGTACGTTGGCCGTTTTGGAAATCGAGGAATCCACCCACTTCTGCGCTGCCGCCTGGATATCGACGTGTTCCCTGGGAGTAACGTCATCAGCCGCTATAAAATAGTCGGGCAAGCTGTTGCTCTCGTCCTCACCGTGCGGAAGCACATCGGGATTCACCATGCTGCGGTAGGCCAGCATTTCGAAAGAATACACATCGACCTTCTCCTTGGTTTTGCGCCCTTCGCGAATCACATTACGGGAATAATGGTGGGCAAAACTCGGTTCAATGCCATTACTGGCGTTATTTGCCAATGACAGCGAAATGGTACCGGTCGGTGCAATCGAGGAATGATGCGTAAAACGCGCGCCGGTCTCTGCCAGCTGCTCGGCCAGTTCGGGAGCAACTTCCGCCACTTGCTGCATGTAACGGCTGTACCTGGTGTGTAACACCTTGCCCTTGATGCTATCGCCCTGCCGGTACCCGTCACGCTTCATCTCCGGCCGCTTGCGCAGCATTTCCAGTGTAACCTCAAAATCCTTTTCGAGAATCGGTGCAGGCCCTTTTTCCTTTGCCAGATCCAGCGCAACCTGCCAGCCGGTCAACGCCAGTTCACGGCTGACCTTTTCCGTAAACTCCACCGAATCAGCTGCGCCATATTTCATACGCAACATGGTGACGGTCGAACCCAGACCCAGAAAGCCCATGCCGTGCCGACGTTTGCTCATGATCTCTTCGCGCTGTTTTTCCAGTGGCAGGCCGTTGATCTCCACCACGTTGTCCAGCATACGGGTAAAAATCGCCACCACCTTGTTGAACTCATCCCAGTCAAAGCTGGCATTTTCGGTGAACGGATTCCGCACAAACTTGGTCAGATTGACCGAACCCAGCAGACAGGAACCGTAGGGCGGTAACGGCTGCTCTCCGCAAGGATTGGTGGCGCGTACATCTTCCACAAACCAGTTGTTGTTCATCTCATTGACCTTGTCGATGAGGATGAAACCCGGCTCGGCAAAATCGTAGGTGGAGGTCATGATCATGTCCCACAGGTGCCGAGCCTTGATGGTTTTGTAAACCTTACAGGCAACCAGTCCGGCTTCGTTGGCCAGGTAGCCCTTCCTGGTCGGCCAGTCGCGCCAGATCACCTGGCTGGCGTCATATAAATCCAGTTCCTGTTCCTCGACTTCCTGTTCATTGAGCGGAAAAGCGAGTTTCCATTCCCCGTCACGCTGCACGGCGTCCATGAACTCCCGGGTAATCAACAGCGACAGGTTGAACTGGCGCAGACGACCGTCCTCGCGCTTGGCACGGATAAAATCCATCACGTCCGGATGGCCGATGTCAAAGGTTGCCATCTGCGCCCCGCGCCGGCCACCGGCAGACGACACGGTGAAACACATCTTGTCGTAGATATCCATAAACGACAGCGGACCCGAGGTATAGGCGCCGGCGCCGGATACATAGGCACCCCTGGGGCGCAGCGTGGAAAATTCGTAGCCAATACCACAACCGGCCTTCAGCGTCAGTCCCGCCTCGTGCACGCGCTCCAGGATATTGTCCATGGAGTCCTGGATGGTGCCGGACACGGTGCAGTTAATAGTTGATGTGGCGGGCTTGTGTTCCAGCGCGCCGGCATTGGAAGTGATACGCCCGGCGGGGATGGCGCCATGACGCAACGCCCACAGAAACTGTTCGTTCCAGTGCGCCTGTTTCTCCGGCGTGGCCTCCACTTCGGCCAGCGCCTGCGCCACGCGTTGGTAGGTGCCATCAATAGATTCGTCGACCGCGACACCATCCTTGCGCCTTAACCGGTACTTTGTGTCCCAGATATCCAGTGATGCATCCTGCAAGGGAATATCGGAAACTCCGGTCGAAACAGACTTCAGCTGAACTGATTTCATTGCGACTCCTGACTCCTTAGTAATTGTATAATTTTGCGGTTGTTGCCGGTCTGGCAGACAGGCCCTATATGTTGATTTGATTTTTGGCAAAACCACAATATGTTGTATGGGCGGTTGACAAGATTAGGACGCGCTCGGGCACCTGTCAAGCCATAATCCGGCTATAATGAATATTTATATTATAGTCTATTAACAGATACTTATAGCGGCCCGTGACAATCCCCTGCAAAGCAATACTGGTGCATCCCGGGCGATTCTGCAGAAACAGCAATACACTATATATTGTGGTACTGATATACAGAAAATTTACGGCAATTTGCACTCAAAATGCGCGAACTTGCTCGAACGCCTTCGCTGGCTCCACCCCGCCAATAGTCAGGTCGTCAAGCGCCGGTAAATATCCGACACCTTCAACGGCAACTTGCGCACTTCGTCAATGACAGCATAGTTCACCGCACCGTACATATGCGGCAGATAATCACGCGCCTCGGTATCGATGGTGATGCAGAAGGGATGGATACCGCTACGCTTGGCCTCGATGAGCGCCATGCGCGTGTCTTCGATGCCGTAGGCACCGCGGTAGGTATCGTAGTCGTCGGGTTTTCCGTCGGATAGCGTAATCAGCAGCTTGGTACGCGCCTCGACCTCATTCAACAGGCTGGTGAGATGGCGAATGGTCACGCCCATACGCGTGTAGTCCCTGGGGCGGATACCGCTGATGCGCGCACGCACCTCGTCGTCGTAAGGCTCGTCAAAACGTTTTACGCGGTAGACTTCACAACGTTTGCGCGTCATGCCGGAGAAGCCATAGATAGCATAACGATCACCCAGTGTTTCCAGCGCCTCGCATAACAGCACCAGTGCTTCGCGCTCGGCATCGTTGATCCAGCCCTTGGTGGAACCGCTCATGTCGATCATGAACATGACGGCGATGTTGCGTTCCAGCTTGTGCAGCTTGGTGAACAGGCGCTCGGTCATTTCCGCGCCGTGCTGCATATCGGCCAGCGCCTCGACCAGCGCATCGATGTCCACGTCATCGCCGTAGGGTTGCTTCTTCAACAGCTTGTCTTCACCACGCAGCGCCTCGAAAGTGCGGCGCAGGTCCATGGCCAGCCCACGGTACTTGTGCAGGGTATCGCTGACGAAATTGTCATGGCTGGGGTGCACATCCATCTCGCGCAGCACCGCCCAGTTCTTGCGGTAGTGCTGGCGCTCGTAATCCCACTCGTTATAGATGAAGGCGCCCTCTTCGTGGTAGGTCCCCTTCCACACATCATCGGGACCGGGCTGGTCGATTTCACCACTGTAGTACACCCCGTCACCCGCGGCATGCAGATAGTCCTCGGGGATCTCGCCAAGGTCCTGGAGGATGGATGCCATAGTGCCCTTGACGTTGTCGGGCACATCCAGCGGCCGACCATCGAGTTCGACTTCGTAGCTGAATCCGTCCGGCGTTTCCTGTGACTCGACTTCGCGCAGTTTGAACGGCGAGCTTGCGTCTTCGATTACTGCCTCGGCGTCATCTTTCAGTGCTTCGTCTTCACCTTGCTCGCGCGCCTTTTCGATATCGTTTTGCATTTTCAACAGCCCGACACGAAATGCCTGTTTGTCGGCCTCGATGCGCGCCGCGCGTACGCGCGCCACGTCGGCCGGCCGCAGCACTCCCTGGTAAAGTGGCGCTTCCGGCAGAGGCTGCTCGATCAATAAAGGAAGCAGGTTCAGGCTGTCCTGCACGCTTGCGCCTTCAACCACCAAGCGTTCCCGCGCGGCACACCAGGCTTCTGTCAGGGCCTGATCCGGGGTTTTACGCAACACCCGCATATTCCGAAACACACCCGGCAACTGGCGACTGACGAGTGCATCCAGTCGCACAGTTTCCAGCGCATGCAAACAGGCCAGCGCCCGCGCGTAATCGGGATACGAAGACAATGCTTCGCTGACATCAATACGCCAGGTGCCGGACCAGGTCTGTGCCCACTGGTGCACGACCATCGCCTTGTACAGCTGGAAGTTCTCGTTACGGTCAGCGGACAGACTGACGGAAGATGGCAGGAACAGGGTTTCCGTATCAGTGTAAATGTGTTCGCCCGCTTCCACCTTCAGCCGTCGCCCGCTCAGGCCGTGCGCGAAGGCTTCCAGCACATTAACCACGTCATCCAGCGCCAGTCCGCTGCAGCGCGCCTTGTATTCGCGCGAGAAGGTTTCCACATCCTTGAAAGCCGCGACCGCGGGATGCAGGCCGCGCGTGTCGTAGATATCCATGCACGACAGCAGCCAGGCCTCGACACCGGCCTCGTTCATCAGCCGCAACGCAGCGCATACGTGTGCAACAAAATTGAATGCCATACCGGAACTGGTGCGCGCTACCATGCCAGCGCAACGCAATACAAAGTCCTGTTGCGCGCGCGAGTACTCGGCCAGTGCACGCGCCGGTTCCTCGGCAGCGCCCAGCGACACCATGTGTACGTCGAGACGTTCTTCCAACTGCGCGGCGGTAAGCGGCATATCTCCGGTCTGGAGAAAATCGGTATCATCAAACCAGCGGGCTGCAACACCCGCCGGCATGCTGCGTCCATCGGCCGTTTCAACACCGAGCACAAGCGGTTCTATGGTATGACCGGGCAGAACCTCCTGTAACAACTGGCCAAGGCTTTCCGCCTTCCAGGTGATGGCACCTCCATCGGTGGACAACCAGATACCAAGGCAGTTGTCGGTGATCAGGCGTGGCAGGTATTTTACCAGCCGCGACAAATCGACTTCGCGATCCCACAGCTGGCCTTTCGGACCATGCCCCAGCGCCGGCACCGGCAGCACGACCATGTCGAAGCGCTGCTGGCGGCGCAGCAGGCCCTCGACATAGTCCATGACGTTTTCCTGCACGTATTTCACGTTCTGTGCACCGGCCTGTGCACGCGCGAGATCCAGCATCCCGGCATCGGCATCGACGTGCACTACCGAGGCACCGGCCACCACCGCCTGTGCGCTGATATAGCCGTTGCCACCGAACAGGTTGAGCAGCGTGATATCTTCAAGGTCGTAGCAGCCATCGATGCGCTCGCGCACCCACCGACCACAGGACAGATCCCGGCCACGCAACCCAACACGGCCACGCGCGTCGAGCCGACACGGCACGCTCACACCGGCCAGCGTCACTGTCCATTCGCGCGGCAGACCGCTGCGGGTGGGCTCCCACTGTCCGGCGTGTCCGACCTCATCGACGAAAATCCAGTCGGCCTGCCAGCCCCCGGTCGATGGCTCGCCGAGCGCCAGTGGATCACGGGTTTCGATGATGTATTCGCCCCAGCGCTCCAGCTTGCGGCCGCGTCGAAAATCGAGCAGTTCGTAATCGTCGAACGGCGTTTCGATCGGCGCCTTCTGGACGGCGGATTCGGGGATGGTGGGGAGTTCGACCATGCTGTCAGCGCTGCGATTGACGGTACGGCAGGCGGCTGTCGCTCAGAATACCGATGCGCTCAGCTCGTTCACGGCAGTAAGCATCTCGGCATCATCGGTGAGTGCCTGGGCGATACTGGACCGACAGGCCACCACCGGATTTACACCACTTTTCATTAACTTGGCAGCGTGCACCAGCAGGCGGGTACTGGCTCCCTCCTCCAGCCCGCTGCCCTTCAGGTTGCGGGTCATCTGCGCAAACTTCACCAGCTGCGCGGCTATTTCGCCGCTCACACCGGTCTCGTTGGCAACGATCTTCGCCTCCAGCCCGGCAGCCGGATAGTCGAACTCCAGTGCCACAAAGCGCTGCCGGGTGCTCTGCTTGAGATCTTTCAGCACACTCTGGTAGCCGGGGTTGTAGGAGATAGCCATACAGAAATCGTCACTGGCCTCCAGCAGCTCGCCGAGTTTCTCCATGGGCAGCACGCGCCGGTCGTCGGCCAGCGGGTGGATGACCACTGTGGTGTCCTTGCGCGCCTCGACAATCTCGTCCAGATAGCAGATGCCGCCAGCACGCACCGCTTTGGCCAACGGGCCGTCAACCCAGACGGTCTCGCCGCCGCTGATCAGGAACCGCCCCACCAGGTCGGAGGCCGTCAGGTCGTCGTGGCAGGACACGGTGATCAGCGGTCGTTTCAGGCGCCACGCCATATGCTCCATGAAGCGCGTCTTGCCACAGCCGGTCGGACCTTTCAACAGCACCGGCAGCTGGTTGGCATAGGCCGCCTCGAACACCTCTATCTCGTTGCCGAGAGGCTCGTAGTAGGGCTCTTCGGTAATATAATATTCTTCTGGTTTAAGGACTTGCGCAGTCATTCCGGTTCCCGACCCGACCCCCTTGGAGACTTTGAATTCACTCGTAGGACTGACGGTACCGCGTCTCCCCCGTGGCGGCAACAAAGCCCACAAAGCCAGGGTGATATATACGCCGCTTATTTTGTTATCGAAAGATTCGATGCTCTTTATATATAGATCCTCTAGCGCAGTGCATGGGGGTGGAGTATGGTTGGCTCCGTTTTTTCGCTCCGGCACGGCGCCTGTCCGGGACCGGAAAAAATCCAACCATTTGTCACAGTAGCTCTGGACGGAGGAGTATCCATGTCAGAGGTTATCGCAACCAACCAGACGATTCTGGTGGTGGGTGGCGGCATCAGCGGCATGACAGCCGCACTGGAAGCCGCCGAATGCGGCAAGCAGGTCATTCTGGTGGAGAAGAACCCATCGCTTGGCGGCCGCGTCAGCCAGCTTTATAAATATTTCCCCAAACTCTGCCACCCGAAGTGCGGTATGGAGATCAACCTCCGCCGGATCAAGGCCAACCGCAACCTGCGCGTCATGGCCATGACCGAAGTCTCTGCGATCAGTGGAGACGCCGGCAACTACAGCGTGACACTGAAAACATCGCCACGCTACGTCAACGAGAACTGCACCAGCTGCGGCGCCTGCGGCGACGCGGTGGAAGCCGAGTTCGACAGCGAATACAACTACAGCCTGGGCAAGCGCAAGGGCGCCTACCTGCCGTTCAATCAAGCTTACCCGGAACGCTACGTGCTGGACCCGGCCATTATCGGCACCGATGATGCTGAAAAGGCAAAGGCCGCGTGCAAATACGACGCTATTGATCTGGATATGGCCGAAGCCGAAAATACCATCACGGTCGGCGCCATCATCTGGGCCACCGGCTGGAAACCTTACGACGCCGGCAAGATCCAGCCCTACGGTTATGATCGCTACCAGAACGTCATCACCTCGGTTGAATTCGAACGCATGCTCGACCCGCACGGTCCGACCGGCGGCAAGATCCTGCGCCCCTCGGACGGTAAGGAAGCAAAAGACGTTGCTTTCATCCAGTGCGCCGGTTCGCGTGATCAGAACCACCTCAAGCACTGCTCGCGCATTTGCTGCATGGCCAGCCTGAAGCAAACCACCTACTTGCGCGAACAATACGGCGACGACGCCAAGGGTACGGTGTACTACATCGATATTCGCGCCATCGACCGTATCGACGACTTCTACCAGAAGGTGCAGGACGACTCGAACATCACCTTCACCAAGTCCAAGGTGGCTTCCATCACCGAAGAAAAGGACACCGGTAACCCGGTACTGCACGGTGTGGATACCGAGGGTTACCACCGTTACAGCAACCCGCACGAACTGGTCGTGCTGGCGATCGGTATGGAGCCCAGTGTTCCGGCCGACGGCTTCCCCGTCGAAGTCGTGCTGAACGAAGAAGGTTTCGTAGAACTGGATGAAGCCAACGGCGCATTTTTCGCCGCCGGCTGCTCGTCGGATGCCCTGGACGTCAACCGCGCCGTACAAAGCGCGACGGCCAGCGCACTGCGCGCTATCCAGGTTGTAAACAAAGTTGCCGGTGCGGAGGGTTAAGCCGTGGCAGATATGAAAATCGGAGCATACGTATGCAAGGGTTGCGGCCTGGGCGAACGCCTGGACTGCGACGAACTGGCCACCATCGCCCAGCGCGACGGCAAGGCCCAGGTGGTGCAGCAGCACGACTTCCTGTGTTCAGCGGAAGGCGTGAAGATGATCCAGGACGACATCGACAACGAAAGTGTCAACCGCGTGGTCATCGGCGCCTGTTCGCGCCGCGCCAAGAGCGAGGCGTTCAACTTCGAAGGCGTCACCATTTCGCGCGCCAATCTGCGCGAAGGTGTCATCTGGATTCGTCCGGATGAAGACGAACTCAAAGAAACCACCCAGGAAATGGCCGCAGACTACATCCGTATGGGTTGTGCCGAAGCCCAGCGCTCCACTCCGCCTGCATCCGAGCAGGAAAAAGGCAGCAACGACAACCTGCTGGTGGTCGGTGGCGGCATTACCGGAATGACAGCAGCCATCGAGGCGGCCAAGACCGGCTACCCGGTCACCCTCGTCGAGAAAACCGGCGAACTGGGTGGTGCTGTGGGCAAGATGTGGAAGGACGTGCCGATGCACACGCCTTACACCGATCCGGTCGACACTGCTGTAGCCGACATGGTTGCGGCGATCGAAGCCGACAGCAAGATCACCGTACACCTGAACTCGACCATCACCAAGACCTCCGGTGCACCGGGACGTTTCTCTGCTGATATCAGCACCGAGAGCGGTTCGACCAGCACCGAGAACTTTGGCGCTATTATCCAGGCTTCAGGCGCCACTCCTTACGATGCTAACCAGTTACCTGAACTGGGTTACGGCAAGAGCAAGGATGTGGTCGACCGCATGGAACTCGAACAGCTTGCTATAGCCGCCAACGGCGGTCCGATAAAGCGCCCATCCGACGGCAAGGAAGTAAAAAAAGTCACTTTCCTGCAGTGTGCCGGCCAGCGCAGCGACAAGGAAGGTCACCTGAACTACTGTTCCGGTGACTGTTGCCTGACGTCTATCAAGCAGGCCATGTACTTCAAGGACCAGAACCCGGACATCGAAACCGAAATCCTGTTCGACGACCTGCGTACCCCGGGCGCCCCGGGTGAAGATTTCTACCGCAGCGGCCAGGAAAAGATGATCACCTTCCGCAAGGGCAAGGTCAGTGAAGTCGTCGCCGGCAGCAACGGCCCGTTGGTCAAGTTCAAGGACATGATCCTCGACCAGGACATGGAAGAGGAAGCCGATCTTGTAGTGCTGGCAACAGGTATGGTTGCCAACTCCGGCGTCGATATCGACGAAGTACCGCAGAATGAACCCGGCGAATGGGAAGTCAGCGTCGACTCCATCCTCAACCTGAACTACCGCCAGGGCAAGGACCTGCCGCACCTGAAGTACGGCTTCAACGATTCGCACTTCATCTGCTTCCCGTACGAGACACGCCGTACCGGTATCTACACCTGTGGCCCGGTGCGCCGGCCGATGGACACCCAGCAGGCAATCGAAGATGCCACCGGCGCTACGCTTAAGGCTATCCAGTCACTGGAGAGTGCCAAGATTGGTCGTGCCGCGCATCCGCGTTCTGGTGATCTTTCTTACCCGATTTTCCGCAAGGAAGGCTGCACCCAGTGTAAACGCTGCACCGTGGAATGCCCGTTCGGCGCCATCGATGAGGACGAAAAACGCTTCCCGGTGTTCAACGAATCGCGCTGCCGCCGCTGTGGCACCTGCATGGGCGCCTGCCCGGTGCGCGTGATTTCATTCGAGAACTACTCGTGCGACACGGTGGGCCAGCAGATCAAGAACGTCGATATGCCCGACGAATTCGACGAGAAGCCGCGTATCCTGGTGCTGGCCTGTGAAAACGATGCCTACCCGGCACTCGACATGGCCGCACAGCAGGGCAGCAGCTACAGCCAGTTCGCCCGCGTCATCCCGGTGCGCTGCCTGGGTTCGGTCAACACCATCTGGGTCACCGATGCACTCAACTCCGGTTATGACGGCATTGTACTGATGGGCTGCCAGAAAGGTGATGACTACCAGTGTCACTTCGTCAAAGGCTCGGAAATGGCCAACATTCGTATGAGCAAGGTTGACGACACACTGGAAACCCTGAGTCTTGAAAAAGAACGTGTCGAGACCTACGAGGTTGCCATCACCGATATCGAGCGCGCGCCAAGGCTCATCAACGACATGGCCGAGGCCGTGGAAAAGATGGGCATGAGCCCCTTCAAGTTCTAGGAGCGAGTCATGAGCTACAACAATGAAATGATCGAAAAGTACCGTGGCAACTTCCTTAAGGAAGTACAGGATAACGTCGAAGAAGGCGACTGGGTGAAGATGTGCATGCAGTGTGGCGTATGCTCCGGCTCCTGTCCGCTGGGTCCGCACTGGGATCACCCGCCGCAGGAAATCTTCATGATGATCCGCGCCGGCCAGCGTGAGGAAGTGCTGGAGTCCACCTCCATGTGGATGTGCACCTCCTGCTACAACTGCATCGCCCGCTGCCCGCGTGGCCTGCCGATTACCCATATCATGCACGGTCTGGCAACCTACTCGAAGCGCCTGGGTCTGGCCCCGCAACAGCAACCGACTGCAAAGTTCGCGCAGCTGTTCTGGAACAACCTGGCCAAAAAAGGCCGCGTCAACGAGCTGAAACTGGGTCTGTCGCTGTACTTCATGAACGGCATTGGCGAAGGCATCAAGAAGTCCCTGAAGATGAAAGACATCGGACTGGGCATGCTGAAAGCCGGGCGCCTGACACCCATGGAAATGATTGGCGGCCACAGCTGCAAAGACACAAAAGGCTTTCAGGCCATGCTGAAAAAAGCGCAGGAACTTGAAGAAGCGCGCATCGGCAAGAGCGGAAGCTGAGGAGAACTGACATGGCAAAGAAATCCTATTCATTTTACCCCGGTTGTTCCTCACAGAAAGCCGCGTCCTCGTCCAACTACCAGGTGTCGGTCGATACCATGTGCCAGGAGCTGGACATTGAACTCAACGAAATTCCGGACTGGAACTGCTGTTCCGCTTCCATCGGCTATGCCGGCGGTGGTGAACTGCCACGGCTTGCCCTGTCAGCGCGCAATATGGCGCTGTCGGAACAGGCCCACGGCGACCAGGATATTGTCGCTACCTGCGCCGCCTGCTGGCTTTCCACCAAGGAAACCCAGGAGCGTCTGAACGACAATGCCGAGCTGATGGCGGACACCAACACCGCACTGGCCGAGGCCGGTCTCACGCTGAGGAACGACAAGAAGGTCCGCCACATGGTGGAAGTTCTGATCGAAGATATCGGCTACGAGGAGCTCGGCAGCCACGTCAAGAAGCCGCTGGAAGGCATCAAGATAGCCGGTTATGTCGGCTGCCAGACCAACCGTCCATTCGGTATCGACGGCGAGTCCTTCGAAAACCCCAAGTATCTCGACAAACTGATCGAGACGGTGGGCGCCGAAGCCTGTGACAACTACGAAAAGAAAGTGTCCTGCTGTGGTGGCGCACTGGCCTTCTCCGAACCGGAAAAGAGCCAGGCACTGATCAAGGACATTATTGAATCAGCCTACGACAACGGCGCTGACATGATCGTTACCCCCTGCCCGGTGTGCCAGATGAACACCGAGGTGTATCAGGAGCAGATCAACGCCACCTACGGCACCAAGTTCAAAATGCCGGTGGTGTACTACAGCACGCTGATGAGTGTCGCCTATGGCAAGAGCGCCAAGGAATCCGCGCTGAACGGGCAGATCATCAAGGCAAAACAATTGGAAGAAATTGCCAACAAGTAGCGTCTATATACATGGACAGAGTGTGACTCCTCCAACGTCCGTTGATGTCCAGGCCCCTCTTCGGAGGGGCCTTTTTTTATTACAGCCATAGCATCAGGCCGCACTCGAAACGGTGGCTAAGCAATTCGTGGTATGGATAGGCCCTGATCCTGTAGTGCCGCAGACCTTCAAATTCGGTATCAGTATCCGCTGCCGACAGATCGGCCTGATAACGTATCTCTCCCTCATCGCCGGCTTCCACGGGTTGCAGCAGAACACAGCTTGAGGGCACGAATTCATCCAGCTCGTCATTTTCACCGATTACGCACTCGACCCGCACGTCTTGCGGTGACAGACCATGCAGCGCGAGACGCACAGCGATGGGCATGGCTTCTCCTGCTTTAATCGTCTGACAGGGTTGCTTGTCGAGCCGGATGCTTACCTTGGGCCAGGCCCTGCAAAGTTTGTTACACCAGTCTGCCAGCTCAATGGCTCCCGCGGCATTGTCTTTAGCCAGCCGCTTGCCCTGTACAGCCGCGGGACCGTAATAGTCCCGCAGATAGTCCGTGGCCATGCGAATACCGTTATAGTCCAGCAACGCTGTCTGCAACGAAGCCTTGGATTTTTTAATCCACTCTTCGGGCTCCCCGTCACGGTTACGCGAGAAGTACAGCGGAACAACCTGGTGTTCAAGGATATCCAGCAGTTCTCCCGCCTCGTGCTGGATACGCAGGCCGGGCTCGAGCTCCGGATGTGGCGTGATTGCCCAGCCATTTTCGCCGTCAAAGGCTTCACCCCACCAGCCGTCGAGCACACTGAGATTGATAGCGCCATTCAACGCCGCCTTCATACCGGACGTGCCACAGGCCTCTTTGGGATATTCGGGAACATTCAACCAGACATCGACACCCGGATAGAGATCACGCGCCATCGACAGGTTGTAGTCTTCGAGTAACAGCAGCCGGCCACGAAACTCGGGGCGCATGGCAACAGCGGCGACCTCCTTGATCAGCTGTTGCCCCGGTTCATCGTTGGGGTGCGCCTTGCCGGCAAACAGCATCAGTACGGGCCGCTGTGGATCGTTCAGCAGCCTGGCCAGGCGCCCCAGATCGGTTAACAGCAGCGTAGCCCGCTTATAGGTGGCAAACCGGCGTGCAAAGCCGATCACCAGGACATCGCGCATGTCAGACGTCAACTGCCGGGTCATTTCCCGGATGACCGAGTCGACACAATGGCTGCGCTGCAACTGCAGTTCCATCCGCTGCCGGAGCTCGGCGAACAGGGCATCCTGGTGCACCTGCCTGACGCTGCGGTAAACATGGTTTGGAATACCGGCAATAAATGTTTTCCAGAACTGCCGGTCCGTCAGCTTGGCGCGCCAGCCTCGTCCCAGGTACATATCGAACAGGGCGACCCAGGATGGACCCAGGAAGGTATCCACGTCGACACCATTGGTGACATAGCCAAGGGGATTTTCACTCGCCGGCACAGCCGGCCACACATCGCGCGCCATTTCAGACGCCACGGCACCATGTATACGGCTGACACCGTTGCGGAACCGCGAACCGCGCATGGCCAGTAGCGTCATGTTGAAATCACCCGCATCGACGCCGTCGCCGGCAAGGCTGTAGAAACGTGCCTCGTCTATACCAAGCTGTTCCACGAAATCGGCAAAATGCCGGCGCATCAGTTCTTTGCTGAAAATATCGTGGCCAGCCGGCACGGGGGTATGGGTGGTAAAGACCGTATTGCCGGCTACCAGCTGCAACGCCGCATCGAAATTCAGCCTGGCGTTCACATGCTGGCGGCAGCGCTCCAGAATCTGAAAGGCGGCATGGCCTTCGTTAATATGCCATACCGTCGGCGACAAACCCATGGCGTGCAGAGCGCGCACCCCGCCGATCCCCAGTACGATTTCCTGCTCGATACGCTCCCTGGCGCCACCCCCATAGAGTTTACTGGTAATGGCGCGCTCTTCGGGGGAATTCTCCGGGACATCGCTATCCAGCAGAATCAGCTTGATATGCCCGGCACGCGCCTCCCAGATCTTGAGTTTTACCGGACGACCTGCGATCTCCACCATGACATCCAGATCCTGTCCGGTTGCGTCGGTGACCGGCGCAACCGGCAGATCATCGGGGTACACGCGGGGATAATCCGCCAATTGGGTTCCGTCGTACAGGATACGCTGGGTAAAGTAGCCCTCGTGGTAGAGCAGGCCGACGCCGACAAACGGCGCCCACAGGTTACTCATCGACTTGCAGTAATCACCGGCAAGAATACCGAGCCCGCCGGCATAGATGGGAACACTCTGATGGAAACCGAATTCCGCAGAAAAATAGGCGATCAGATCGGTGCTGACATCCATTGCAGTATCGATCTTGGTCAGCGGCCGCTCCTGCATATAGGTATCATAGGCAGAAAGCGTACTGCGATAATCACTGAGGAAGATGGGATCGCGCGCGGCGGCGTCGAGCTTTTTCTGTCCCACTCTGCGCAGAAACACTTTCGGGTTGCGGCGGCAGGCAAGCCAGGTTTGCTCATCGAGGTGCCGGAACAGGCCGCGCACATTGCGATCCCAGCTATAGTAAAGATCGTTGGCCAGTTCCTCCATTCGTTGCAGGTGCTCGGGAATTACCGGCCGGATCTCAATACTGAACTGGGTACCCTGCATATTCATTCCCTGGTTTCCGGACTCATTTTAAAGCATATCCTGAAATACTTATTCTACCGCCGGCAGTCAGACTAGCCACCTGAACACGGCTGCGTTTATGGCAACTTAGGCTACACCGCAGTATTCGACAGCGTCAATTAAATCAGTTGACGCGCGTCAACTAACGTAGCTTAATGCAGGTTAAAACCATTTGCCGTATTGGCGGCTTACAGGCGCAGGACTATTTTCGCAAGATCATGGATGCCGGCACTCATTCTCGACGCAGACTTCCCGTTCCAGTGGGATCCCACTGGAACGGAGACAACATGTACGAAGGACTGATCATTTTTGCCGCGAGAGAGAACATAGTCGACTTGTCGGAGTGGCTGCGACTCACCTCGCTGGTCTGCAACCAGTACCGACGCTGTGCCCGGGCACAGACCTTGTCAAAAAGCACGAAGAAACACGAACATTAGTTCGGAGCGTTTCATAAAGGAAGCATGGATTGTGGCGGCATTTTTGACATGGAGTGAAGACTGGCTGCTGGGTATCGATGCGCTGGACGATCAACACAAGCTGCTGGCCGACTGCATTAACAAGCTGCTAGTCGAATGCAAACAGGCTGCGACCGCCTCCCCGGAAGACACAGAGAAGCACAAGGAAGCGCTTGCCCAACTGTTTAACGACTTATACACGACCACAAAAAAGCACTTCAGCTTCGAAGAGGCATTGATGCGCGATGAAGGCTACCCCGCTTACGCCGCACATGCACGTGAACATGTCATGCTGATTGCGGAACTGAAGGCCACATATGTCAAAGGCCTGAAAGAAGGCTGCTGCAACCTCGACCCGGAGATTCTGAGAGCATTGAAATCCTGGCTGATCGTGCATGTTTCACGCAGCGACCGGGAATTCGCGAATTTTCTGCTCGAAAAACACCAGTCACGCCCGACTGCATCGCTGTCTGAGTACTGAACGTCAGGACAGTAGCCCGTCCGGCTCGCGCATTCATTATTACAGGGTGCACCAGACAGCCCCGGTCGGATATCATTAATCCAATGTATGCAGCGGACGCCCCACACCCTTACGATCGGCTCACACCGGACATGATATTGAGCAGCCTGGAGTCGTGCGGTTTCCAATGCGATGGCCGGCTGCTGGCACTCAACAGCTATGAAAACCGGGTGTACCAGGTGGGCATCGAAGACCGGCAACCGCTGATTGCAAAGTTTTACCGGCCCGGACGCTGGTCAAAGGAATCCATCCGCGAAGAACACGCCTTCGCACTGGAACTGGCCGAACATGAAATTCCGGTGGTCGCACCGCTGGCCGATAGCGAAGCGACGACACTGCACCAGCACGGCGGTTACCTGTTCGCCGTATATCCACGCTGCGGCGGCCGCTGGCCGGACCTCGACACAGCGCAACAGCGCCAGCAGATGGGCCGCTTCCTCGGCCGCATGCACGCAGTCGGCGCCACCAAACGCTTCGAGCACCGCACCCGGCTCGATATCAAAACCCTGGGGAATGACTCACGCGAATTCCTGCTCGAACAGAACATCCTGCCCGGCTACCTGATCGAAGCCTACGCCACACTTACCAGCGACCTGCTCCAACAGATACACAACCTGTTCGACGCCGCCGGTCCCGTCGCACAGATCCGCCTGCACGGTGACTGCCACCCCGGCAACATCCTCTGGACCGACAACGGCCCGCACTTCGTCGACCTCGACGACAGCCGCACCGGCCCCGCCATCCAGGACCTGTGGATGCTGCTGTCCGGTGAACAGGAAGAAATGCGCAGCCAGCTCGAAGACCTGCTGGAAGGCTACCAGACCTTTTACGACTTCGACCGCGGCAGCGCCATCCTCATCGAACCCCTGCGCACCCTGCGCATCATGCACTACGCCGCCTGGATTGCGCGCCGCTGGCACGACCCCGCCTTCCCGCAAGCCTTCCCCTGGTTCGACTCGCCGCGCTACTGGGAAGACCATATCCTCAGCCTGCGCGAACAGGCTGCCATGCTGGACAATCCGCTGGTCCTTTAATATCCAGGCACATGAGCGCATATAGAAATTGTTACAGATATGTGAGCGCTGCCCAGTTATAGCTAGATTTCAAATGGCAACTATGGCGTCTATAATTACCGAGGGCGTAACTTAGGGGCATATAGAATGTCTTCTGCGAAATATAAAATAAAACAGGCGCTTGAAAGCCAGCCCGACGATAGTTCGTATGATGAGCTTCTAAGAGAGCAGGCGTTCAAACGCATGGTCGACACGGGTTTAGCCGATGCTAAACAAAAGAATGTCGTGTCGAACGAGGAAATGCATAGTCGAATAGCATCATGGCGCAAATAACATGGACGAACGAAGCAGAAAGATGGCTAAAGGATATATGGTTACATCGCACTGGATAATCCAGTAGCAGCCAGCGGTGTAATCGAAGAAATTTATAGCAAAGCGCAAGTTCTAAAGGATCACCCTGATATTGGTTATAGATATGAGCACAATTCAGGGGAAGATACTCGCATCCTGCTATACGGGCATTACCGTATTACCTGTTTAAGACACGCAGACGGTAATATCGATATTTTGAGTGCATTGGAACGCCATCACAAAGTAAATGAATTTATCTTTATTGAGCTGCCGAAGCAAAAGGTGGCGCTGTTTTATTTCATTAATAGATCATTTGATGATGAGAGAGAAGCATATGACTTGGCTATGGAAAAAATCAAAGCTGTGTACTAATACACGTAACAAGCGACTGTGATCCCAAGCCAACCTATTAAGCAGCTGCAATAAGCTCCGGCGCCATAGAAGCTTCGCAGTTGAGCTTGGCGTTATGCGTTCTTGAAGGAAGCATTCAATGAATAAGCATTATCCGAAACAGATTCGAGCGCTCCCCAGATTTGAAGGTCCATTTGAAGCATATAAACTGGAAGCCGAGAATTGCGAGGTACTTTTTGCTTCATATCCTGCTGGCACAGCAATCGATTTTCACACGCATCAAACCGACAACGTTGGTGTGATTACACAAGGCGAGCTTATCTTAACGATGGACGGAAAGACCGAAAGGATTCCTGTAGGCGGCTGGTATCACGTCCCGGCGAATAAAGAGCATGCAGCGGAATTTGAAGTGCCGACATCTGAAGTAGAGTTCTGGTTTAATGAAGACAACACATAACCAATGCCGGACTTCCCACGGAGCGGTATTCGCCAGCTTTTCGGGAATAGCGCTGTGACAGAAATTGTAATTGAGCAGGTTGATATAACCACTCTGCCGGTTGACGCAATCGTCAATGCGGCCAACAGCTCACTGTGTGGCGGCGGTGGTGTGGATGGAGCGATACACCGTGCAGCAGGAAAAGAGTTGCTGCACGAATGCCGGGGCCTGGGTGGCTGTAAAACCGGCCGCGCCAAAATAACAAACGGTTATAAGCTGCCGGCAAAGTACATTATCCATACGGTTGGGCCGGTCTGGCATGGGGGCGGCAGTAATGAGGATGCTGATCTGGCATCCTGTTACAGGGAAAGCCTGAAGCTGGCGGTGGAAAACGGAGTGTCTACCATCGCCTTCCCGGCTGTCAGTTGCGGGGTATACGGGTTTCCGATTGCCCGGGCCTGCAGGATTGCGGTGCGGGAGGTCATGCAGTTCACGTCGAACAACACAGGAATTTCGAAGGTGGTTTTTTCCTGCCATGGCAGTGAAGTCGAAAGCGAACTGAACAAGGCACTGGTTGAGGCACTGCCTTGATCCGGCGCGGCCTGCTTTAATCACTTCAGTTTTGGTGGCGGGCGTTTTACACTCGGCAAACCCAAAGGGAGACGATATCACGTGATACGCTATATCAACTGCTTCAGAAAAGCGCCCGACCTTTCGGCCGAAGACTTCCGGGAATACTGGCAGGGTGCTGAATTCGATGAGCTGATCCAGAAAATTGCCGGGCTGACCGGCGCAGTCCGTTACAGCAAGAGTCTGACACTGCAGGTGGGCATGGGTGATGAGCTGGTCTCGGATCGCGGTCTTGCACAACCCTATGACGGTATAGTGGAGTACTACTGGGAGAATGCCCAACATCTCCCGGAAGTCTACGCGACAGAAGAAGCCAGGGCTTTGAGCGAGCAGATCACCCGTTACCAGGGCCAGTTTATCGACCTTGCCAACTCGACAGCTTTTTTTACCGAGCTCCAGGACTAGTTATTCAGGGTGCCTGGATTTTCCACTGAATCCGTCGCCCGCGGGCACCCCTCCTGACTGCAGTCCGTATCCAACTGCTTGACCCCCGTCAATACAAACAACTTATAAACTGATAAAATGGTA
>Ga0316193_10000685_pt1 | contig 21670 bp, 17 predicted proteins | sample MerIslsedime2_MG_FD_207735 | JGI IMG/M metagenome (GOLD analysis project Ga0316193, IMG submission 207735) | Coastal sediment microbial communities from Maine, United States - Merrow Island sediment 2 | ecosystem: Environmental > Aquatic > Marine > Coastal > Sediment | place: USA: Maine... | reverse complement strand
TCGAACCAGGCGACACGGCTACGCGAAAACGCCGACGCACCGGTCGAGGACCGTCAATGGCAGGCCACTTTGGTCGCGAACTTCAACGCTCCGCTAGGCGACTCGGAGTTCGAAGTCCTTTTCTACGACATCCAGACCGCCGAGCGGAAGTTCATCGCGCCAGCCATGACTGTCTTCGTGAACAACAGCAATCAGCGAACGATCGTGCACAAGCTCAGACTCAAGCGTCCGCAGTTCGAGCCAAACCGGCGGCTCGAGATGGTGGTGACCGTGCGTCGACAAGAGGTCGGTCGTTACCGCTTTCAAATTCTGGGGGACAGGGTACAACACGGCGGCGAAGTCACCTTCTCGGATGACGAAGCCCGCTGAACAGTGCCAAGCCTAAATGATGTCACCAAGAGGGCCTCGAAAGGCTCGCTCGACCCGGTATACGTTCTGGTCGGAACCGAACGTCTGCTCATCGAGCGCGCGGTCCATGCCCTGCGCAAAGCGGTCGACGCGACGGGAGCGCCAGGCTTCAACGTCGAGGTGTTTGACGGCAAGGGGCTCGAGGCGTCACGTGTGATTTCGGCCGCACGGACGCTTCCCATGATGGCCGATCTGCGACTGGTCTTGCTGCGCCACGTTGATGCAATGGCGCCGACGGAGCTGAAGAATCTCACCGCATACTTGGACGATCCGAGTGACTGCTCTTGCGTCGTATTCACCGCGACCAAGCTCGACGGGCGCTCTCCGTTTGTCAAAACCGCGAAGAAGAAGGGCTATCTCATCGAGGCCAAGCCTCTCCGCGGTGCCGCGCTTCGGGACTTCATCCGCGCGGAGGCCACCGCCCGGGAACACAGCATCGTGCCGCAAGCGATCGAAGCGCTGCTCGAGGCGGTGGGTGACGACCTCGCGGCCATCGATGACGCGATGGAGCGGCTTTCACTCTTCGTAGGGGCCGGCCAGCGCATCGACGTCGATGCAGTGATGACCTGCGTCACGCGGATTCGCGTGGAGTCGATCTGGAGCCTGGTCGATGCGATTGGGCTCAAGGACCGTCGCAAGGGGATCGCCGCCGCACAGTCACTTCTCGACGATCGCGAGCCGCCGCTTCGGCTTCTCGCCATGGTGGCTCGGCAGCTCCGGATTGTCGCCCGGATGCGCGAAGGCCTGTCCGAGGGCCTACGTCCCCAAGAGGCGGCCACGCGCGCGGGCGCCCCCCCCTTCAAAGCCGGCGACCTGACCGAATCGGCAAGGCGGTTCACCGCCGACAGCCTCGGGAAAGCCTTCACGCTCATCGCTGAGACCGATCGCGCACTCAAGAGCAGCAAGCGCCCGCCGGACGTCATACTGCAGGACGCCGTGCTCGAGCTCTGCGCGGACCCTAGCTAGCCCAACCCAAGCCGATCGGAAGCGCGGCCCGAGCTCAGCTCTGCAGGGCGTTGACTTGCTGGGTCAGCCTGGCGATGTACCGCGAACCGGTCTTGCGATGGAAGATGCCCTTGGACACCGCCCCGTCGATACGGCTGACCGCATCGATGAGCGCTTTTTTCGCTGTCACGGCGTCACCTGTCTCGATCGCGGCACGGACACGCTTCACGCACGTACGCACGTTGGTGCGGATGTGACGGTTGCGCGCGGTGCGCTTGATGGTCTGGCGGACTCGCTTTTTTGCTGAGGCGTGGTTGGCCACTCGTATATCCTCCCCGTAGGGACGCGCGTGGTAGCCCTGCCCGCCGGGGCTGTCAAGCCGGTGGCAGGAAGCTTGCGGCTCCGGCTTCTAACAGGCATACAGGCCCGTGTCCCGACGCCAGGAAACCCTGAATTGGCTTGCCAGGCTCGTCACTGAGCGAAGGAAGCTCGTGGTCTGGATTTCGGTCCTGGTGACGCTCGCCTTCGCGACCCAAATCCCGAAGCTGACGGCGGATCCCGCGCCGGAAAGCCTGCTCTCTTCCTTCGAGGGCGAGGAATACGCGCTCATCCAGCAGCGCTTCGAGGAGTGGTTCGGGCAACGGCGGGAGGCGGTTCTCATCCTCGTCGAGGCCGACGACGTTCTTTCTCGGGACACCCTTCAGCAAATTCACGACCTTTCACTCTACTTCGCTGAGAAATCCTGGGTCGAGAAGGTCGCGGGCATCACGACCCTCAACATCCCCAGGCGCGTCAAGGGCGCGATCAACGAGGACGAGGGCGATCTCGAGGACCTCGACGAAGACGGCCTTCAAGAGGTCGGAGGACCGGACGACGAAGGCGACCTCGATAGTCTCGACGACCTCGACGACCTCGATTCCCTCGACGAGCCGGGAGACAAGCCCGATGCGCAAGGCGATCTCGAGGACGCCATGTTCAATGCGCTCCTCGACATCATCGAAAGCGACCCTGACCGCTTCCCCGGCGGCATCGCCCAGGTTGGTCCAGCCTTGTCGGCGGAGCTCCAAACCGACCCTATCGTCGAAGGAACCGAGGTCACCGAAGCAGAGGCCAGCGAGCTTGCCGCGGCGATCGTGAGTAACCCGCTCTTGGTAGGCCGCCTGATCGACGAGGACCACACGGTGGCAGGGGTCGCCCTCCAACTGCACGAGCTCGACCCCAAAGAGATGCGCAGGGCGATGGACGAGCTCCGCGACTCGCTCGAGCGCCCGGAGTTCCAAGACATCAAGGTACACGTCGGCGGCCTGCCCTACCTTCGCAGCGTCATCGTCAGCAAGATGCGCGAGGACAACTTGCGCTTGATTCCTCTGACCGTCTTGGTCTGCTTGATCCTGCTGACCTTGTCGTTTCGCTGGATGCCAGGCGTCTTGCTTCCACTTGCGGCGGTTGCGATCACGGCGCTGGTGACCGTCGGGGGAATGGGGCTCGTCGGAGAGCCCATGAACATCCTCAACAACGTGATCGTGCCCCTGCTGATCATCATCGGCATAAGCGACGCCACGCATTTGATTCAACGCTATCGCGACGAGGTGCATGCCGACGACGACCCGGACCGGCAGGCCGCTGGGCGCCGGACGGTGCGCGCGATCGCCGTCGCCTGCATGCTCACCTCGGCCACCACCGCGGTCGGTCTTGGTTCGCTCGTCGTCTCCAAGACCGTGATGCTTCGACACTTCGGCATCACCGCCGGTCTCGGCGTGATGGTTTCCTACGTCGTCATCATCACGTTCGTTCCGGCGGTTCTCACCTGGGCGACCCCACCCAAGCGCAAAGACATTCGCAGAGAACGCACCAGCATGTTCACCAACGTGACCAGCGGCCTGGTCGCCAGGCTGCTTCGTTGGCGCTGGGCGGTGCTTGGCGCGACGGCACTGTTCACCGTGGGCGCAGGCTACGTGGCAAGCCAAATCACCGTCGACCATGCTCTGCTGGACCAGTTCGACGAAAGCGACCCGGTCTACACGACCACCCTTCTAATCGAAGAGAAGCTCGCGGGCGTTCGTCCGCTCGAGGTCGTCCTGGTCAGCACCGAAGAAGACCACTTCATGGACCCGAAGATGGTGCAGAAGATTCAGCGCATTCGGAACTGGGCGGCGCTCCGCCCCGAGATCATCCGAAGCCTGAGCTACGGCGACATGCTGCGGGAATCTTATGCGCTCCTTGCCGACGATCCGAGCGTCCGCTCGGAGTTCTTCAAGAGCAAGAAGCAGGTGAAGGGGCTCGTTACGATGATGAGCCAGCGACAGCCTAGCCCACTGAGCGCATGGCTCACCGAAGACGGCAAGAGGGCGCGCATCCAGTTCAAGCTCCGGGACGTCGGCGCGCAGGCAACGATGCGCTTCCTCGACGTCCTCGAGAATGTGATCGACGGCACCCTCCGGGGCGAAGATACCGTCTCGGTTTCGTACACCGGAGAAGCCTACACGGGTTCACGCGGGCAAGCGGCTGTCGTCAACGACTTGCTCGGAAGCCTTTTGGTCGCGGTCGTGATCATCTTCCTCTTGCTAGCGTTCTTCTTCCGCAGCATTCGGCTCGGCTTGCTGAGCATCCCTCCAAACTTGATCCCCTTGGTAGCGACGATGGCCTACATGGTCTGGCGGGAAATTCCGCTCAACGTCTCGACCGTCATCATCTTCTCGATCAGCCTCGGCCTCGCGGTCAACGGCACCATTCACGTCTTGGCGCGATTCCGCGAGGAGATGCACCACGGCATCGGGCGCGAAGCTGCCTTGGTGCGCGCCGCGCGCGGCACCGGCCGTGCCATCGTGATCTCTTGCGTGACCTTGATGGCCGGTTTCTCGGTGCTGCTGCTCAGCTCGTTCGTTCCAGTCCGCAACTTCGGCGAGCTCATCGCCGTCACGATCGGCGGCTGCCTGGTGGCCACGCTGGTCGTCCTGCCCCCGCTTCTGCGCGTCGCAGGTGGGAGCGGCGGAGTTCGCGAGCTGGATGACTAGCCCGCCATCCGCTCGATGACCGCGGAGGCAAAGCCCTCGGTGTCGAGCGTGCCGCCGAGGTCGCCAGTTTTTTGCCCGTCGGCAAGCGCTCGGTTGTAGGCCTCGCGAATCCGCGCCGCGGACGCCCGGCTGGTCTCGTCGCCGCGCGTGTCCGCGATGTGATTGAGCATCATCACAGCCGACATGAGCAGGGCCAGCGGATTGGCAATACCCTTGCCCGCGATGTCGGGCGCCGAGCCGTGAACCGCTTCGAAAACCGCATACTGCTCACCAATGTTCGCGCCAGGAATCACGCCTAGTCCGCCGACGAAACCCGCGCAAAGGTCGCTCAGTACGTCGCCATAGAGGTTCTCCAGCAACAGGACGTCAAATTGCGTCGGGTCCTGAACCAGCTTCATGCAGCCGGCATCGATGATGACCTCTTGGTATTCGATGTCGGTAAAATCCTCTTCTTCTCGAATTTCGCGGGCGCAGCGAATGAACATCCCGTCGGTCAGCTTCATGATGTTGGCCTTGTGCATCACGGTGACCTTCTTGCGGCCGCGGTCGCGCGCGTACTGAAAAGCCCAATGGGCAATGCGCCGGGACGCGGACTCGGTCGCAACCTTCAGGCTCGTCACGACGCCTTTGGTGACCTCGTTCTCGATACCGCTGTAGAGCCCCTCGGTGTTCTCCCGAATCACGACGAGGTCGACGTCTTGATACCGTGTCTCGACACCGGGCAGGTTGCGGACCGGACGCACGGCAGCGTAGAGGTCTAGGCGCTTGCGAAGTTGCACGTTGACCGAGGTGAAGCCCTTGCCCACCGGAGTCGTGCAGGGCCCCTTGAGCGCCAGCCCGTGCTCACGAACCGCGTCGAGCGTCTGCTCGGGCAACACCTCGCCGAGCGTCTCGAGCGCTGCGACGCCTGCATGATGCTCGACCCATTCTAGCGGCGCCTGAGCCGCTGCGAGGACGCGGGTTGTCGCGGCCGCCACTTCCGGGCCGATTCCGTCACCCGGGATGAGAACGATCTTGTGGATTGTCATTTGCTGCTCCCGGAGCAAGAGTAGCGCCTGCCAAGAGATCGCCAATGCGCTTCAAGAGGAAACATGCCCGAATCTGACTCCGTAGTACGAGCGATGACCAACGACGGGGCTTTTCGAATAATCGCCGCCCGAACGACCGACACCGCCCAGGCCGTGATTGAAGCCCAGGGGCTCTCCGGGCTCATCGCCAACGACATGGCAGATTTGCTGACCGCCGCGGTGCTCTATCGCGAAACCATGGCACCCACACTTCGGGTGCAGTGCATCGTGCGCTTCGACGGGGAGGCGGGACAGCTCGTGGCTGATTCGCATCCCGACGGCTGGACCCGCGGGCTCTTGCAGACGGGTTCCAGAGGCGCGCCGCCTGACCTCCGGAAGACCCGCGCAACCCTGCAAATGATGAGAACGCTTCCGAACTCCGATCTGCACCGTGGAGTGGTCGAGGTCCCCGAAAGCGGGAATCTCTCGGAGGCCTTCATGCGTTACATGCAGTTATCGGAGCAAATCGTCTCGATGATATCTTTGGGTTCGCTGGTCGGGGGAGAAAACCCAACGGGGGGCGGCTACGTCGTGCAGCTCCTTCCCGAAGCAGTCGAGGCAGAGGCAGCCATGGAGACGATGACCAAGCGTCTCGAGGACTTCGTCGATATTCGAGACCGCCTGCAGAGCTCCGACGGTTCGCCTTCCCAGTTGGTCGAGCGGATCTTCGAAGGCATGCCCTTCACCTGGCTGCAGAGCAGCGACATCCGCTTCGGCTGTCACTGCAGCCAAGTCCGGGTAATGACCACGCTCAGCGTCCTCAATCGCAAGGACATCCAAGAGCTCGTCGACGAGGGCGAGCCGCTGAGCATCGACTGCGACTACTGCGGCACCTCGTACACGATCGAAATCGCCCAACTTCAGGGCTTGCTGAGCGCAAGCTGACCGGGCCTGGTTTCTTGCCGGGATCGACGCCTCGTGCGCATCCTTCCGCCGATGTCCGGGAAGCCAGCTAGAACGTCAGGTGGCGAAATCGTTCGCCGCGCTGGCGTCGTGGCTGCGGGTACACTTTCGTCCCGGATCTTGGGCGCGGTTCGCGATGCGGTCGTCGCAGCCGTCTTTGCCCTGGCCGCGACCGACGCGTTCTGGCTTGCCTTCACGATCCCCAATGCCCTTCGCGTGCTCCTGGGAGAAGGCGCCGTCTCCGCAGCGTTCGTTCCGGTGTTCACCGAAGTGCGCGAGCGCGAGGGCGTGGCGCGAGCCAAGGAGTTCTACCGGAACTTGATCGGTGCCATGGCGGTCGTCCTGTTCCTGGTAACGATGGTCGGCGTCCTCGGGGCCCCATGGATCGTCAAAGCCTACGCCTGGGGCTTTCAGCGCGACGAAGCGCTCTTCGAAACCACCATCACGCTCACCCGGATGCTGTTTCCGTACATCTTCCTGATGGGCATCTCGGCGCTGATGATGGGCGCGCTCTACGCGAGCAAACGATTCGCAGCACCGGCCTTTGCGCCCGCGCTCCTGAACATCTCGCTCATTGCTGCCGCGCTCTTGCTCGCGCCAGTACTCCGCGAGCTCGGCTGGCCGGCGATCTTTGCGCTGGCGTTCGGCGCGCTCGTCGGCGGCGGGCTTCAAGTCGTCTCACAGCTCCCCGCACTTCGCCAAGAAGGCCTGATCGTCCGCCCGAAGATCGGCTTCAACGACATCTACGTGCGCAAGTGCGCGCGCCTGATGGTTCCCTTGTTGGCAGGCCTCGGCGTCTACCAAGTCAACGTGTTGCTTTCGAGGCTGCTCGCGTCCTTCCTTCCCACCGGAAGCGTCAGCTACCTCTACTACGGTCAGCGCTTGGCGGAGATCCCCCAAGGAATGTTCGCGCTGGCTATCGCCTCGGCCGCCCTTCCCTCCTTGAGCCAGGCCGTCGCCCATGGCGATGAAGAAGAGGCCAAGCGTCTCTTCCGACACGCGTTCCGGCTTTCCCTCTTCGTGGCGATCCCGGCCGCCGTCGCGCTGGCGGTGCTCGCCGAGCCCGCCGCCACGGTGTTCTTCGGCCGTGGGCGTTACGACGCGGCGGCGATCCACGAGACGCAGCGCTCACTGGTTTGGCAGGCGGCTGGTATTTGGGCGGTGGCCTCGGTGCGCACCATCGTCCCGATGTTTCACGCACACAACGACACTCGCACTCCGGTGATCGCCAGCGCTCTGAACCTGCTCGCCTTCATCGGCGTCAGCCTCGTTTTGATGGGCCCCATGCAGCACGCCGGCCTCGCCGCCGCCACGACTGCCGCAGCGGTGACCCAACTCGCCGCTCTGCTCTGGCTCCTTCGGCGGCGAACGGGGAACCTCGGTATGGCCGAGGTCAGCGCCAGTGTAGTCCGTGTTCTGGTAGCCAGCGCCGTCATGGGCCTGGTCGTCTGGGCCTGCGCGGGCCTTGGTCGCTGGGAGCTGGGCGGCAATGACCCGCGAAACTTGGCGATCTTCGGCGCTACGGCGGTTGCCGGGCTCCTGAGCTACCTCGGGGTGGTGGCTGCCCTTGGATCGCCGGAGCTAGTTGACCTTCGGGCGGCTATTCGCCGCCGCGTGCGTGCGTGACTTGCGAAGGGCGCTACAACCCTCGCCATGGATGTGCTCGACGCTGAATTCGTCGCCGGGGCCACCGGGCTCGGACAGTTGCCAGCGCCGATCTTTGCCGAGGTTGCGTTCGCTGGGCGCTCGAACGTCGGCAAGTCGAGCCTGATCAACAACCTCGTCCATCGCAAGAAGCTCGTCCGCACGAGCAGCGCGCCAGGTTGCACGCGTGCGATCAACATCTTTCGGGTACGCCTGCGGAGCAACGATGACGAGGCGCATCTGGATTTGGTGGACTTGCCCGGGTACGGCTACGCTCAGCGCAGCAAGGCCGAACGACGCTCCTGGGGGCCGCTCATCGAAGGTTTCTTGAGGGAGCGAGCAGGCCTCCGAGGCGCGGTCGTCATCATCGATATCCGGCGGGGCACGCAGGACGACGACCTGCAGTTGCTAGAGTTCCTCGACAGCATCGGCGTCACCCCGATTCTCGTCGCCACCAAAATCGACAAGCTGCCGTCGAGCAAACGAAAGCCAGCCGTGGCAGCCCTGCGGCGCGAGATCGACCGACCGCTCATCGCGTACAGCTCGGTGACCGGCGACGGTCGCGATGCCCTTTGGAAGCGCATCTTGTCGGTGAGCAGCATCGACGAGGCGGACCAGGCCACCCAAGCCTGACGCTCTATTCGTCGTTGAGCTCGAGCTGCAGGTCCTCGCCCGGGTCACGTAGGCGTAAGTCCGACGGGTCACCTAGGAGCAAGGCCGGGTCGCTAGGCGCCTGCTCCGCGGCCTTCGGCCTTGGGTCGCCCAGGGCTCGAGCCCCCATCATCCGTTCTACAAAGCTCTGAACGTCCGCCCGCTTCCCGGGAGGCACCATTCGCATCGCGACCGCGAGGTTCTCCTCTGCGCCTTGGTCATCGTCCGCCCCTTGTAGAACCCGAGCGGCTTGAAGCCGGAGCTGCCAGTTGTCGGGATCGAGGCTCACTGCGCGCTTCATCTTGCTGGCCGCTGCGATTGGATCGTTGGTGGACAAATCGTGCTGCGCCCAGATCGACCAGAGCAGCGGCGCATCCGGGTTGAGCGCTTCAGCGGCCTCGAGCTCGAGCCGGGCGCGCTCTGGCTCGTCGGTGCTCAGATAGACCGAAGCCATCAAGACATGCGCGCGAGCGTAGCGTGGCCAGCGCTCGATGACGTCTCCGACGATGCGGCTGCCTTGATTGAACTCGGCTTCGGCGGCTTCTTGCTGGCCGTTCATTTCTAGAATGCCCGCTTGGGCGAGATGAAGCTGCACCATGTTGAGCTCGCGAGGCCCGTCCGGTCGAAGTTGTAGTGCCGCTTGGAACTCCTTGACCGCCTGCTCGATGCCGCCCGACTCGAGGAGAATCGTCGCGTTCACGCCCCGAAGCGATGGAGACACGGGATCGAGCAGAAGCGCCGTCTCGATCATGGGAAGCGCCTTCGTAGCATCTCCCGAACGTGCAAAGATACGGGTCGCGTCGGTGCCCAGTGCGGCCGCCAGCACTTCGGTGTCTCGAAGCACTCGAACCGATGGGCTCTGCACGTCCCCGCCGCCCCAGGGGTCGAAGTATGCGGATGGCTCCTGGGCCTCCGCCGACTCGTACACCGCCGTGACGAAGTAGCCCAGCATGCCCGAAGGATCGGCCGGCGCATTGGTGCCTTCCAGCTCCCAGGCCTCCGCAACCATCGCTTTGACCCCGCGCTCGCGCAGCAGGGCCGTCAACGCGGTCGCCATCTCGAGCGGATAGAGCTTCACGCGCTCCTGCTGTGTTTCCATCGCTGCAAACGTCTGGTCGGCGCCGAGAAGGTCGCGCGTCAGCGGCCGCTCGAGCGACCAGCGCGCCGACTCTCCCTGCATTTTCGAAGCAATGTCGGCGGCGCTCTCGGGCCAGCCTTCAACTCCACCGCTGAGCATCATGAGCGACTGGTAGGTTCCGACTTGAACCTGGTCTCGCTCGAGGTAGGCCGCCAGCTCCGCAGGCTCGAGCGGGCGTAGCGGCGGGGTCTCTTCGAGCGTGACCGTCGTGGCGCGGTACACACCGTAGCCCACGCCCGCCGCGACGAGCACGAGTGCCAGCAGGACAATCCAGGGACGCCGCGCTTCGGCTCGTTCCGGGACTTCCTGCGCCAGCTCGACGCCGCCCCTACGCATACAGCGAGGGCACCGCGGTTTTCCCTCCGGCTCTTCCAGAACGAATTCTTTGTCGCAATTTGCGCAGAAATACTTCGAGGACATCGCGCGCGAGCATACGGCTACGGAGCGGACTCGTCGACCGGCGGGTCGGGCACAAAACCGTTGCCGTGAATCTGCGCGAAGGCGAAGCCGCAGTCCCTGGCCCGCCCCTCACGCCACTGTCGATCCCAGAGCTCGATCTCGCAGCGGCGATCTCCCAAGTTGATCTCCAGCTGAGGCTTGGCCTCGCTCGGATAGGAGCGTTCTTCAGCAGTCGACGTCAACGAGCAGCAGTCTAGCTCGCGCAGAGCCCCCAGCAGCTTCGCGTACCCATCTTTGGACACGGTGCTGCTGACGGTCATCATCGTGCCGTCGGGAGACCGGCTAGTCGTGATCAGGTCACGACTAGCCTCGAGTACCACATGGCTGCTCCGCCGGTCTGCACTTCGGCTAATCACGCTCCAGGAGACGACGACCGTATCCGGAGAAACCTTAGGCAGCGCGACCTCCTTGTCGCTCTCGCTGGGCTTGCAACTCAGCAGCACGACCACCCAAAGAAACCAAATCCGCATCCCTCACAATAGATCACGCTTCGTGAGCAAAGTCCACCGCGTGCGCCGAAGGTCGAGCGCGCCATACTCCTCAATCGATGGACGAAGAGCTCGACTGCCTGGGCTGTGGCGCTTGTTGTCGAACAGGAGCCGACGGCCGCATCTTGATCCCGCCAGAGGACTTGTTGCGCTGGCGACGACTCGGCCGGGGCGACATCGCTGAAGCGGTTCAACCGGGCCACTTTGGCATGCTGGGGTTCGCAACCCGGGAAGACGGTTCCTGCGTGCATCTCGGGACCAACGAGAGCCCGAATGCGTGTCGGATCTATGAGATCCGCGGAACCACGTGCCGTGAGTTCGAGAAAGGAAGCTCGCAGTGCCTGGAATTTCGCAGAGACGCGGGCCTCGGGCCATGACGCTGTTGCCAGTGCGCTAGCAATTCGAGTACCACCCTTCCATGCCCAGCCAGGTCGAGGTTCTCGGGTCCATGGTGCTCGGTGTGTGCCTCCTCGCTCTGACGATTCGCGCCGACGCCGAGCTTCCGCCCGAAGAGGTCGGCCAGGTCATGCAGCTGCCCGAGAGGGCGAGCGAGCACTGGGTCTGGGTGCCGGACCGTGTGTTTCGTCATTCCATCCTAATCGACGGAGACAGCGGTCGAATGCTGGGCTCGCTCGATACTGGGGTGCAGGTTTCGCCCAAAGCCCCCGTCTGGTCCCGCGTGCGAAACGAGATCTACAACATCGATACGATTTACTCTCGCGGCCACCGCGGCGAGCGACACGACTACGTCGTCATCTACGACGCACGCACCCTGGAGGCGAAGGGTGAGGTCGAAATCCCACCGAAGGCAGCAGACACTGGGACGGGCATTGCCCTGGTGGGGATGCTCGACGGTGATCGCTTCATCGTGGTCCTCAATCAGTCTCCTGGAGCCTCCGTGTCCGTCGTGGACATCGAAGAGCGGCGAATGGTTGCCGAAGTTCAAACGGCCGGCTGCGCGGCGGTCTTTCCCGCCGGCCGGACTCGTTTCGGGATGCTGTGCGGCGACGGGACTGCCATAACCGTACATCTGAAAGCGAACGGTGAATTGGACCGTATCGCGCGAACCGCACCGTTCTTCGATGTCGTCAGCGATCCCGTCACCGAAAAAGGCGTTCGGGATGGCTCTACCTGGTGGTTCGCTTCGTTCGAGGGCCTCCTCTACGAGGTGGACTTCGGCGGCGACGCCCCGGCGCCCAAGACGCCCTGGCCGCTCTTCAGCGACGAGGAGCTCAAAGAGGGTTGGCGTATCGGAGGCGCCCAACATCTCGCATATCATCGGGGCACCAAACGCCTCTACTCCGTGACACACCAGGGCGGACCGGGATCTCACAAGGACCCGGGCACTGAGATTTGGGTCTACGACCTGCCAGCACAGAAGAAGGCTGAGGCGTTCTCGGCCCCCAATCTGATCGCTGCATTCCTGGGCCCCCAAGCCGGTTTCGACGCTGAAGGCACGGTCGGAAAGATCCTCAACTTCGTCCTGCCCAACATGGGTGTACACAGCATCGCGGTGACTCAAGACAGCCAACCACTCCTCTTCATGCGCAACGCCGATCTCGGTGCGGTAGGGGTTGTCGACGCGCTGAGCGGCGCGCATCTTCGCGACATCGAAGACACCGGCCTGTCCGGCGCGCTCTTGGTGGTGCCATGACCGACCCCGTGATCGACATCACGCTGCGCACCTGCTTGGCGCTCCTCATCGCGTCCGCCGCATGGCACAAGCTCTCGGACCGACTTCGATTTGCAGCGACCTTGCGCGCGTACGAGCTGCTGCCCCGGTGGCTGGTTTCTCCGGCAGCTTCGCTCCTTGCTCTGCTCGAGCTGTCGATCGCGGCCGGGCTTCTCTACCCCCCAAGTCGTGAGCTCGCTGCGCTTGCCGCGATATCCCTCCTCGCTCTCTACACGGGCGCCATTGCGACGAACCTCTTGCGGGGCCGACAACAAATCGATTGCGGCTGTTTCGCCTCCTCGCACAGTGCGCCGCTGAGCAGCCTGCTTATCGTTCGGAACCTAATTTTGCTCTCCGCCGCAGCTCTCCTGCTCATGCCCGTTCGGAGCCGGGCACTCCTCTGGGTCGACCTGTGCACCGTGGCAGCGGCCGTCCTCACGCTCTCGCTCCTTTGGGCGGCTGCGCAACACCTGGCAGCAAGCGGCCCTGCGCTGCAGAGCTCGAAAGGTCCCCTATGATCGACGCCCTCCTCGTCTCCAACGCTGTCCTCTGGCTCCTTGTCATCGGTCTGGCGCTGACCGTGCTCGCGCTCACGCGCCAAATCGGTCTGCTCCACGAGCGGATTTCACCAGTCGGCGCCCTGAGTCCGAAGTCGAACGTGAAAGCTGGAGATCCCGCCCCCGCGTTGAGCCTGCTCGACCTGCAAGGTCGCCCTTTGCACATCGGCGGGCCATCCGAAAACGAATCCCGAACCCTACTGTTCTTCCTGTCGCCGAGCTGTCCGGTTTGCGAGACGCTTTTACCGACCCTCGAGCGCGTCGCCCGAACCGAGGTGCCGCGCGTTCGGGTCGTGTTGGCCAGCGATGGAGATCCGGAGGAGCACCAGTCCTTCGTCGCCCAGAAGCGAATTGCGCACCTGCCCTACGTCCTGTCCGCGCCCCTCGGCATGAGCTACGGGGTCGCCAAGCTCCCTTACGCGGTGTTGATCGACGAGCACGGCATCGTGGCAGCGCAGGGATTGGTCAACACGCGCGAACACGTCGAAAGCCTGTTCGAAGCGCAACGACACGGCGTCGCCTCGATTCAGGAGTTCCTAGAGGAGAAGGCGAAATGAGTCGGCTCGATCGCTGGTTCGAGGGCATGACTCGTCAGACCGCGCGGCGCGTGTCGCGTCGCAATTGGTTGTCGCGTTTCGGCGGAGTGCTCGTCGGCGGCGCCGCCCTTCCCCTGCTTCCGGTCGCTCGAGCAGCCGAAAAGCACACACTTGGAGAGGACGGTGTCAAAGGCCGCGAAGGCGACCCGACGCGCTGCGAGTACTGGCGCCACTGCGCGATCGACGGCTTCCTCTGCAGCTGCTGCGGCGGCTCGCACACCGCCTGCCCGCCCGGTACCGCGATGTCACCAGTGACCTGGATCGGCACCTGCCGAAACCCCGCGGACGGAAAGGACTACATCATTTCGTACAACGACTGCTGCGGGAAGACGTTCTGCGGACGTTGCATGTGCAACCGAAACGAAGGCGAGCGCCCCCTCTACCACTGGTATCGCAACAACGACATCAATTGGTGCGGCGGGGCAGCAACACAGACCTACAGCTGCTCGACCGCCGTCGTCGTCAAGGTTGCCAAGGAGGCGCAGCCGGAGAAATGAGTCGTCTCCTCGCGCTGACCGGGTTCCTCCTTCTGGCGCAGCCAGCGAGCGCGGAATCGTACGAAGAGCACGACTACCTTCTGAACTGCTCTGGCTGCCACAGGATGGATGGAACCGGTTCGAAGACGGTGCCCTCACTGCTGGCCATGCGGGAGCTCAGCGCAAAGCCCGGCGCCCGGCAGTACTGGGTTCAAGTACCGGGCGCTGCCCAGGCGCCACTGTCGGACGCGAGGCTAGCCGGCCTGATGAATTGGCTAGTCGCTCGCTTCGCGGGGAAGCCTCCCGAGCCCGCGTACACAGCCGAGGAGGTCGGCCAGTTGCGAGGGTCCCCGCTGAGAGACCCGGTCGCGAGGCGCAATGAAATACGCCGCGCGGCATCCCGCTGACATTGACACTGGCACGGCCCCCCAAGAGAGCAGGCGGCAGCGCGAGCCCGAAGGGCGAAGCCCGGCGCAGAGCGCCGGCCAAGCACGAGCGAAGCGAAGCGCGCGGCAGGGAGGACTACGGGTGGGGGTGGGCGGGCGGTGCAACTAGACAATGGCACTGGCACTGGCCCATGATGGCTGGGAATGACCGAGATAATCTCAATACCGGTTGCTGAGGGGAAGGCTCACGAGGCAGCGCTGTGTCTTCCCAGCACCGCAGAGGCGCCCTTCCCCGGTGTCGTCGTCATTCACGACATCTACGGTTTCACCACGGATCTCAAACGGCACTGTCAACGATTCGCCGACGCAGGGTATGTCGCCATTGCCCCGGACCTCTACCAGGGCCGCAAGCCGGGCTGCGTCGTCAGGACCCTCACCTCGATGGCCACCGGCGAGGGCTTCGCCTACGAGGTCATCGAGGCCAGCCGGCAAGTCTTGTCGGCGAGAGACGACGTCGACGCCGAACGCATCGCCGTCGCGGGCTTCTGCATGGGGGGTGGATTCGCCCTCATCGCGGCTGCCGACCAATCGTACGCAGTCGCAGCGCCCTTCTATGGCGCTGTTCCTCAAAAGGCTTCGCGTCTCCAAAATCTCTGCCCCACGATCGCGCAGTATGGCGCCATGGACACCCCGTTTCTTTCACATGCAAAGCGCCTTGCCCGCCATCTCGAAGAGCTCGGTGTCGAACACGAAGTGCACATCTACGAAGGCGTCGGTCACTCGTTCATGAACCAGCTCGAAGGCCGTCTCGCCCCACTCGGCCGCCACATTCCAATCCGAGCATTCTACGACGCCGACACCGAAGCCAAGGCCTGGTCGAAGCTCCTCGACTTCTTCGCTCTGCATAACGGCAGCTAGCTAAGGCGCGACCGTCGGTTTTCGCGGCGCGCCTCGCACTGGTGCGAAAAGGCGCGGCTTCCGAAGGGGGAGCTTGTCCCCTATTCGCTGAAGAGGTTTTCGACGTCCGCCTTGGTGAGGCCCTTGAGGGGGCTTCCTTCGGTGGACAGGACGTTGCTGACTAGGGCTCGCTTCTTGGCCGAGAGCTCTAGGATCTTCTCCTCGACGGTGCCGGCGGCGATGAGCTTGTAGACGTTGACGTTCCGTGTTTGGCCGATGCGATGGGCCCGGTCGGTAGCCTGGTCTTCGACGGCGGGGTTCCACCATGGGTCAAAGTGGACGACGGTGTCTGCGCCCGTGAGGTTGAGCCCGGTGCCGCCTGCCTTGAGTGAGATCAGGAAGACCGGAACGCTCGTGTCTTCGTTGAAGCGGTCGACCTTATCGAGGCGATCCTTCGTGGAGCCGTCGAGGTATTCGTACTGCACCCCGTCGGTGTCGAGAGCAGTGCGGATGTGGTTGAGCATTTGAACGAACTGGCTGAAGACCAGCACACGGTGACCGCCGTCCACGGCTTCGTCGATGATCTCGCGAAGCGCGCCGAGCTTGCCGCTGTCGTCCGCGTCGAACTCGGTATCGGGAAGCTTCATGAGCCGCGGATCGCAGGCCACCTGCCGGAGTCGAGTGAGCGCCGCCAGAATCTGAATCTGCGCTTTGCTGATGCCCTTCTTCTCAACCTCGCTGAGGACACTCTTGCGCACCTCGCCGAGGATCTGCTTGTAGAGCTTCGCCTGCCCTTCGGCGAGGGGCACGATCATCTCCTGCTCGATCTTGTCGGGCAGGTCGGCCGCCACGTCTCTCTTGAGGCGCCGCATGACGAATGGCTTGATCGTCGCCCGCAATCGCTGGGCAGTTTCCATGTCACCACGGTCGATTGGCCGTGCGATCCGTTCTTCGAAAGTCTTGAGCTGCCCGAGAAGCCCAGGCGACACGAAGTCGAAGATGCTCCAAAGCTCGCTCAGGCGATTCTCAATCGGCGTACCCGTCAGCGCGAGCCGTCGCTCACTGCTCAGCTTCTTCGCCGAACGCGCGGTCTGGCTCATCGGGTTCTTGATGTGCTGAGCCTCATCCAAAATCACGTAGCGAAGGTCCAGCGACTGCAGTAGCTCCTCGTCGCGTCGCAACAGCGCGTAGCTGGTGATCATCACGTCCGCTTTTTCGAGATCCGGCGCCAGCTGATTGCGATTGGGTCCTTGCCAGACCACGGTCTTGAGCCCCGGTGCGAACTTGCGGATCTCACGGTCCCAGTTCGGCACGACCGAGGTCGGCGCAACCACTAGGTTCAGCTTGCGCTTGTACTTGCTCTTGGCCCAAAGCAGCAGCGCAATGGTCTGAATCGTCTTGCCGAGGCCCATGTCATCGGCGAGGATGCCGCCGGTGTTGAGCTCGTGAAGAAGGACGAGCCAGGAAAACCCATCTTTTTGATATGGACGAAGGTCGGCCTTGAGTGTGCGCGGCTTCGCGATGCTCGGAACCTCATCGATGTCTTCGATCTTCGCGAAAAGCGACTTGGCCGACGCCGAGACCTTGGCGTTCGAGACCATCTTCAGCAGGTCCTGCACGCGCCCGGCCTGCGACAGCGGAAGCTTGTCTTTCATCCCAGCGGTTGCGTAGATCTCGGCCATTCGAGTGAGCACGTCCCCAACCTTCTCGGGATCCACCGGTGCGTACGTGCCGTCTTCGAGCTGAACGAGCCGCCGCCCGTGCTCGAGGCAGGCGCGAAGCTCTTCTTCGCGCACGACCGCACCGCCCGACTCAAACTTCATGTCGAGGTTGAGCCAATCGACGCCGCTCGACACGCGAACCTGCGGGGTCACCGACTCCTTGCGGATCGTCACATCCACCAAGTCGTCGGGAATGAAGCGGTCCCATTCCTCAGGAAGCTCGCCGATGCCGTTCGTCCAAAACGCGATCGCGTCTTCGCCTGAAGCCACGAGCTCGTCTCCCGACTCCGATACATCGAAACTCTGATTGAGCAGCGCCTGAATGCCAGCCATCTCGGCGCCTACGTCCCGTCGAACGACCCGAGGCCGCTTCTTTCCTCGTTTGGGAGGCAAGACTGCAAGCGGTGAGGGGAACTCATCGGGCGGGACGTCGAACTCCTGGTCCTCGTACCGCACGTACAGTCGAACTCGCGCATCGATGATGTCGCCGTTGGCCTTGAGCTCGAAGCGCGGCTTCTGGTCGACCAGATCAGCCACCGAGCTCAGATCGGGAAGATCCGCGCCAAGCAGCGCAGCGACGTGTGGAATCGATTCACCAAGCAGCTCGGGCAGGTCTTCGTGGGACTGCACCATGGCGGGTGAGCGGTAGAGCCGCTGGAGCCAGGCCGGCGTCACCAACTCGCTCACCGGCCGCGCCACACCCTCGGTCGTGTCGATCTGCCAGCCCGGGGTCCCTTCGAACCAGGCGCCGTTCGACAAGGCAAAGCGCCGCTTGTTGCTCTCGAGGTAGAAGACGACCCGCACCCGCAGGCTATCGCCATTGGCCGGGTCGAGCTCGATCCGCGGCTTCAGCGCCTCGTTTGCGAAGCGAAGCTCCATCGATGCGGGCTCGAGCAGCACGCGCCGATCACTGAGCATTTCCAAAACCTCGGCGGCATCCTCGCCTCGAAGCTCGGCCGTCGTGGCCTGCCCCCGGTTCGTGTTTCGGGCGAGAGCCCGAAACAGCGGACGCTCATCGATCGACACCATGTTGAACGCGCCGAGCGCATCACTGATGGGCACCATGCTCCGCGAGCCCGCCAATACCGGCGTCACCGTGATCGAGGCAGGGCGGACCGTCATCCGATATTCAAACTCGAGCGGCTTGTCCAAAGCCTCGACGGGCAACCAGGCATCCATTGGCCCGCGCGCTTCACCGCGCTTGGCCTGCATCTCGCGCGGCGAGAGAATCTCGAGGGCGCCACCATCGCCACCCGCTGAGCCACGCCGCCGTCGTCGGGAACGCCGCCGCTTGCCGCCCGCGGAAACCGTCCCTGGCACGTGCACAGGCTCGGTCTTCTTTTTCTTCTTGCTCTGCTGCTGCGGTCCCTTGACGCGTGGCGGTCGCACTTCATCGCGCAGGGCCACCATGACCGCAGCGACGTGCTTGCAGTGCCCAGTGGGACCGCGCCAGCCTGGACAGCTGCAGCTCGATTCCCAGCTATCGCTCTCTTCATTGTAGGTCGCCTCGGTATGGTAAGGCTCCTCGGCCGTGCGGACCGAGATCTCGCCACTGACCGTGTGCTCTTGCTCCTGCAGGTTCTCGACCGCTTTGCGCCGCGCGTACAGACGACCGCGCAAGAACGCATTGCCACCGGTCACACGTTGAATGCCCCGGTCGCTCATCGAAGCGAGCTTCTTGCCCACCGAAGTGGTGGGCTCACGCCAACTGGACGCAGCTTCGTCAACAATCGCCTCGGGAGCGACTTGTTCGTCTACTGATTGTTGGATAGCAGTGTCGGCCATCGAATGACGTTGGAGGCTAGCGGGACCCAAACGGAACTACGCGCTTTGCGTCTCTTCCCCTAGCGGCGTCGTTGCTCGATCTACCGTGGATCCCGGTGTAGGCCGCAACCGCCGCTACTCCTCGCATCTTACACACACCTCGGAAGACTGCAACTCCAAGCCCCCCCCCGGGGCTGAAGCTAGTCGGAGGCTCGGACCAGGGCCTCTGGCAGCAGGAGCGAGGGGCTCCCCGTCGTGAAGACCCAGAGCTGGTGAGCAGCGCGGGTAGCCGCGATATGGAGCAGGTGCCGGGTCTCCTCGTCCACGGGGAACGCGGCCCGATTGCACTCGACGATAACCACGTAATCGAACTCGAGGCCTTTGACCTGTCGCACGTCTGTCACATCGACGCCCGGCCGGAACGGGAAATCCTGCTCGGCGATGCGGCGAAGGTTCGGCACCTCGCCGTGGCGAAGGCCCTTGTAATAAACGTCCGCCTGCTCGGGGTAGCGGGAAATGACGGCAATCGACGAGAGCGGCTCCGAGCTGACCAGATTCCGTAGCGCCTCGGAAAGGAAGCCCACGGCCTCGCCACTGCCGCCAAACTGGAACAGCTCGACCGGCGCGCCATAGCGAGTGGCCTCGCCCGAGACCTCGTTCCGAAGCGGGCCAAGCACGTCCGTCGCGAACTCGAGGATCTCGTGCGTCGAGCGGTAGGCGAGCTTGAGCGGCTCGATTTCGATGTGGTCGAGCTTCAGCTCCTGGAGCACGTGCCGCCAATCACTGAAACCATTGTCCAGGTGAAGCTTCTGCGCGATGTCCCCGGCAAGCGTGACGCTCTGCTGCTCGGTCGCGGTGTCGAGTACGACCGCCAGCTCGACCGGGCTCATGTCCTGCGCCTCGTCGACGAAAATATGCTCGTACTCGAGCGGGCCTCGGCGCCCGGAGAGTGGGCCCCGAAGCATCTGGAAGATTCGTAGCAGGAGCGCGTCGTCTTCGCGGTCGAGCTCGGCGGGCTCATCGTTGTCGAGGCCATCGGCGCCGGTGCTACGCACGTGCGCATCATCGCCTTCTTCGAGCGTCTCTTCGTACTTCATCAAGACGGCCATGGAATGCCGGCTGCACCATGAATGTACCCATTCGATTTCTTTGTCGCTCAGCGCGTCGGGTGCCCAACGTTTGAACGCGCTGACGAGCCGCTGGTGATCGGTCAGCAGGTCGGCCCACGCCGTCACGATGTCCCGACTGCGCTCCGTCCAGCGATGACAGATGCGCCCGAGCGCGTGCCGAGCTCCGACCGACACCTGCTGGGCCTCTCCGTCGCGCTCCTGAAGCCACTGTGAAAGGACCTCTAGCCGCACGCCGAGCGCCTCGGCAGCCGTACCACGCCAGATTCGAGTGACTGCGGCGCCACCCTCGCCTCGACTGGCTTCATCGAGAAGCTCCGCCTCGACCTGCTCGGTGAGGTCGGCGACGTAATGATCGATCGCGCGCAACATCGCCGGATGCTTTTTGAGCCGGACCACGTGCGTGGGCGTATCCTCGACATAGCGCGTGGTGAGCTTGGGAATGTGACGGCGCCTTTGCTGCTCGGCCCAGCGCTGGAAGGTCTCCACGGGCACGTCCTCGACGCCCAGCGCCGGAAGAACGCGGGAAATGTACCGAACGAGCGCATCGTTGAAGACGATGACGAGCATTTGGTCTGAACGGAAGCGCTGCGGATCTTGGAACGCGAGGTACGCCAGCCGGTGAAGCCCGATGGTCGTCTTGCCGCTGCCGGCGCCGCCTTGAATCACGACGAGACCCGAGGTGGGCTGGCTGATCAGATCGAATTGGCGCGGGTCGATGAGCGCGGTGATCTCGGAGAGATGCTTGTCCTCGCGCAGATCATCATCGCCAATCCCGAGCTCGCCGGGCCGATGGTGCGATTCGGGGCGCATGGCCGAGCCCTGCCCGCCCGAGAGCTTCGTCGACTGATCAGCGACGCGACTCCACACGTCATCGCGCGAGCGCCTGAACGTACCCTGCGGCGTGCCGATGCGGCGGAGCTTCCCTGTGGTGATCGACAGGTTGCGACGAACGAGCACTTCGCCTTCGACCTCCCGGTCGCCGAAAATCTCGTCGTAGTCGTCGCCTTCTTCGTAGCGGTAGTAGACGCGGCTGACCGGCGCGTCCCGCCAGTCGACGATACGCACGCCGGTCTTGGGATCGAGGAAGGTGCTCCGGCCGATGAGTATCTCGCGCTTGCGGCCCTCTTCTTCCAGAACCATCCGGCCGAAGTACGGCGACATCCGGTCGACCACGCCTTCGGTCACCTTGGCGCGGCGCTGCGCCACCTGCTGAAGCCGCTCCATCTCCTCGACCAGCGGCGGGATGTCCTCGAGCCGCGCCTCCCGGATCTGATCACGGAGCGCTATCAGCTCGGTGTCGTAGTCGATGAGCCGACCGCGGTGCGCGGGGCGCTTGGCCTGAGCGGTCCGATGCACGCGGGCAAGGACTTTCTCCTCCTGGCCGACGATTTCGTCCATCTCCTCGTCTCTGTGAGGAGCGTCTACTTCCGGGCTTGGATTGAGCTCGAGCTGCTTCATTTTGCGCGTATCAAGGGCGACTCATGTCCCGATTAAGCGAATTCGGGGACGAGTAGCACGATTCTGAAGCCCATCCAAGCGTGAACGCAAAGCCCTGTGCTTTGGCGTAGATGCGTCAGTCGAGCGGCTTGAGCAGGATCTTGGACCGGCGCCCCTGGTCGTAGTGTGAACGCCGCGATTCGGGCAGCTCGTTCAGGTCGCAATTGTCGAAGCCATGCTCGCGAAACCAGTGCGAAGTCTGAGTCGTGAGCACGAAGAGGCGGCCCAGGCCCTGGGCGTCGCATTGGCGTTCGAGG
>Ga0316193_10000684_pt1 | contig 21694 bp, 22 predicted proteins | sample MerIslsedime2_MG_FD_207735 | JGI IMG/M metagenome (GOLD analysis project Ga0316193, IMG submission 207735) | Coastal sediment microbial communities from Maine, United States - Merrow Island sediment 2 | ecosystem: Environmental > Aquatic > Marine > Coastal > Sediment | place: USA: Maine... | reverse complement strand
CCAGGTCAAGGCACAACCCCATGCCAAACGCGCCCTGGAGATCGCCGCCGCCGGGGGACACAGTCTGCTCATGCTGGGGCCGCCGGGGACCGGCAAGACCATGCTTGCCTCCCGCCTGCCCGGTATCCTGCCGCCCATGACAGAACAGGAGGCACTGGAAACCGCCGCCCTGCAATCCATCAGCGAACGCGGCTTTTCCATCAGGCAGTGGCGCAAGCGGCCATTTCGTGCCCCCCACCATACCGCCTCGGGCGTGGCACTGGTGGGTGGAGGCAGCCACCCCCGCCCGGGTGAAATCTCCCTTGCCAACAACGGGGTCATGTTTCTCGACGAACTGCCGGAATTCGATCGCCGCGTACTGGAGGTGTTGCGTGAACCACTGGAGTCGGGCCGCATCACCATCTCCCGTGCGGCACGCCAAGCGGAGTTTCCCTCCCGCTTCCAACTCATCGCGGCGATGAATCCCTGTCCCTGTGGTTACCTCGGCCACAATAACAGCCGCTGTCACTGCACGCCGGAACAAATTAGCCGTTATCGTCACCGCATCTCAGGCCCCTTGCTCGATCGCATCGACATGCATATCGAGGTTCCCAATGTTCCCATTCATGTTATGAATAAAAAAATGGACAAAGAAGAGCCGAGTCACACCGTACAACAACGTGTCATCCGCGCCCGTGAACGTCAACTGAGACGGTGCAAAACCGCAAACAGTCAACTCAATACCACGCAGGTGGAAAGAAGCTGTAGCTTGCAGGAAGGCGATCAATTATTACTGGAACAGGCGATAGAAAGGCTGGGGCTGTCGGCACGGGCCTATCACCGTATATTGAAAGTGGCACGTACCATTGCCGATTTGGCCGAAGCAGAACACATCCGCACACCCCACATCACTGAGGCGATCGGCTATCGTCGCCTGGATCGGCTGCAACAATACTAAAAATATCGAACCACCCTACCGTCAGTGCAAAAACATGGCCGCGCTGCGGCCGGCCACGTTTATCTTTTTCACCCGCTAGTTCTCGGCATGGATGATCATATCCAGGCCTTTGTCATAGACATCGGATTCGACCTCCATGAGTCCGAGGATGGTATGGAAGATGTGATCGTGCGATACCGGTTCACGGGCCTTGGCCTTTAAGGCGGCCTTGTCGATATCGTCATAATTATCAGCAAACCAGAACAATGCAGCCGGATTCTTTTGTGCATCGGGCGCCATAAAATAGGGCATACCGTGTAAATATAAACCCTTTTCCCCCAGTGATTCACCATGGTCACTGATATACGCCATGGCGGCCTCGAACTTGTGAGTATTCTGTTTCAGCAGTTCGATAACCTTGGCGAGAAAATAATCGGTATAGAGAATGGCATTGTCATAGGCATTGCTGATCTCTTCCTCGCTGCATTCATCCAGCAGATTGGACTGGCAGGCGGGGGTAAACCGTTCAAATGCCTTGGGATAACGTTTGTAATAGGCCGGACCGTGATTACCCATCTGATGCAGGATGATCATGATGTCTCCCGTCGGGTGTTGATCGATAAAGGCTTGCAGTCCTTCCAGCATGCCTTCATCGCGGCACTCAACATCGCAGCGATGGTTTTTGTCCGGTGTCTTGAAATCCTCATAGGACACACGCAGGGCCACGCCCTTGGAATCCGAATTATTGTCGCGCCACAGTGCGTGCACCCCGGCGTGTGTCAGGACATCGAGCAGGTTTTCCGTGGCACGGCCCTTGCCATCATCGTATTGGGAACGTTCGAAGCCGGAAAACATACAGGGTACCGAAACCGCGGTCGAGGTGCCGCATGAGGCCATGTGGGGAAAGCTGATCACATTTTCCTTGCTGAGCCGGGGATTGGTCTGTTTTGCATAACCGTTCAGTGAAAAATGGTCCGCCCTGGCCGTCTCACCCAGCACAAAAATGAGCAACTCCCGCTCGACATCAGTAGCGGCTATCCTCGCATCCAGGCCGATGGGTTTGACCGGGGCATCATCCACAGCGGCCAGCTGCTTGGCGTATTTGCCTGCCGAGTAGAGATAGAACAGGGGGTTGGAATACTGCCGCAGGGGTTTGTGTTCGCGAAAGAAAGAGGCATAGGTCTTGCCGAGCATGAACAGTTGGGCGGTAATGAGCAGCAGGACAATGAGGAGCAGTTTGGCCTTCCCGAACAATTCCTGCCGCAAGGGCCGTTGCCTGATATTCACCTTGTAGACAAAGATGGACGGTATCACGCCCAGCAGGAGTACATACAACAGCAGTTTGAAACTGAACAGATCGAGCGATTCGCTGACACTGGTGGCCACCATGTTCTGCAGCATGGTGTCGTCGATCACGACATTATAGCTGTCCATGAAATAACTGGTCAGTGAAGACACCAGCAACAACAGGATAAACAATGGCCGGGTGGTATAGCGAGAACTCACCAGGGTCAGCACAATACTGACCAAGGCCGTGAACAACACTGCAAGCGAACAAATAAAAACCGCATGGCTCAGTGACAGCGGGTAGATCGCAATGACGTTCCGGAAAAAGGCGAGGTTATAAAACGCCATCAGCATCACGGCCAGTAAAATGCTCAATTTGCCGTGGGTCAGACTGAAACGGCTGGTGCCTGGAGAAAAATATGTTGCCTGGTCCTGCATATATCGATTACGTCCTTCAAACCAGCTTCCAGCCTGATTTTCCCAATGGTAAAACAAATGCGCGGGTGATTATTCCAAGCTAGAATTCATATTCTTGTCTTGCGAAACAATGAGACCGGCCGGTAAAAAAAGAGTTCAATAAATTTCCTTGGCTCTAGGCTAGCAGATTCTATCCGATAATCTACAGCCTTGCTTTTTAAATAATAAGCTATTGCAAATTGTTATCATTCACATCTTGACCAATCACACCCGGGATCTTGCGGGGGAACTCGCCGAATAAAAACCAAACCGCAAAGTGCGCCAAGGACGCGAAGTAAAAGAATTTAACCTACATGAGGCCAAATGTAATGCGGTGAAGTATTGATGATGTAAACTTTATATATTTATACACTCGTATTTTAGTTTTTTCGACCTCGTGACCAGATGTTCACAACAATCATTTTCTTTGCGGTTTGAACTTTATTATATCAAAACGAAGCACCGAGGCGGATGTAATACTGATCCTCGCCACCGGCATCGATGCCCTTGGCATAACCAAGGGCGAACTGGACAGGCAGGTAATAAAACAACACACTATCGACATTCACCTCGAGGCCATAGCCACGATAATATTCTTTTTCCTCATGATCTTCTTTCCAGGTTGTACCGATGTCATAAAACAGACTGCCATGAACCTGATGCACACCCAGCGGCGGGGCCATGAAGCCGCGTTCGATGCGTTTGATGGGGAAGCGATACTCGGCACTGCCGAGGCGCATACGGCGACCGATGAGTTGCGGCAGGCCTTCCGGATAACCACGCAGGCCGAATTCACGCCGATCAAAGGGGTACCATAAAAGGGATTGAGCAATGAACTGATGTTGGAATCATCACTATCGATACCGCCGAGGCGAAAGGGATTGGGTGTATCGGTGCCCTTGCCCTCTACATAGCGCAGGGCAAATACATGCTCGCCACCGAGGCGAATGAACTCGCGCCAATCGGCCAGATAGACCTTGCCGCTAAAGTCGCTGTTGCCAATGGCATCACTGTCTTCCATCACCAGGGCGATATCACGCCCACTGCTGCGGCTGACTGACTTGATATGCCGTTCAGTGGAATCATATACCAGTGCGGCACCGGCAATCAGGAAGGCGATCAATTATTACTGGAACAGGCGATAGAAAGACTGGGGCTGAAAGTGGCGCGCACCATCGCCGACCTGGCCGAAGAAGAGCATATCCTGACACCCCACATCACCGAGGCGATCAGCTATCGTCGGCTGGATCGGATGGAAAAGAATATTTAACCGCAAAGAACGCGAAGAAAAAATAAAATACCCCTGTCTTCCCCGTGCCTTGCCAAAACATGAAGCATCTACATTCCTGCCATGAGCAGGACAGAATAATGCCCACCCTATCACTTGGCTCCAATCAGTTCATTCCGTAACAACTTTGGCATGTATTTTCCATATACCGGCCATGACGCTCGCAGCAATGATCCACCATATTCCAACCCAAATTATTTCAGGTAAAAATGTTAAATCCGCCAGTGTTGCACCATCACCATAATGGCGGCCATCAATCAATTGTAACGGGGCACGAAAGGCATTGAGCATGATATAGACGCCAACGAACTCCATAAATCGAGGCAAGGTATTACCCCGCACATAGCGAAAAGAGATATAGAGTGTGCCCGTGATCACAAGCAAAATAATAATCGTGATGATATCACGCGCCCACAAGAGGCCACAGATCACAATAAAACCTGCAATCAGCATAGCAAGCCACTGATTATTTTGACCTGACGATCTTGCGCCAAAGTAGATCACTGCACCCCACAGGCTTGCCCCGAGATATCCGGAGAAAGAGATAAAAGCAGCCCATCCACCCAGCGTGTAACAACGGCCTGCGCCGCTGAAGAAAAGTTTAATCCGATCGACATCGCCCCCACTCAGGAGTGCCGCAAAGCCATGCGAGATTTCATGGAAGAAGGTTTCCAGCCAGGCAAAGGGCCAGTGTATTATGGGGATGTAGGACAAAACGAAAGCACCTATGATAAAGGCGATAAAGATGGTCTTATCTTGTTTTAATGACAACATTTTACCTGCTCTTCAATGGCTGCCACATTAATCGTAGCGGGGATATAAAAACAATCGAACCACTATACCCGTAGGCATAGCGGTTCATGGATGATTGATATGACAGAAAGCCGCAGGAAAACCCCGAACGACTAGCCGAAGAGACCCGCAAGCAAAAAACCTACCGCGATATAGGTCGCCGCTTCAATCGCACCGACCGCCAGATTTTGTTGTTTATCCACCTCTGCCGCGACATCGACACCGGGCAGGATTAATTTGCGTGTCACAATAGCAAGGAGTGTTAAGACAATTAACATAACAATGGATGACGTAACCCAGGCAAGAAGATTCACAAACCCAGTATCGCCCCCGAATATAACAATACCCGAGGCTGCAGTTACCGCTAAGGCAATACCAATACGATGCCCGGTGAAACGCAGCGCGAGTGCCATATTGCCTTTTTCAATTTCCACTTGCATACCCATTTTGCCGTGCCGTTTTGCAAAAACATGCCGACGATAGGCCGTGGCGACCATCAAGATGATCTGTGTAAAGACAAACCCGATTAAAACCAGCAACATCCCCGACCAGGTGTTGCTGTCAACCCAGATCATGATTGCACGTAACATGATCGCCGTGGCAATCATATTTCCGGCATCCACAATTGCCGCAGCGGTATTGCCTTCCATGATCTGCTCATGGATCGATATTTCAGGCATGGCAATATGATCGAAAACCTTGCGGGTGAACGCCATTAGCACAATACCCAGACCACCATATCCCAACATAATCAAGGCTTCATGGATTGGGGTCAGCGCGGCATCGCCCGAAACCGCGCCCATGAGCATGATGGCAAGGGCCAATACAGCGCCCGCCAGGGAAATGCCATAGGCATGATTGTCCCGCTTAGTTAACTCATCATGCGATGAGACGTTACCGATGACGCCGGCAATTTTTCGCATACCCGCCATCAGGGAAATGATGATCGCTAAATCTATGGCATAATACAGCGCCAGATTACTTTCAATTCCTATAAAATCAAACATTTTGTTTCTCCATTATTCTTAAAATTCATTATCCGCTGGTGGATTACGTCGTTTATTTACCACCACGAAAACTTCTGGAACCGCTACTGCTGCCTCTGAAACCGGACGATTGATAGCCGCCGTAGCTGGATGATCGTTTCGTGACACCACCGGAGCCGTAACGGTTACTTGCCTGGGATTTGGCGCCATATTGTTTGTTGGAGCTGCTTCGACCGTAGGCATAGGTGCTCTGTCGTTTTGCTGTGGCCCTGCTGCGGTAATCTTTTTTGGGTTTGGAGGGCGTGATACCCTTCTTTTTCAGGTTTTGCGAACCCTTTCGCCAACCATCCCTGTCGCCGGAGGTGCCATAGGAAGAGCGGCCATAATCATGGTAGTAACTATGTCTTGGCTGGCTATACCAACTGCCATAGCCGATCGGTCCACCATAATAACCATACCGTGGTCGCATCAATGCGCTAAAGAAAGCATATTGGCCATACCAGGCCCAGATACTGCTGCCTGAACTGTTTGTTGACCACTGGCCATAATTCGGGTTGCCCACCAAATAACTGCCTGGAACTTTGCCACCCGAGGACGCACTATTGCTTGCGGCATCACTTTTCGGAATGTTCACTCGCGCCAATTTTCCATTTGACAAATCGGCCAGTGTGTTCACAAGGTCAATCAAAGATTCATTAAAGATCAGGCCATCACTTGCGACATAAATACCATTGAGTTCATCGATTGAAGTCGCGTAGGCCTGTTTGGTTTCCGGATTCTTGTTGACGGCCCGGGTGCGCTTGAGCAGCGACTGATACGGAACCCCATTCGATGTCGCATCATTATGCAAGGTGTCCGCGACATCACTCATGGCAGGGTTAATTGCCTTTAACTGCTGCGCATAGGTTTTTGTGATAATGGCATTGCGTAATGTGCCACGATCAAGTTCATTTTTTAATAACTCAAGTCGCTTGTTGACCGCCTGATAGGCCTTTTGGGTCTCTTCTGGATAACGGTTGCCACATGCCGAGGTGAGTAAAACAGCGAGAACGACAAATAGCCATCCTGTCCGTTTGTAAAGTTGCTTTGACATTATATCTCCTTGTACAAAATAAGCGCTGATGCTGTTTTACCCTGATTTATTAATTGTGCCTTATTAACTCTGCAGGGCGTACTTTATCATTTCACATGAGGGCAGTGCTTCTTCTCTGGCGACCACAAACAGGGCGGACGAATTTACTTGCTGATTTGAAGGAGGGTTACAATGTAATTCGCCAGAATCATTATCAATATAACCAATCGCCGTACCCAGATCATTGATGGACAGTGCACAAACGATATCAGACCAGCGTTTTTTATCCACGCAGACATCATAGCGCAGATATTCATCTCCGGAGTTAGAAAACATGTTTTCAATGATTTGTTCTGAACCGGGCGCAACAAAGGCACGCACAATCATTTCGGGGTAGGCCCGAATCGGTCGTATCAAGACATTCGCGCCAATCGACGTTAATCTTTCACGATTTGCATCATCTACACACTCAGCCAGAATGGTCCCTTTAAAACCAAGCTCTCGCAAACGAGAGACCATATCAAAGCTTCGCCCATCAGAGGTCTTGTCGCCCTCTTCTTTTGCCAGAATGATGGCGATCCTGGCTTCAAGGATATTAATGGCCTGCATATTTTCAAGCAAATCAGCCCGCCCCGTGTAATGCGCAACCCCTTTATGTTCACGCAGGGATTTTGGCAGTCCATGAGGAAATTGACTGGTCAGTATTTGAATCGGTGTCTCAGCAAAATCACGACTGGTACGAAATTGTTCGATCAACTTGTGAAGATATTCTTCACCATTTGATGAAGGCGTGTTCAATATCGCAATAAAATCATTCATGTTCCATCTCCAGTCCCCTTTTAACATTTTTTCACGCTTACTGGCACGATAATCAAAATAGTCCCCGGCGGCCTTGGCGACAATAAAGATGCTGCCGACAAATAAAATCAAAATGGTTGAAAGCCTGCCCCAGAAGGTCACGGCCGAGATATCACCATAACCCACCGTGGTGACCGTGGTCAGCGTGAGCCAGGAGGCGTCCCAAAAGGAGAGTTTTTCGAATGACATCATGGCCACGACATGGCCAACCAACATGACGCTTAGATAGGCACTGGTTTTCTTGAGTGAAGAACCGATATCGGCATTCAATAAAGCAATTTTATTGAAATGCCGACGCCTTTGGAAAAAAAAACTGTAATGCATCGCCTCGCCCGGTGTTGTCTATTTTTTTGTGTTCATGCTAACTAGGCGTTCCAAATGCCAGTTCAGCCACAACGGTGTGCGGAGCAATGGCTGGCGGCTTTTCAAGACACGCTGTAAATACATCCCTGTACGCTCGACAGCAGCGTCCTTCTGCTGACGGTCTTGAAAAGCCGCCAGCCATTGCTACTATACCTTTTACTACCAGTTCCCAACCAGGTGATCTGGTATTTGGAACTTTTATTTAGCACTTTCAACCCTATTATTTTTGTGAAATGTCACAATTTCGTCTTGTATTTTTTTACGAATTAATTCACGCTCATCGGCATCCAGTTTATAACGTTTGCCGAGAATCTCATAATCCTGGCGAGCTAAAGACAGCGTTAAACGCGGACGCTTGGCTTTTCGATAAGACAAACCAATAATACTTCTGATTTGATCGGAAGGTGTCAGTCCGTTTTTTGCCGCGACCTCGCGTATAAAATCGGGCACGCCTGCACGTAACTCAAAGGCAACCTGAATGGCCTTTATTGCGTCAGTAGAGCTGGACTTCTTTGCTTTTTTATTAGTCATTTCACTTTGGCCACATCTCTTCGATTTTCCGCACAGGAATATAGGCAATCAAATAGACATCCGTCTTACCACCCTCAAAAACCTCGATACGGATCGCATGCCGGCGCTGATCGCTGATCAGATAGTAATAGTCAAAGGGAATAGAGGATTCCTTTTCATCGGGCAGCGATTTACCACGGTAGTCGCCCTCATGCAGATAAGCCTCGTGAAATGCTTCCTGCAAATAGCGGGGGCTTGTCCAACCCTCGAATTCTGCCGGATTATTTTCTCTTTGCAATACATGTGTAGTACCGGTGTCGGGGTCCATGATGGCCCCAAACTGTTGCAGTGAAAAGATTGAACCCACATCTTCAGGAAAAACCCGCATCTCAACAGCTATCGTGTCTCCTGCGTGTTGCGGTGCCGTTGACAAGGAATATTCGCGTTGATTTGCAGTAAAACAAAAAGCACTAACCGCTTCTTGCCGGGGGTTTAAATCATAAGTCTTGATCCCCTTAATCAAAAACTCCTGATTACTCAATCCAGCCTGATCGCAAAAACCAAATTTAACAATATCACCAATACCGAGATGCCTTGGGTGATCAAGCACGTGATCACCTTGGGCATCATCCTTACCACCTTTGCTAAAGCGTTTAAAAAATCCCATGACTTAAGAATTGGCTTCAGATTTCAACTGGTCCAGAATGCTGGCGCCACTTGATTTGCCTTCAATAATGCCCGCAGCGCGCATTTTATCCGCCAAATCATCACCACTCTCTTCTTTCTCCAGCTCCAGGGCCGCATTCATGCGATCGGTGCGTTGCTGTTGACGTTGCTTGATACGTTTCATGGATTCAGCCGCATTTGTCAGGGAAGAATTCGATCCAGAGGTACGCGATGCCAGGGCACTTTGCGCTTTTTGTACACTCTCCGTGGATTTAATCACCGCCACTTCACGCTTCATGGTATCCAGGCTATTTTCTGTCTTTTTAATGACATCCTTTAACTGCCGAACACTTTGGCTATGGCTTTCAAGTAAGGCCTCCTGCGGCTGTAATTCATCCTGCAGTTGCGCAATTTTGTTGGCTATTTCAGTTGCCAGGCCTTCATCGTTTTTGGCCAGGGCTTTGCGGGCGTAGCCCATATGTTCATCAACACTTGCATTTAAGTCTTTCACCTTACGCTCGACGGCCATTCTTTGTGATATCACCACGGTCAGTTCTTCTTTGGCCTTTTGTAACGATGACGAGGCGCCACGAATTTCCTGATCCAGGATACGAATCGCCTGTGAATCAACAATCGCTTCGCCAGCTTCCGTCGCGCCGCCACGAATAGCGGTCAGAATTTTTTTCATAACGCTCATAAATACTCCTCGTTATTAACAGGGTGGGGATAAACCGGGATTATTTTAGATACTCAGCAACACCATCAAATGATTCCAGCGTGTTTTCACTCAACACTTCGACTTCGTGAATGATCTCATCGATGCCTGCTGAAGCGGATAAGGCGCCAAAAATGACGTACTGTGTCCCAATCTTTGAAAATGCGGACAGTGGCATGGGCAGATTCATGGTCATCAGTTCATCCAGTAACTCTTCCTTACACCCGGGCTTGATTTCACCTTCTTTCCATAGATGTGTGACACACAGGATCTGACTGTCATCAAGCGTGATATAGACTGGAAATTCTTCTCGATCCGCAATGGAGACCTGTAAAACCGGAACATCACCTGAAATCACTTCTGCCGTAAATTGCATCCTCTCATCCGTTGAAGCCTGGATAAAGGAAGCCTCAAGTTGTTCTAGGGTTGGTTGCTTGCTCACTGAATACCTCCGTTTTAGTGTTGCGTTGATCCTAGTCATGGTGCCATAATATGTCAAGACATAATATGGCAATATTTAACATATTGATAATTATAGTTTTTATCACTCATAGGGGAAAAGGCTGTTCTGTTTTTCCCAGGCCTCATAGTGATATCGGTAAAGCTGACCACTGCCGAGCCGATTCACCTTGATCGAGGCCAGATCATCAAAATAGCCCTGACTGAATTCAAACGCAGCCAGCAGCTTTCCCTTCGTGCTCCACCGATCATTCACGGGTAAGCGTGCCAATGCAGTGATCCTGGCCTTGGCGCCCCGCCCGTGCCTGGTAGCGATGCTCCATCCCCATTCCCCAAAACTCGGCACATTATGATGATATTGTTCCACGGTGCCAAAGCCCGCAGCCTGCAGGGTTTTTCCAATACTCATAAAGGCCTTTTCCGCATGATAAGGGGATGTGGATTGCACACTGATGGCGCCATCACCACTCAATAGCCGATATAATTTTTTATAAAAGCGGGATGAATAAAGCTTATTCAGATCAGGATGGCTGGGATCAGGCAGATCAACAATAATCGTATCAAAGACATTTTCATTTTGGATAAGATCATCGACCAGCAGATAGGCATCGCCATAATGAATGTCCACACGCGGATCATTCAGGCTATTCGCATTGAGTTTAAGCAGCGGCCCGTTGATCGCCTTACCATCTTGAAATAATGGTTTTGAGAAAAAATTAACCAGTGATTTGTCCAGATCAAGCAGGGTCACTTGTTCTGGGTTCCAGCGTAGTACATCACGTAGTCCCAGGCCGTCACCCCCGCCAATGATAAGAATTTTATCATGCCGTGCTGAAGCGGCCATGGCAGGATAGGTCAACATGGCATGGTAAATACGTTCATCAAGCGATGAGAATTGTGTTCGCCCATTGATGAAGAAATAGTAGGCCGGCTCTTTATGCGGATCGAGTATCCGCTTAGTCACGACAAGATGCTGGTAAGTGGTATTTGTGCGATAGATGACCTCATCACGATAAAGCAAATCCTCCATTGCCGCATCCCATTTAGCGCCGTATATCCCAACGCTCAGAACCAAACTCGAGACAAGGACGTGGCCTATCAAGAGAAGCTCCTTCCATTTTAATTTTTCATAAAACAAAATATAGAAGACAAGGCCGACCATCAGATTGGCTGTGGCGGTAAAGGCGGCGGATAATGTAGGTTCGAGTGCGAGCATAAACAAAACCCAAATTGCCGCACCCGCTCCCGCACCGATATAGTCAATACCGTAAATATCCCCGGTATTATGCTCCAGATTTTCCCGATACAGGGATTGTCGAACACGGGCAATGAGGGGGATCTCTGCCCCAATCATCACGCCAAGGAAAAAACCAAGTACATAAGGCATATGCTCGGCGAACCAAATCCCTTTCGTTACTAAACCACCACGTGGCACCATGTCAGGGGGTAAACGAAAGGTATCTGCAATGATCGTTGGGAATTCATAGACAAAGGAAAATACCGCGCCAATGATCAAGATCGCACTCACCCCGCTCAGGGCAATAATCAATTCGAGCCAGGCAAACCCGGTGAAGGGGCACTTGATATAACGCGCGAGAAAGGCGCCGATACCCATGGATACAATCATGATGCCGATCATGCTAAAAATAACGGTTTCGATAGAACCCAAAACACGCCCGGCATAATGCGACAAAAGATATTCGTAGATCAAGCCGCAGCCGGCAAGCACGGCCATGATGGCAAATATGGTGAGATCTTTATGTCTTGCCGAAGTCAGCATGGTGTTTGTCTTTTAAGTGAAATCACGACTGTCCCGTTAAGAAACAACGAAGCGGCTTGAATCTCCGAGAATTATTACCATGGAATTGTAAATAAACACTGTAAAATATGTCGATTCAAACCGTGACTCATGTTAGCACGATTCCAGCTCAAGCACTCAAATTGATACCGCGGCATGAATTTAAATACGAGGAAAACAGCATTAAATTTATAAAAACACTTTTTCAACGCGAAGACGCAAAAACGCAAAGAAATAAATTATTTAACAAAGAATAATTAGAAATAACAAATAAACTCTAACTCAATAGTGTATAAACATTAATAATGTTATTCATTTTTCTTGGCGTCTTCGCGCCTTTGCGTTAAGTTGTTATTCTTGTCTCAAAACGAAGCACCTAGCCGAACATAGTATTGATCCTCACCACCGGCATCGATGCCCTTGGCATAACCAAGGGCGAACTGGACAGGCAGGTAATAAAACAACACGCTATCGACATTCAGCTCGAGGCCATAGCCACGATAATATTCTTTTTCCTCATGATTTTCTTCCCAGGTCGTACCGATGTCATAAAACAGGCTGCCATGAACCTGATGCACACCCAGCGGCGGGGCCATGAAGCCGCGTTCGATGCGTTTGATGGGGAAGCGATACTCGGCACTGCCGAGGCGCATACGGCGACCAATGAGTTGCGGCAGACCTTCCGGATAACCACGCAGGCCAAATTCACGCCGATCAAAGGGTGTGTCATAAAAGGGATTGAGCAATGAACTGATGCTGGAACCATCACTATCGATGCCACCGAGGCGAAAGGGACTGGGGGCATCGGTGCCCTTGCCCTGCACATAGCGCAGGGCAAACACATGCTCGCCACCAAGGCGAATGAACTCGCGCCAATCGGCCAGATAGACCTTGCCGCTAAAGTCGCTGTTGCCAATGGCATCACTGTCTTCCATCACCAGGGCAATATCACGCCCGCTGCTGCGGCTGACCGACTTGAGATGCCGTTCGCTGGAATCGTATACCAGTGCGGCACCGGCAATATTGTCGGTTGTTTTATTCAGCGCAGCCACCCCCGTGGCACGAAAGGCATCCTCACTCTGTTTTTTTATGGCCGCAAGATTGAATGACCAACTGCTGTCCCGATCAATAAAGGGAAAGACAATCTCAAGGCGCTCATTAATGCCGCGGCGGATTCGACTGAGCTTGTCACCGCCATCAAGAAAAAAATCATATTCATGTTCAAAATTAATCTTCAGCAGGGGATACCAGCCATCATAGACATAATCGAGCTCCCCCAGCCACCATGCATTCTCGGTATCGTAGGCCAGGTCAAGGGCATAATTGTGTCGTTGTAGACTGTCCGAACCACCTGTCACCACGCCAATTTCACTACGCTGTTCATCGAATAAAAGGTGAGGGAACCACCAATAGGGCCGCAGTGTCTCCCATGGTGAATAGGGATCGGCCTTCGCCGCCTTTACCTCAACGGTGCGTTTCAGTGCCTGCCCCGATGGTCCCTTGGCAACAATGGGGGTTGGTAAGCTAGCCAGGCTTGACTTGGGCAGGTAATAGACATCCAGACCATCGCCGCTATAACCAATATAATAGAGATCACCCCCGGCGGTCATTACCGGGGACAAGGCAGCACCGAGGCTGTTGGTGAGTGTGGTGGTCTGGCCGGTCTGCGTATCATAGCGCCGCACGTTATAGACGCCGCCGTGGTCCGAACTGTAGAGGATATAACGACCGTCAACCGTGTATTGAGGCTGGTTATCGATGGCGACATCATTCGTGATGGAAGTCCATTGCCTGCTCTGCACATCAAAGCGTTCCAGATTCCAACCCGTAGCGGGGCGCCACACGGCGGCGATGATATGGTTTTGCCCTGGCGACCAATCGATCGCACCGACCGTTTCCCAATCCTTTCCGCGCCACACCACATCCTGCAGCACGCCATGCTGATTTAATATATGCAATTCATTCCTGGCGGCATCATTCTTTACCGCCACGATCTGCGTGCCATCGGCCGACCAGGCCGCATGGCGATAACGGCCGCATTCGGTCAGGCGCTCAAGCCCATGACCCTGCAGATCGGCCTTATAGAGATCATAATAAATCGTCGCATTGCTGCAGTTTTCCGCTTGCAGCAGGAGTACCCCGGCGGTGGGGTGGACATCCAGGCGACTGCCGCGATTGACCTCGGTGAGCGCCTCTCTCGACCGGTCCGGATTGACACGCATGAGTTGCGCATGTCGTTCACCGTTATAGGCAATGTAATAGGCACGGCCATCGGGAAGCGCCCGGAGCGGCCCGGCGTAATAACCGTCAAGGCTGAGCCGCTGACCCTCGACAAGGCCCTTGGCCTTTATCGCTGCGATCTGTGGGTCGAATTTCCTATGCAGATAGGCCTCGAACTCAGCCCATAATTGCGAGAGGTCCTTGCCGAATACACCCCGCGCATTGTTATTGATAAAAAACGGCAGAATATTATTGGAGTAATGGTCGATCAGGGCCTGTATCTTTTCCCTGCCATAGGTCTCGTGCAGGAATTGATAAAAATAGACGCCATATAAATAGGCCGTAGTACCGGTAGGCCAACTGGCCATGGGCTGATTCACCTGCCGTAATGGTTTGATGCCATTGATCACCTCGGTACGCATCATGCCATCATATATGGCACTCTGCCCTCGCCCGATACCTCGCTGCGTATCGGTTTCCACGTAGGTGGCCAGACCCTCGATGAGCCAGCGTGGCTGGAAAAGGTTTGGGAACAGCAGAAAATGCCGTCCAAAGATATGGCGTAGAGTAGAAGGAAAGCCGGTTGCCTTGTCCAGGTGCAGTATATGGACGTACTCATGCGTCAATACCGTTTCTATCCAACCGGCGTGATCCTCCAGGGTGTCGAGGTCATCAGGGGGGGCGACAAACAGGGTGATCCAGTTATAGGGATAAGGTGTCGCCATGCCATTGGAGAGATCGTATTCATCGGTCAGGACCACATGGGTCTTGCCTGCAGGGGCCCAATCCAGTTGCGTGCTCAAACGCATGTGGATCTGTTCGGCCAGCGACAGGGTATCCCTGGCGAGCGGTTCCAAACCATCATGGTAGTGGATCTTGAAGTGTTCACTTTCCACCGTGTACCAATCCAGTGCCGGATCATGGCTTATGGCGGCCTGTGCATGACCACTCATCAATACCAGCATGATTGCCATGAAGCCATGCAACAGATTTTTCATGCTCACCTTCCCCCTCACGTCATAGCGGATAAGCTAATATATTATTATGATTCATCTCCTGTGAAATAACAGCATGGCTCACCGCGTCCGTTTCAAACTGTTTATCCCTGCCGATCGCATACTGAGTTATTACCAGGGCATCGCCAAGTCCGTGTCCGTTGTGTCCTATGAAGGTCAACGCATTGAGTTCCCGGCGGAAAGGTTACGGCCGTTTTTGAGCCATGATGGCATCATGGGTGAATTTGAACTGGAGTACGATGGCAATCATCGTTTTGTTGCCCTACACAAACTAAAATGAATCGCTCGTTATTTTAACGGAATATCGGATGATTCATTCTGACCGGCCTGTGCCTGTCTCTCGCAACTAGACCCATTCGCGTGGCTTGAGGAATTTTTCATAGAGTTCGGCCTCGGGGCTGCCTGGCTCCGGTTGCCAGTCATATTTCCAGGCCACCAGCGGCGGTAGCGACATGAGGATGGACTCGGTGCGGCCACCGGTCTGCAGACCAAACAGAGTGCCACGGTCATAGACGAGATTAAATTCCACATAGCGACCACGCCGATAGAGCTGAAACTGGCGTTCGCGCTCGCCATAGGGGATGGCCTTGCGTCTGGCGACAATGGGGCGATACGCCTTTATATAGTGGTCACCCACACTCTGCATAAAGGCGAAGGATTGTGCAAAGCCCGCTTCATTCAGATCATCAAAAAACAGGCCCCCGACACCGCGGGGTTCGTCCCGGTGTTTGAGATAGAAATAGTCATCACACCATTGCTTGTATTTCGCATAGGTCTCTTCACCAAACGGTGCACAGGCCTGTTTCGAAAGCGTGTGCCAATGCACCACATCTTCCTCAAAACCATAATAGGGGGTCAGGTCAAAGCCGCCGCCAAACCACCAGATGGGCTCGGCCCCCTCTTTTTCGGCAATAAAGAAACGCACATTGGCATGGGAGGTGGGGACATAGGGATTGTGTGGATGGATCACCAGTGAAACCCCCATGGCCTGAAAATGGCGACCCGCCAGTTCCGGGCGATGCGCCGTGGCCGAGGCCGGCAGGCCTGGTCCAAACACATGGGAAAAATTAATGCCCGCCTTTTCGAATATGGCCCCTTGTTCCATCACGCGGGAGCGTCCGCCGCCGCCTTCGGCGCGGGACCAACTGTCTTCAGCAAACGTGCTTTGGCCATCTTCCTCCGCCAGGGCTCGGCAGATGGAATCCTGTAGCTTCATCAAGTAGGACTTTACGGCATCAATATCGGGCAAACTCACAGGCAATCTCCGCTAAACAATCAGGCAGGGCGAATAATAGCATTGCTCAGGGCATCGCGTATTTCCGTCGGACGCGCATCGCCGCCCACCTTGCCGGGAACGACGAAGTCTATGGTGCCCAGGGTATGGCGCACCTCGTCGACCGTGGTGGCAGGCGGCCCGCCACTGACATTGGCACTGGTGGAAACCATCGGCTTGGCATAAAGCCGACACAGCTGTTGCACCACGGGATGGGCCGAAACTCGCACGGCAAGCGTGGCATGTTCTCCACGCAATAATGTGGAAACCGACTCCTTCACGGGACAAAGCCAGGTCACCGGTCCCGGCCAGCTTGCCCTGAGCTTCTGCAGCACATCCTCCGCCAGGGGCTGCAAATAGGGTTGTAGTTGTTCCATGCTGGCGGCAACCAGGATCAGGCCTTTATGTGCGGGGCGTTGTTTGAGTTCAAGCAGGCGCTGCAAGGCGGCATCATTATCGGGATCACAGCCCAGACCAAACACGGCTTCGGTGGGATAGGCAATAATGCCGCCCTCATTTAAGCACTGCACCGCAGCGTTCAATGCTTCACTTGGGTTTGAAACCAATGTCGACACCACCTTGTTCATAAAAGTCCAAAAAATATAAACCAGTTTACCATGCCATGTAAGAAATAATCGTTTGCCGGGCTGGCCATCACCACGCGGGAATAAGCCTTAAAAGGAATATTCCATATAAAAATACACATATTCAGTACCGACTTCCAGCCTGGACGCGCGATACACCGTTAAAGCTTTTAAGCTCCCCTGACGATGTTGAACTATTACATTTACAAATACACCCCCATGGGGCAGGCTGGGAACGATTCTATGAAACAACACTTTTCGTCTTTGTGGAGCAATATGTTTCGCAAACGCAATCCCCTTACGGAGCACATTACCGAGCTGTGGTCCGCAACGCCCCTGTTTCGAGACATCCCCAAACGCGAAATCCTGCAACTCGTACAGGATATGCCGCCACGGCACTTCAAGGCGGGGGAATTTATTTTCCATAGTGGTGATCAAGGGGCGGGGGCTGCAGTCATTCTGCACGGCAAGGTCGAGATTCAATCCGCCGGCGTCAAACTCGCCGAACTTGGTGACGGTGATTTCTTTGGCGAGATCGCCCTGGTCCTCGATGTTCCCCGCACCGCCGATGCCATTGCCGTAACAGAAACTGAGCTTATGTTCTTCCTGCGGCCGGAACTCGATGAATGGTTGACACGTTCACCCTACTTCGCCGGTAAACTCGGGGCCAATCTCGCCTATGTCCTGGCGCAACGGCTGCTCCAGGCCAACAAGGCACTGGTCAACTCTGGTCAGGAGAGCCAATTGTGATCATGTCACTGTTCCGGCACCCGATAGGCCGGGCCTTTGCCATCTACTTTACATTTGTCTTCGGCCTGGCCCTGATGATCACTTTGCTCACGCCGGTATTGTTCCCCTTGATCCTCGCCTTTATCCTCTTCAGCATTCTCGAACCAATAAAAAACCGTTTGATCCGCGGCGGGCTTAGTCAACTGACGGCCATCATTCTGGTATTAATGGCTGTCATGGCCAGTGGTATTATTTGTCTTGTTATTGGCATCCCGATGCTGCTGGATCAATGGGAATGGTTACAAACCCGCTTACCGATCATCGCGACAAAAATTGCCCAATTACTGGACACCTTTGGTTCAAGCATCGCTAATTCCGTTGGTATGCAGGTCGATACCCGCCTGGGGGAACGCTGGCTTGCAGATTTAAAGGATCAAGGCACCAGTGTCGTGGTCTCTTCTGCCGGCATCATGGTGCAATCCGCATTCAGTCTCGTCTTTATCCCCATCGTGACCTTCTTCCTCATGCGTGATTACCGTAAGATGCGCAATACACTCATGAGTTGGTTACCCAATAAGGCATACGAGCTTGGCTGGCTGATCTACTTTCGCGTCACCAAACGCTTACAGCGATATGTGCACAGCGTCTTTATCCAGTCCGCCATTGTTGCCTTCGTCACAACCATCGGTTTTTATATTATCGGCCTGGACACGGCTGTTCTATTTGGCGTTCTTGCCGGGCTGCTCAACCTGATACCTTATATAGGTCCGCTGCTTTCCCTGCTCCCTCCCATGTTATCCACCCTGGGAAGCGGTGCCATCGATATATGGATGCTGGTCAGTATTGCCATGGTTATTCTTGCCGCACAGATATTCGATAATGTGGTGGTCATCCCCAACCTGATCGCGCAAACCGTGGATCTGCACCCCATGATGGTGCTATTTGGCGTGGTAGTGTTTGGCTATCTGTTTGGTTTTCTCGGCATGATCATTGCGATCCCCGTGCTCACCGCCTCGAAATTTCTGCTTATGGGCCTGATTCATGGCCTAAACAAGAAACTCACGGAAGATACCCTGCACTTGCTGCCTGCAAAGCTTAAATCATGATCGGGGCCTGCCTGCACCCGCTTTACTCGCCATTCGACTTGGGTTAATTTAAAGCAACATTCATTCCTCAGGGTAAATTCGCTTATGCGCAAGCGGCTCTATGCAACAGCCCGACTTACCGCGCCGTTCATTCTTGCCGGCCTCATGCTCAGCGCCTGCGCCAATGCACCCATTACCGGGCGTAGCCAGTTATTAGTGGTTTCTGAAGAACAGGCCATTTCCATGTCGGAATCGGCCTATTATGAAATGCTCAAGGAACCTGCCGGCAAGGGAAGGCTGGATAACGATGCAAGGCTCAAACAACGGGTAGAGAAAATCACCGCTCGCATCATTGCCCAGGCGATTAAATTCAGGCCTGAAACAGCCCACTGGAAATGGAGCATCCACATCATCGACGAACCTGACACCGTCAATGCCTGGGCGATGGCGGGTGGCCGTATGGCGCTCTATACCGGTCTGGTCAAAAAGATCAAACCCACTGATGATGAACTGGCCCAGGTCCTTGGACACGAAATTTCACATGCCCTGGCAAAACATACGGCGGAAAAGATGTCCATTGCACTGGCGACGGACATGGCCGTTTCAATCTTCGCACCAGGCAATACCAATGCCGCCAAGGTCGCCACGGTCGCGATCGAGTTACCCAACAGCCGCACCGCAGAAAGTGAGGCGGATCGAATCGGCATTGAACTTGCGGCCCGTGCCGGCTATAACCCCAATGCCGCCGTCACGCTGTGGAGCAAAATGGCGCAACAGGGCAACGGAAAGACGATCGAGTTTCTCAGTACCCACCCGGCCCCCCAAACACGCATCGACGTGCTCAGCAGACTGGCACCACAAATGATGCCCTATTACAGAAAGAAAGCTGCACACCCTGTTTACCAGTTCAAACCCGAAGCAACAAAACTTCGCGGATAAATAGCCATCTCTAAATAATATTATTTTCACTGTTGCACCATCTATCGAATAGAGATTAAACGGACATTCAGCAGACATATCACACGGCTATTCACGGCCGCAGGAAAAACGGGGGAACAAAACGAGGAGGATTGTGTGAGAAACGCGATAGAAACCCCGGTGACTGAGTTATATCACCGGGATTTTTGCAGAATGGCTGAAGCTGCAATCAAGCTGCGGTGGCCAGATCCTCTGAGCCAATCACCGAAATGGAAGCTTTCTTTTTCGCTCTGGGTTTTCTCTTTTTCTGTTGATTCAGTGCCTTGTCCGCCTTGCCGATCACGCCGAGATAGGTCCTGACCCGTTTGAAGTTGGCTCTGAGCGCAGCCAGTTCTGCTGTAACAGCGGCCTTATCGGCCCTCGTTTTCACCAGACCTTTCGAAACAAGGGCAATTTCCTTTTCCACTGCCTTCAGCGCTTTTCGATTATCCGCCGTGGGGTCTTTTTTCAGTCGATTTGCTGCTATCTTTTTACGTTTCATTAAAGTCGCACGCTTTTTGCTGGCCCGTCTGTTTTCCAGCAATAGTTTTTTTGCCTCTTTCGTTTGATCTGCAACGGCCTTGGCCGCATCTTCACAGACCTGGGTCATATTACTGACGGCGGTATCAGTCGTCTTTTCAACTGCACTACTTTTGATATTTGCTTTTTTTGCTACTTTCGGCATGGTATTTCCTTTTGTTATCGTATTGAGAATGCATTTTTATAAAAGTGGTCGATTATAAAGCAAATAGAACAGAATAACGAATCCATTCCTTTGCAGCACGATGTAAGCTTGTAAAATCTTGCAACAATTGTAATACATCCTTATTTTTAAAATCTGTCGGGCCCTGATACAAATCGATTGTTAATTCTATTTTTAACGCCCATACCCTGAAAAAGGACAATACTGGCTTACCGAATTGAAAATATCGGAGGTGCGGTAACGCACTCCTGCGGATTCTTTTCACACCTATCAGGTTCGCTGTGCTCCACCACTCGCGCTGGCTTGATAACGTCATAGGCCAGAATAAACGCTGCAAACAAGACCAAGGCCAACAGCAAGCCATTTCGCAGTGCAAGCAGCCGGTCACCACCATTGCGTTTTGCCTGTCGCAAGAAATAACGTACTGCCATAAAAGAGAAAAATAAGGCGAGCAAAAAAATGCTGAAAAGAATTTGTACTTCCGCGGCCATGCTATTTATCTTTTTTGTCCTGCTTCATCATCTCCGCCAAATCACCAAATGGATTAAAGCTTGCTGCCTTCCGCTGCGCCTTGTCGGTCAGGCCATCGAAACCACGCACCTTATCGACATGACGCTGATGTTCATTGTCGTGACAATAGAGACAAAGGTTCTCCCAATTGCTGCCATCTGGCGGATTATTATCGTGGTTATGGTCCTTATGATGCACCGTCAGCTCCTGCAGATTCTTATGGGTGAACTCACGCCCACAACGACCACATATCCAGGGGTGAATCCGCAAGGATTGTTCCCGATATCCCTGCAAACGATCCTCTGCCGCCTGCCGTGCCTGTGCAGCAACTTTATCGAGTTTATCCGTATTAATTTTCTTACCAGGTGGTCGTGAGCGATTGTTCATAGACATCTCCTTGATACAGAATTGAATTTTATCATTAATGCTCGAAGAGAACCCGTGGAAATAA
>Ga0316193_10000683_pt1 | contig 21724 bp, 21 predicted proteins | sample MerIslsedime2_MG_FD_207735 | JGI IMG/M metagenome (GOLD analysis project Ga0316193, IMG submission 207735) | Coastal sediment microbial communities from Maine, United States - Merrow Island sediment 2 | ecosystem: Environmental > Aquatic > Marine > Coastal > Sediment | place: USA: Maine... | reverse complement strand
CAGAATTCTGGTACTGGACAGCGGCACTGATTCCGCTTGAAGTAACAGCCATGCTGCTGTACTCGCAGGCCATACGTGATACCTCGTTGTCGCTAACTTTGCCGTACCTGGCATTTACGCCCGTATTCAACACCCTGACCGGCTATGTACTGTTGCAGGAGCAGGTTTCGCTGACGGGTTTTTTCGGCATATTGCTGGTTGTTTTCGGGGCATGGCTGTTGAACCTGGAGCATGCTCGCGGTGAACGATTCGATGTGCTTGCACCGTTCCGTGCGATTGTTTTCGAGCGCGGCCCGCGCCTGATGTTGATCACGGCCGCCCTGTATAGCGTGACATCGGTGCTGGGCAAGGGTGCACTGGCTTATACCACGCCTGTCTTTTTCGGTACGCTGTACTATGTCGTTATTGGCTTTGCAGTGATTATCGCGTTTTCTATCGGTACCGGAACGCGCATACATGTTTTATGGCGAAAACCTGCGCCGCATCTGGCCATTGGCCTGTTTATGGCTGTGATGGTGTTAACGCACTTCTTTGCTATTCAGCATGTAGAAGTTGCGTACATGATAGCGGTGAAACGCACCAGTTTGATATTTGGTATTTTATACAGTGTGCTGCTGTTTCATGAGCGCGCCCGTATCGAGCACTTTCTTGCCGGCGGTCTGATGCTGGCAGGTGTGTATTTGATCGTCAGTTAAAGTACGGCTGATTGAGGCCCTGGCAATAATTCACTTCATTGCCAGGGCCTGGGTGTCAGGCAACGCTGCCAAATGACTTGTCGACAGCGCCCGCGGGTACATCCAGTCCTGCCAGTTTGCAGCCCTGGGCAACCGGGCCGCCGGGGATAATCTGATAAAGATATTTCATTCCGCCTTTCGAATGAAAGCTCTCCTCCAGTGCATCGGTAATCTGGCGCAAGTTAGGCCGTTCAGCCTTGTCGTAATATTCCTGCAAGGCACGTACCAGTTGCCAATGGTCTTCGGTAAGCTCAAGGCCGTCTTCGCTGGCTATTGCTTCAGCCACAGAAGTGCTCCAGTCAGCGGGTGCGTGTGGGAATGAATCGGGCATCTGTCTCTCCTTTGTATGGGATGTTAAATAATTATGATGTTGTGATGTTAACAATACACTAGCTATTCAAACATAAAATAATGAATCAGGACAATATGTCAAGAATCCGGATAAAAATGACTTGTATTTATTTTCCCCGTGACTTCCCGGGGCATCAGAATTCCTCGACGCTATAACGCATCACCTTGATATTATCGCTCCAGTAGTTCGCCGGTAGTCCTGCCTTTTGCTTGAGGTGACGCAGAAACTCGCGTGAATCAGTGAGCGATTCCCACACGGACGGAAGAAAAGTGCCTTTGTTGAAACCATCTTCCATTATAAGGCCGTCAATGCCGGGTTTGATCTGTTTCACCAGGTCGTCTTCAGAAGTAAAGTCCATCTCCTCGGGCGTGCCGAGGATCGAAATGTGAATATTAAGATCACCCAGTTCGCCTGCATTCAAGGGCATAAACCGGCTGTCTGAAAATGCCGCTGCCCATGCATTGTATGCCACATCCTCAGCCAGGGGTCGAACCGGCCTGAGTATGCCGATACAGCCGCGCAATTCATTGTTGCGATGCAGGGTGACAAAGGTCGCTTTTTTTGTCTTCAATTCAGCAGGGTATTGTGCAATATCGATTTCGAGCCCTTTGCCGGTTTCCAGGCCATGCTTGATTGATTTGTAAGCGAGGTCACGCAATAAATGTTTGTTTTCAGTAGTTAACATGATTGAAGATCAGGTTAAGGCTAGCTCAAGGCCCATGCACCATAGCCAACCACGCTGCTTTTATCACCTGCGGTGTCACCCGAGTTGCGAAGATCAAGCGTGGTTACGTGAAGCCCATGCTTTTTTGCAGCCAGTAACAATCCGGTTACCGGGTTGCGTCCGCATGCCTGGTCGTAATGAATGGCCGCCGGATTCATTTCCTCGATTGCCAGGCAGGTCTCGTTGTCCATGGCCCGCGCGGTATTGTAGTCATGGTAATGGCTCAAGTCGGAAGAGATCACGATCAGGGTTTCATCGCCACCCCAAAGCTTTTCAAGAACCTCGCTGACTTCTTCAGCACTGGTGTCGCCAACAACAAGTGGGACCAGGCTGAAATCATCGAGGACTTCCTGCAGAAAGGGTAGCTGCACTTCGAGACTGTGTTCCTGCTGATGCGTTAAATCAAATTCTTCTACTTGAGGAAGCGATATGATCCGGTTAATCGCCTCATGATCAATTCTTATGGATCCGAGGGGTGTCTCAAAATAATCAGCGCTGCTGGTCGCCAAACCGCGCAGTGACACCCGGTGGCAGGGGCCGAGCACAATCACGCGCTCTATTGTATGCCTGTGGTTTTTGAGTTGTGCGAATGCGCTCGCAGCAACCGGACCGGAAAAAATATAACCGGCATGTGGCACAATCAATGCCTTGGGTGCTGATTCAGATTGCTCAGCCACGGATAACATCGACTGAATGTCTTTATGTAATTGGGCCGCATCTGCTGGATAGAACAGGCCGGCAACTGCAGCTGGTCGTATTTTCGACATTTCTCACCTCTATCAATTATTATGCTGCTTTCAGGGGATGATTGTATAGATAATATATACTTATTATTTACTTCGAATTATTCCTTGATATTTATCAATAGATCATTATTTATATCTATATATAGTAACGAATATTATGACGACTCCAGCCGAAAATATTTCACTTGATGACCCTGGCGTAGTGCCGACCCATTACTGGCACAAGCTTGAAGACGGGAGGGTTCAATGTGACCTTTGTCCCCGCGAATGCAAGCTTCACGAAGGCCAGCGCGGGCTTTGTTTTGTACGCGCGAATGTCAAAGACCAGGTGGTGCTGACAACCTATGGACGCTCCAGCGGTTACTGCATAGATCCTATAGAGAAAAAACCGCTGAATCATTTTTTACCCGGCACGCCGGTGCTTTCCTTTGGTACCGCGGGCTGTAACCTGGCCTGTAAGTTCTGCCAGAACTGGGATATCAGCAAGTCCCGGCAACTCGATACCTTGATGGACAAGGCTGACCCGGAGACCATTGCGCGTGCGGCTGAAGAGCTAGGCTGTCGCAGCGTGGCCTACACCTACAATGATCCCGTGATATTTCATGAGTACGCCATTGATGTGGCCAAAGCCTGTAGAGAACGTAATATCAAATCAGTCGCTGTTACTGCGGGCTATATCAGTCCCGAACCCCGCAAGGAGTTCTTTCAATACATGGATGCGGCCAATGTCGATCTGAAAGCGTTTACTGAAGATTTTTACTGGAAAGTCACGGGTTCGCACCTGGCGCCGATCCTGGAAACCATTGAATACATACACCATGAAACCGATGTGTGGATGGAGCTGACAACACTGCTGATACCCGGATATAACGACAGCGAAAAGGAAATCGAGGAAATGACGCAATGGGTCGTCGACAAGCTGGGACCGGATGTGCCTATGCATTTCACCGCTTTTCATCCCGATTACAAGTTGATGGATGCACCCAGGACACCATTATCTACCCTGAAGCGTTCACGTGGAATCGCGATGAAAAACGGCGTGCGTTATGCGTACACGGGCAATGTTCATGACAAGGCGGGTGACAGCACCTACTGCCACTCATGCGGAGTGCGCCTGATCGAGCGTGACTGGTATGAACTGGGTGAATGGAATCTTGATGCGAAAGGCCATTGTACCCGCTGTGGCGCCCAATGCGCCGGTGTATTCGAAGAGGGTCATGGTGATTGGGGGTCAAAACGCCAGCCGGTACGCCTCGCCAATTATGTCTAGCCAGCGGTGTTGATGATTCCCCGGGAAATTTTGATAGAAGCTGCTGGTTTCCGGGCATATTTCGCCAAGCTGCTTGTTTTTCAAGGAAAAACGCTCCATTTCATCTTCCGATCGGTCTAATATATGAATATAGTTCAACGGGAATTGCAGGATGCCAATAAATACGGGCGGTCTGATGTGATTGCAGTATGACAAATGGATTTTCAGAGTAGTAACACTTATGTATGAATCATTCTATGGCTTGAAAACCAGGCCGTTTTCAATGTTACCGGATCCGGACTTCCTCTATATGGGGAAAAAGCACAGGATCGCGCTCACCCTGCTCGAGTACGCGCTGATGAATAATGCCGGTTTCTGTGTCATTACCGGTGAAATCGGTGCTGGAAAAACAACACTGCTGCGCCGGTTGCTTGCCACCATAGAAGATCACTTCACAGTAGGCATGATCACCAATACCCACCAGTCCTTCGGTGAATTGCTGGATTGGGTTCTGTCAGCATACGGGATACATCAGCCCGGCCTGGGTAAAGTAGAAATGCATCAGCGCCTGGTCGATTTCCTGCTTGAGCAATATGCCAACAACAAAACCACGTTATTGATCGTAGATGAAGCGCAAAATATGCCGGTCGCCACGCTGGAAGAGCTGCGCATGCTGTCGAATATCAACTCGGAAAAAGACCTGGTTTTGCAGGTGATACTTTCAGGACAGCCGGATCTGAAGGATACCTTGCGCAGGCCGGAGTTAAAGCAGTTCGCACAGCGAATATCGGTTGATTATCATCTCGATGCGTTGACTTCAAATGAGACAAGCTCTTACATCCAGCATCGACTGGTCACCGCAGGGGCTACCGATGATATTTTTACGCCTCAAGCCTGCCGCCTGATACACGAATATAGCGGGGGCGTGCCTCGCCTGATTAACCTGCTATGCGATACCGCACTGGTTTACGGCTTTGCGGATCAGAAGAAAACTGTCGATGCAGACCTTGTAGAGGAAATGGTTAGTGAGCGCATGCAGAACAGTATCCTGCCATTGGCCAGTATCGATAAAAGTAAAATAATAGTTAAAAGCCATGACAGCGATTTTCCGTGGATCAATCCCGGCAGAGGTACAGAAGGCCTGAAACCGGCAGCTGAAAAAAAAACAGCTGAAAAGGCCGTTGGTGAAATAAAGCAAACGAAAGCCCTTTCCAGTAAAAATGTAGCAGCGGAACAGGTTGTACAACGGAAAACGACCACAGATCAAGCGGTAATACCCGCTGCACAAAGCGGTCTTTCAAAAAAGAAAACCACTACTGCAGAAGCATCCACCAGCCCCGCTAGCCGGCAAGCCGATGCTAACCGTACGGAACATGCCGGTGAGGATTCTATCCCTGATGATCCATATGCGTCCCAGGCTGTGCACAAAGCCGGTCCGGATATAAATTCAGTTTCAGAACCTGACAAAGCAAGCATCAGCAACTGGTTCATGCTGGTGGCGATGGTTGTAGTTGCACTGTTTGTATCTGTTGCAATCGTTTTATTTTATCAACAGCCGGAACTGTCGAATGATGTCAGGGGCAGTCTGGCTGAAGTCGAAAACATGAAACAGGAGATGGCGCGCATGCGTCAGCAGGCAGAAGTCATGCAGCGTGAACGCGAGGCTGCGCTGGAAAAAGTACGACTGGAACAACAACAGCGAAGCCAGGCGGAACAGGCCGCAGTTGAAGCGGTCAATCAGGAAAGAGCAGCCAGGGCTGCGGCAGAGCTCGCTGTCGAGGAAGCATTACAAGCCACCAAAAAAGCGGAAGAACTGGAAAAGAAACAACGTCTTGAAGAACAAAAGCTGCGTGATGAACGTAAACGTATAGAACTGGAAAAGCAGCAGGCTGAACGTGAATGGCAGCGCCTGGCGCTGGAACGTAAGCAGGCAAAGCAGGAGCGTCTCGAACTCGAAAGGGCAATAGCTGAAGAACTTGCGCAGTAAGCAAGAGAGAAAGCCATTGGAAAACAGCTTATGCTAGAGGTTTAAGGTCTTGTTTCTCGCAGAGGCGCAGGGAACGCAGAGAAGAATAAATAAGAGATACTGTCTTTGTGAAAAATAGGTGTAACCTCTGCGCCCCCTGCGCCTCTGCGAGAGTAAATATCTATGGTTTTTATATATGACTTGTCCCGGTCATATTGATTCAAGGATCATTGATCGGTAAACATGATGCTGTCTGTCAGAGAAATTCTGCTTATTTTTCCTTATGGTCGAAAGTTTCGCCGCTGTCTTGCGCAGGTGATTGCACGGTTTCTTCGTCCGGAAACAGCTTTTTCAGGTCGGCCATGGACAAGGTGTCGCCTTTTTCATCGAAGCGCTGCCAGATTTTTTCCCAACGCTCATCACTAAAATGAAACCCGACCGGTAAAAGGCACACGATGCGCTGATTAAAATCAGTGATTACTTTGGGTTCTTTTAATTTTCCTGCCATGTTTGTGCTGATGATGTTTTAATATGTGTGCAACTTTAGCAGCCCAAAGCGAAATGTTACAAATCAGATGGTAATCGCTAAACCCGTACTCTTATCTATAATCGAGCTTGGCGGCTATCCTGACTTTTCAGGGCTATATCGTAAAAATGGCTATGAAGTTATCACTACGGATTCAGTTCGCAAAGCGGTTAAGCTGATTAGAAAACATAAGCCCGCGGTTATCGTCGCCGAATTCAATTTCCAGTCGGATTTCCGGGACCGAACCAGCAGCCTTGAAACGGTCTTTTCCAGTTTGCAGGGCGTGGCTGACGCCAACGTGATCGTGTTTTATGAAAAGGAATACCGGCACCAGTTCGACAGGCTGTTGAGCCAGTTCAGTGTGTTCGAATCCCTCGAATTTCCGATTGATGAAGGCAGGCTGGAAAACGCACTGGAAGCGGCAAATCCGGATAATGTCTAGCAAAACCCGTATTATTCACGGGTTGTAAAATATTTCATCTTTGAGTAAAAAGCACTCCCAGCGAAAATATGACGGTAATCCAATGGCTGATAATGAATCCGAAAATACAGTAATCGATAGCAGTGACCCGGCGGCATCTGCGGAATACATACAGCAATACCTGGGGCAAAAAGAGCAGGAGCTGAAAGCGCTGCCTGCTGATGCGCCTGATGTCGACAGGGCCCGCCTCAAGCTGGATATCGCTGAAGCCAAGGTGGGTATTACACGTGGTGATGAGGCATGGGAGCTTGCGCGTGCAGCACTGGATATTTTTCTGGACAACGAATGCTGGCAGGAAGCAGTGGAGGCCTGTGATGTGCTCTACCAGACAAGCCAGCCTGCATCACTAGTGGCGTTGGCGCACGGTGTCTGGCTTGCAGTTACGTATCCAATTGATCCGCAACGCACTATCAACATGCTGGGTTACATTATCGATGAAACGCCTTCGAAAGCCGATGGCGCTGCAGTTGCGGCGATCACCGCGCATTACATCGCAGACCTGCGCGCGGATGAAAAACAGCGCGAAAGCCTGATGTTTCTTACCAACGAAATGGTTGCAAATGTGGCCAGGGCGCATTCGAAGGTGGAAGACCAGGAAGCCTTGAGTGCCTGGATGGAAAGACTGCGTTTACACGATCCGGCCGATTTCCTGCCCAAGCTGTCGCTGGTTCTTGGTGCGATCGTCCCTGCTGATCAGTGGTGGTTTGATCGGGATGAGCTCCGAGACAAACTGCCGGACTAGTTTCACCGCAAAGACGCAAAGGGCGCAAAGACTATTAATGTGTTTACCGCAGGCGCGGAGACGCAGAGTTAACATTATAAATGTTTTGTTATACAACGTAGGGTGTGCTTCGCCCACCGCTCAATGCTTAGCCGCAAATAACGCCAGGAACGCGAAAGGTTTTAAATATTGAAACAGCAATCGCGTCTTTTGCGTTGTTCGCGGCTAAAATAATCCGCACCCTTTGTGCCTCTGCGGTAAAACAATCGTATTTCTTTGCGCCCTTTGCGTCTTTGCGGTTAATTATTTTTCGTCTTTTACTGACAGGTCGCTGGTATCGGGTAGCGGTGCTTTTTCTTTTGGTTCTGGATTCTCGATGATATCGACACCGGCTTCGGCCACGGTGATGTCACTGATATCGTTGATGGGCTGAGCTTCAACCACGGGCGGGTTTTCCAGTACATCGGCGCCAACTTCGGCCACGGTGATGTTGCTGATATCGCCGATGGGCTGAGCTTCAACCACGGGCGGGTTTTCCAGTACATCGGCGCCAACTTCGGCCACGGTGATGTCACTGATATCGTTGATGGGCTGAGCTTCAACCACGGGCGGGTTTTCCAGTACATCGGCGCCAACTGGCGCCGCGCTGAGATTAGATACATCAATATCAGCCAAGCTCTGAGATTCAATCTTGATGACCAGTCCGGCCTTTTCCAGCGCTGCTTGGTACTTTTTTGCAGCCTGCTCATTGACTTTGGATTTTATGACCTTGCGGCCACCGGCAAAAAAAGGCCTGACTTTTTCAGGTGTTGTCTTGAACAGCTGCGCCATATTCTTGATGGCCGCTTCCTTGTCCATTCCAGGCTGAATGATGCCGTAAAACGCAATATCGAAGATGGGTTCGCTCATACCGGTATCTGTGTTTCGAGATACCTTATAGTGTAGCCGAACTTGCGAATAACTCGACTCAGGGATGGTTTACTTCTTTTTATCCGGTTTAACAAAATCAACCACATGTGATGTTTTTGGCTCATCCGCATATCGCGGGCGCCTGTCCATGCCTTTACCCGCTTCTTTGTGTATTTCCTGCTCGCGGGCGGTTATCAGCGCGAAGCAATGCTTAACATCCTCGATAGTGCTTTCTCTGAGAGGGTGAGGTCTGCCGGGCGGTGGAGTCGTGTCACGGATGATGCTTGAGAGCACTTTGCGCATGGTTGCAATAATCTGGTGCTCTTTTGATAAATATTCTGAAGTCATGGTATTTGAATAATGTCAGGCTGGTCGTATTTAACGGATTTGGTATAATAGTTTACCAAATTACTAGGTTATTAAGCTATGCCGTATTTTATTTACAAAATGACATCCCAGGAAGGTATGAGCCTGGTGAAGAATCTTGAGCTCATCACCGAGATGGATTCTTTTAAACAGGCCAAGCAGTTTGCCCGCGACAAAAGGACCGAGTTGCCTGAGGGTTCGAATGAGATTATCAAGGTCATGTTCGCCGAGAACCAGTTGGCCGCCGAAGAACAGTTGCTCGAGCACCGAGAAAAACCGATACTGATGGAGCACGAAAAGTGATCCTGACAGGCTGTGGAAGAAAACGAATACAAGTCAACTTACAGCGAAATTGCCAATATTCGCTGTGAATTTGAGAAAGCGCTGACGAACAATAAGGCGAAATGTTCTTATTCCAGGCATTTCTGTCTGGCTGACCGTGAGGGCTATGCGTGCAAGTCCAGGGGGGCGTCGGAAAAATGCCGTGAACTTCTGGAAAAACTACGTGAAAATTCACGATTTATACTTAAAATGCAGAAGACGAACAATAAATTACCCCATAACATGGAAATACGAGTACAGGTGGGTGGTTTGAGCGGAATACACACGCTGTTTACTCCTGAGCAGCAGGACAAAATAGAGGATATTTTCGCCCTGCTTGAACAGGCTGAAAACGTGTATGGCAGCCTCGAAAAGCTGCCTTATGACCGGATCGTACAGTCGATCAGTAGTTACCAGGGCAGAAAAAGCAAAAAACGCAGTTAACAGACTTTGAGCAGTTAAGAGACTTTTATATGAATAATACAAAAATTGTTCGCGCACGTTCCAGCGATGAATACGTACAGATGATTGAGCAGGCGCTCGATGATGTCTGGGATCTTCACCAGTCTATCGATTATGACGAGGATTATATGGCGGTTGCCCGTGAGTTCATCGGACCGCTGGAGAACAGCCTGAAGGACCTGCATCAGTCGATGAAAGATGGTAAATATCAATTCGCTACAGGCGATCTGCCGTTTATGGCGATTGTCGATAAGTATCACGATGCCGAGCTGCCATTCAAGTTTCTGCTCAAGCGCATAAATGAAACACACATGAAAGGTCTCCAGATTTAGGTCGGATTGTTTATCGCCTGTGGATAACTCTGGGGATAAATTTTCTTCAGGTAAATAATCACAGGTCCCGGGTGCAGCAGGATGCAAAAACCCCCAAGATGTGCGTTTATTAATAATCTGATTATTTACAATGGCTTGTGTTGGTTCTTTTGAGAATAAATTCAAGCTTATCAACTTAAGCTATTGTTTATAAACAGAGCAATCTACATCTTGTGCTCTGTGTATAACTGAGACACAACGCTGTCTATCGACCGATAGACTTCAGCGCTTCCTCCTTGCTAACCGCCTCATATGGGGTATGCCGGATGCGGTCATGAACATGCATTCTGTATTCGACGAAATCATGCGGGTTGTCAAAATGCAGGAACGGGTTGCCTTCGCACTGGACATCCATGGTCGTCGTCGGGTGGGCCGGGGAGTAATTATGTCCGGGATGAAGGATTGTACCGCCCGGCAATTCAGATTTAATGCGCTTCAATGTGGTAAACATTTCTTCCGGATCACCGCCTTGCAGGTCGCAGCGCCCGCAACCGAACACGAACAGGGTATCACCGGCGATCAGCTCGCTGCCGGCATGATAACAGGCTGAACCGGGTGTATGCCCGGGTGTATGCAGTACCTTGATCTCTGTTTTGCCGATTTTGATACTGTCGCCACCATGGTGCAAATTGGGTTTGACCAGGGTTTTTCCCCAGAAACGGGCTTCAGCCTTGAGTAAATGTATTTGAGCATCGGTCTGGGCGAGAACTTTTTCTATACCGTTGACGTGGTCGTGATGACTGTGAGTCAGCAGTATATCCGTGATCCGAATCCCTTTTTCGTCGGCAAGAGAAAGCACTTCCTCTACATCCCACGCAGGATCAACTATCGCTGCAGTGTCGCTGCTGTGATCATGCAGGAGATAAACAAAGTTCTCCATGGGGCCGAGTTCCAGTGCATGAATCGTAAAATCGTTGCTCTCTGCCATGGTGTTCTCCGGTTCTAATGTCTGGTATCAGACATGATTGATGATGTTACTACAAGCCGTCTGCGATACGTAGGCAAGATCTGAAAACATGGATATAATCGTTCGTTACGTTACACAATCAGCAATCTGGCGTGAGCGTGTATATTGCTGCGCCTATAAAAATGAATAAAAAAAGCGATGAATGTAACTGCTGTTAAACACGATAAGTTGATGCTTTCAAGGCTGCAGTTATTCAGAAATGTAGATCTGAATTCTGCCGGGATGGATCGATTATTGTCTCAGTGCAGCTACAAACGGATGACTGAAGGTGAAACCCTGCTTTCACCGGATGTCGTGAACCACTACCTGTATGTGATCGTGTCAGGCCGCCTGGCCATTCGGCTCGGTCCTGATGAAGAAATACCTCTTACTGCCATAGAGCCCGGTGAATGTGTCGGTGAGATGTCGGTGTTTGACAGCCGGCTACCCCTGGTACAGGTTTTCGCTTCTGAACCCTCAACGGTGCTGCAAATAGAGCAGGATCTGCTCTGGCGCATGGTGAGCGCCTCGCACGAGATTGCGCGAAATCTTCTATACATCATGTCCGAACGCGTGCGATACAGTAATCTTGTCGTTGCCGACAGTCTTGAAATGCAGCGCAAGTACCAGCAATTTGCGACCATCGATGCACTCACCGGGCTGCATAACAGGGGATGGCTTGATGATATGTTCGAACTCGAAATTCGCCGCAGCGCACGTGACAGGCTTGCAACATGCCTGTTAATGATTGATGTTGACCGCTTTAAAAACTTTAATGATGAGTATGGTCATCTTGCTGGCGACAAGGTATTGATTTCAGTTGGTGAAAGCATAAAAAAACCATTGCGGCCCAACGACCTGGTTGCGCGTTTTGGTGGCGAGGAATTTTCTGTTTTATTACCGGAAACATCCCTCGAAAACGCTGTCGCTATTGCGGAGCGCTTGCGTCAACGTGTCAGTGAGGCCTGCCCGGGGACAATAGACGGAAAAGAGCTGCCAAAAGTGACTGTGTCTATCGGTATTGCTGATTACAGGCCGGGTGACTCACTCGAGTCCCTGATTGCATCGGCTGATGTCGCCATGTATCACGCGAAGAAAGCAGGCAGAAACTGTGTGCGATTTGCTTCAAGCACCCGACCAATGATCCATGAGTGACCTGGAATGTGTAGCTTGATAGTCCGATGAACAGACGACCGCATATCGGTGTAGGGGTCATGGTCTGGAACGGTGACAGGCTGTTGCTGGGGAAGAGGATCAGTGCCCACAGTGAAAATTCGTGGCAGTTTCCTGGCGGGCATCTTGAGTTTGGTGAAACTGTCGAGGCCTGTGCAGGGCGGGAAGTCGAGGAAGAGGCGGGTATAAAAATCCGTAATATCAAACCCAGTGGATTCACCAACGATGTCTTTATCGATGCGGATAAGCATTACGTGACATTATTCGTTTCCTCAGAGTACGACTCAGGGGAACTGACGGTAATGGAGCCGGATAAATGCGAGCAATGGCAATGGTTTCAGTGGAACAGGCTGCCGGAACCTTTGTTCTTACCCATCAGAAACTTCTTGAAACAGCACCCTGATTTATACGAATTGCGTTAAGGTCCGGGTATTCAAGCAGGCGTGCATAGATAAAATCAGCCAGCCATGGCGCTATTTTTTCACTTCCATGCAGGAACTCGTTAGCCAGTTTTGATGCATGGGTATCGCCCGTGTCATGCATGTAGAAGACATCGAGCATATTGGGGAAGCCCAGCATCGCTGCCAGTGCCTCGACCTGGGCAAAGCGCCACTGATCGAATCCTGTTTCGTTGTTCCAGCTGATCGACCGGGTGTGACCTTGCTTGTTGTAGGTTAAATGGAAACGTTCAGGCACCTGATTCTTGAACCACACGTAAAGATCCATGTCCGAATCTGTGAACGATCTGCGATTTGCGCTGCCGCCATAGTTGCGGAATCTGGATATTTCTCTAAGCATGTTTAGAACCTAGCGTAAATTTTGCATATACGTAAAGTTTTTTTTGTATTTACGGTGAATATAGCCCGATAAACGGGCATGTTCTGTGATGTAGATCTACAATTGTGACAAAGCTTATAACAATAAATTCAGAATGACCCGTACTATTAAACCTGACATGCAGGAACTGTGGAACAGTTCACAGCTGAACGGCGCCAGTGCAGCCTGGCTGGAGTCATTATATGAGGCTTATCTAAGTAATCCAGAGACTGTCGATCCTGAGTGGAGAAGGTTTTTTGACGGTTTGCCCAGGGTCAAATCAGGAAATGGCGGTAACGGCGCCGGCAGAAGAGAAGTGGCTCACACCGAGGTCAGGGACTTCTTCAGGGCCATTGCCAAAGAACATCACGCAGTTCCAACTGCAACACCAAGTCATGACATTGAGCTGGAACGTAAACAGGTTCACGTTCTTCAGTTGATCAATGCCTACCGTTTTCGCGGTCATCAGCATGCCAGGACAAATCCGCTAAGCAACGGCTATCAGGCAGAGGTACCGGAGCTTGATCTTGCCTATCACCAGCTTGGCCCGGCAGATTTAAATGCTGTTTTCGAAACCGGGTCATTGGCCGGGCCCGAATTATTAACCCTGGGTGAGATATACAACAAGATAAGAGAGACCTACTGTGGCTCTGTTGGTGCCGAGTATATGCACATTATGGAGACTGCAGAAAAGCGCTGGCTACAGCAAAGGCTCGAACTGACACGAGGCAATATAAGCCTGTCTTTTGATGAAAAAATCAACATCCTGCAACAACTGACCAATGCGGAAGGCCTGGAGCAATACTTACATACAAAGTACGTAGGCCAGAAAAGATTCTCACTTGAAGGCGGTGAGTCATTAATACCTATGCTTGACGAGCTGGTTATGCATGCCGGTGCGCAGGGTGTTAAAGAAGTTGTTATAGGCATGGCGCATCGTGGCCGCCTGAATGTGCTGGTAAATGTTCTTGGTAAAACTCCGGCCGAGTTGTTCTCGGAGTTTGAAGGCACCAAGGACGTGAAAGAGCTGACTGGTGACGTTAAATACCACCTCGGCTTTTCATCTAACATGCAATCTCGCGGTGGTCCGGTACATCTGGCGCTAGCTTTTAATCCATCTCACCTGGAGATCGTTGGGCCCGTAGTGGAAGGCTCGGTACGCGCACGTCAGTGGCGTCGCGGTGATGCGGAAGGTGTTGAGGTGATACCGGTGCAGATTCATGGCGATGCTGCATTTGCCGGGCAGGGCGTGGTGATGGAGACCCTGCAGATGTCGCAATCAAGAGGTTTTTCTACAAAAGGCACGATACATATCATCATTAATAACCAGATAGGTTTTACAACCAGTTATCAGAAAGATGCACGCTCAACGCATTATTGTACTGATGTTGCAAAAATGGTTGATGCGCCTATTTTTCATGTCAATGGCGATGATCCGGAAGCAGTGGTTGCGGTTACCCGGCTTGCAATCGACTATCGCATGGCATTCAAGAAAGGTGTTGTTATCGACATGGTCTGCTACCGTCGCCATGGACACAATGAAGCCGATGAGCCCAAGGCTACGCAGCCGATGATGTACAAGAAAATCTCTAGTCTGCCTACCACTCGCGCCATCTATGTAAAGAAGCTGGTGAATGAAGGCGTGATGCGACAGCATCAGGCAGAAGAAGTCGTAATTAATGTACGGAAAGCGCTCGAATCAGGACGATGCGTGCTGCCGCACAAGCTGCCAAACGGTATCTATGATAGCGCTGAGCACCTGGACTGGAAGACCTATACCTCAGCATCGCTGCTTGATGATGTTGAAACGGGTGTGTCCATAGAGACGATTCGGGAGCTGGCTGCAACACTGGAACAATTGCCCGAAGGTTTTGAATTGCAGGGCAGGGTGCAGAAGATTATGGATGACCGTCATCGCATGACAGCTGGGGGGTTGCCGCTTGACTGGGGCTATGCAGAAATCATGGCCTATGCCACCCTGGTGAAAGAAGGCTATCCTGTGCGGATGTCTGGCCAGGATAGTGGCCGGGGTACTTTCTTTCATCGGCATGCCGTTCTGCATAACCAGAAAGACGGTATCGCGTTTGTGCCTTTGCGCAGCATCGGCAAGGGCAAGAATAATTTTCTGGTAATCGATTCATTATTATCCGAGCTCGCCGTGCTGGGATTTGAATGCGGTTTTTCAACTGCAGACCCGAAAGTGCTTGTGATATGGGAAGCCCAGTTTGGTGATTTTGCCAATGGGGCGCAGGTGGTTATTGATCAGTTTATATCTGCAGGTGAGCATAAGTGGGGTAAGTCTACCGGCCTGGTGATGCTGTTGCCGCATGGTTTTGAAGGCCAGGGTGCAGAGCACTCATCTGCTCGCATTGAGCGTTTTCTGCAACTGTGTTCAGGAAATAACATGCAGGTTTGTGTGCCGAGTACACCGGCACAAATGTTCCATTTGCTGCGCAGACAGATGCTGCGCAATTGCAGAAAACCCCTGATAGCAATAACGCCAAAGAGTTTGCTTCGCCATAAAGAATGCACCAGTTCTCTCGATGACCTTGCCAGTGGGTTCTATCAACGCGTGTTGTCAGAAGTGGATGATATTGATCCTGAAAACGTGAAACATATCATTCTCTGCAGCGGCAAGGTGTATTATGAATTATTGATCGAGCGTAGAGCGAAGAAGCGTAATGACATTGCCATTATCCGCGTAGAGCAATTGTACCCGTTCCCTGGCCCGGAGCTTGATGCCTTGCTGGAATGCTACACAGAAACCAACGATATTGTATGGGTACAGGAAGAACCGAAAAATCAGGGTGCATGGGATTTTGTAAAACCGCGTATTCCGGCTATGCTGGATGACAGGTGGAATCTTCATTATGTTGGCCGAGATTCTTCATCGGCTCCAGCTGTTGGTTCTGCGAAACTGCATGCTGCTAAACAGCGTGATCTGGTTGACAGGGCGATAAATTTTAATCGAGATAAAAACAAAAAATGAACAGGAAGGCTGAGCGATGTCAGTAGAAGTCAAGGTCCCGGCTTTACCGGAGTCTGTAGCAGATGCCGTCATAGCAGGCTGGCACAAGCAGTCCGGTGAGAGTGTGAAGCAGGATGAAATGCTGGTAGATCTTGAGACTGACAAGGTGATACTTGAAGTGCCGGCAATTAGCAGCGGCATTATCAAGGAGATCCGCTTTAATGTTGGAGACACAGTCACCGCTGAGCAGGTGCTTGCGATAATCGATGATACGGCTGCAGCATCCGAGCAGCCTGCACAACTGGAAAAGGAGCCTGAACAAGAACAAGAGACAGGGCCGCAGTCTGCGCAAGCTCAAACTGAACAGCGTGAAATTGAAGAATCAGAGGATGTTGCCATCAGCCCATCAGCCAGAAAACTCATGGCTGAAAACAATCTTCATACATCTGAAATCAATGGCAGTGGCAAAGGAGGCCGTATTCTCAAGGAAGATGTGATCGAATACCTGAATAACCAGATACAAGCGCAAACATCTAACAAGCAACAGGCTGAAGTGGCAGCTTATGACCAAAAAGCCGTAAAATTACCGCTGTTCGAATCGGCAAATTTAGAAGGGCGTATCGAAAAACGTGTCACCATGACACGCTTGCGCGCGCGTATTGCAGAGCGCTTGCTCGAGGCGCAGCATAATGCGGCAATTCTGACGACGTTTAATGAAGTTAACATGAAGCCGGTAATGGAGTTGCGTGCAAGATACAAGGAACGGTTCGAGAAAGAATATGGTGTCAAGCTCGGCTTTATGTCGTTTTTTGTTAAAGCCTCGGTGGAAGCGTTGAAAAAATTTCCTGCAGTAAATGCATCAATTGACGGCAATGACATTGTATATCATGGTTATTACGATATCGGTATTGCGGTTTCAGGCCCGAGCGGCCTGGTTGTGCCGATATTGCGAAACGCGGAAGATATGACATTGGCGCAAATAGAGCAGGCGATCATCAGTTATGCCGCCAAGGCAAACGAGAATAAATTGTCGATTGAAGATATCACTGGCGGCACCTTTACGATATCCAATGGCGGTGTATTCGGATCGATGCTGTCGACACCGATTCTGAATCCTCCCCAAAGCGGGATTCTTGGCATGCACACCATCAAGCAAAGGCCTATGGTTGTTGATGGCGAAATCACGGTGCTGCCTATGATGTATCTGGCGTTATCTTATGACCATAGAATTATTGATGGCCGGGAAGCGGTTCAGTTTCTGGTGACCATAAAAGACATGCTGGAAGAGCCGTCACGCATGTTGATCGGCGTTTAATGCTGACCGGGTAATTTTTAATTGATAAGGGTGTAAATTGAGCAATAAAAGATTTGATGTAGTTGTAATCGGGGCCGGTCCTGCAGGCTATGTGGCTGCAATCCGTTGTGCGCAGCTGGGTTTGTCCGTGGCCTGTGTTGATGAATGGCTGAACAAAGGTGAGCCAACCCTGGGAGGTACTTGTCTTAATGTGGGTTGTATCCCTTCAAAAGCATTACTTGAATCATCGCACCTGTTTGCGGCGTCTCGTAATGATTTTTCCGAGCATGGCATCAATGTAAAAGGTGTCAGCGTTGACATAAAACAAATGATGGCGCGCAAGAACAAGGTTGTTAACGAGCTTACCCAGGGCATCAACAGTTTATTCAAGATTAACAAGATTACACTTGTACATGGGCATGCGGGTTTGTCTCCCGGAAAGATAGTCAAAGTGTCAGATCGTGGAAGCCCTCATACAAGAGAAACACTTGAGGCCGATAACATCATCATTGCGACGGGCTCATCTGCTGTCAAACTCGAACGTGCGCCTATAACAGATGGCTATATCTTCAGTTCTGCAGGTGCGCTGGAATTTGATACAGTTCCAAAGACACTCGGTATTATTGGTGCAGGCGCGATCGGGCTCGAGCTCGGCAGTGTCTGGTCGCGACTGGGCTCGGAAGTTGTATTGCTTGAATGCATGGATACTTTTCTGCCTGCAGCAGATAGCCAGATATCGAGAGCTTCGTTCAGATCCTACCAGCAACAGGGGCTTGATATACGACTCAATGCACGTTTGCTTTCAACCTCGGTTAAGCAGAAAAAAGTGCATGTTACTTATGAAGATACGCGGGGAGCACAGCAGATAAAATTCGACAAACTTGTAGTAGCTGTTGGGCGTAAACCTAACAGTGATTATCTGTTTGGCGACGAAATGGCGCTGGAAATAGATGAGCGTGAGTATATTCATGTCAACAAGTACTGTGAAACAAGCGTGCCTGGCATCTATGCTATCGGTGATGTTGTGCGGGGGCCAATGCTGGCGCACAAGGGTTCAGAAGAAGCTGTCATGGTTGCTGAGCGCATCGCAGGGCAGAAGTCTACAGTTAATTACGAGCTGATTCCGTCGGTGATATACACGTATCCGGAAGTGGCATGGGTGGGCAAGACAGAGCACGCCTGTAATAACGCGGGTATCCCGATTAATGTTGGTACGTTCCCGATGGCTGCCAGCGGTCGTGCAAGAGCAGTGGGTGCAACAGACGGCATGGTCAAAATTATTGCGCATCAGGAAACAGACCGTATTCTCGGTGTGCATATATGTGCGGCGCAGGCATCCGAACTGATTGCCCAGGCAGTAACAGCGATGGAAATGGGAGCGAGTGCCGAGGATGTCGCGCTGACAGTGTTCGCACATCCGACATTGTCCGAGTCGATACATGAGGCGGCATTGTCGGTCCATAATCGGGCGATTCATGTAAAAAACTGATTGAGAACTTTATTCAATACATTAAGTCGCGGTGTATTCTGTTGCAGGCATGTATTAATATGCACACCGAATCTCAAAAACCCTCCATCACGATGTTGAATTCTTATTTTCCGTTGTTGAGAGCGCCAGTTTAAACAAGATAAAAATGAACTTACACGAATTCCAGTCCAAACAAGTCTTCAGGAAATATGGATTGCCTGTACCCGATAACCGGGTGGTGCAGTCATCGGCAGATGCAGCGACAGCGGCCAGTGCGCTTGAAGGCGACAGCTGGGTTGTCAAAGCGCAGGTGCACGCTGGCGGTCGCGGCAAGGCCGGTGGCGTCAAGCTTGTGAATGACATCGAGTCTTTAACACATACCGTTGGCGCTATGCTGGGTACTCGCCTGGTGACAATACAGACGGGCAGTGATGGCCAGCCGATCAACCAGGTATTAATAGAAGAAACCTGCAGTATTGCCCGAGAATTGTATGTCGGCGCAGTCATCGATCGTTCATCAAGGCGGGTTGTGCTGATGGCCTCTACCGAAGGCGGTGTTGAGATTGAAAAAGTGGCGGCCGAAACCCCGGAAAAAATTCTGAAGACAACAGTAAACCCGTTGACAGGTTTGCAGCCTTACCAGGGCAGGGAACTGGCATTTGGCCTTGGGCTTGAGGGTGAACAGATAAAACAGTTTGGAAAAATGCTTGCCGGGCTTGCAAAGATGTTTGTTGAGAAAGATCTCAGCCTGGTTGAAATCAATCCGCTGGTGGTAACCGCTGAAGGTGATCTTTTATGCCTGGACGCCAAGATCAATGTCGATGACAACGCCTTGTACAGACAGCCCGATTTGCTCGAGATGCATGATACTTCCCAGGAAGATGAACGTGAAAACCGCGCCAAGGAATGGGACCTTAACTATATTTCCCTGGATGGCGATATCGGTTGCATGGTGAACGGTGCGGGCCTGGCCATGGCGACCATGGACCTGATCAAGCTATGTGGTGGTGAGCCTGCCAACTTTCTCGACGTTGGCGGCGGCGCGACAAAAGAGCGCGTATCAGAAGCGTTCAAAATTATACTCTCGGATAAAAATGTTAAAGGCATACTGGTAAATATTTTTGGCGGCATCGTGCGATGCGATTTAATTGCCGAAGGCATTATCGGTGCTGTTGAAGAGGTGCATGTCAATGTGCCGGTTGTTGTTCGTCTCGAAGGCAACAATGCTGAGCGCGGCAGCCAGTTGCTCAGCGACAGCGGGCTTAACCTGATAGCTGCAAATGATCTTACCGACGCCGCGCAAAAAATTGTTGCCGAAGTAGGTAAGTCATCATGAGCGTGCTGGTAAATAAAGACACTAAAGTCATCTGCCAGGGCTTCACCGGCAAGCAAGGCACATTTCATTCAGAGCAGGCGATCGAATATGGCACCCGGATGGTTGGTGGTGTTACTCCGGGCAAGGGTGGACAGACTCATCTTGATTTGCCGGTATTCAATACCGTGCGCGATGCGGTTGGTCAAACCGGTGCAAGCGCTTCAGTCATATATGTGCCGGCGCCTTTTTGCAAGGACTCCATGCTTGAAGCCATCGATGCCGGCATTGAGCTGGTCGTTTGTATTACTGAAGGTATCCCGACACTGGATATGATGCAGGTGAAAATGGTTGCCGACAGTGCGGGTGTGACCATCATCGGCCCTAACTGTCCTGGCATCATTACACCCGGAGAGTGCAAGATCGGCATCATGCCGGGTGCTATTCACAGCAAGGGTAAAGTCGGCGTGGTTTCACGTTCAGGCACACTCACCTATGAAGCGGTCAAACAGACTACCGACCCGGGTTATGGGCAAAGCACCTGCATCGGCATCGGCGGTGATCCAATTCCGGGCACCAGCTTCATAGATTGCCTGAAACTGTTTGAGGCGGATGAACAGACCGAAGCGATACTGATGGTTGGAGAGATTGGTGGCACTGCGGAAGAAGAAGCTGCCGAGTTCATCCAGTCAGAAGTCAGCAAGCCGGTTGCTGCTTTCATTGCCGGCGGCACTGCACCCAAAGGCAAACGCATGGGTCATGCCGGCGCGATCATCGCGGGCGGCAAAGGCACCGCAGCAGACAAGTTTTCCGCGCTGGAAAAAGCAGGTGTGACAACCGTGCGTTCACCCGCCGAACTGGGCAAGGGAATTGCAGAGGCCACAGGCTGGTAAACCTTTTTCATCACAAAGACGAAAAACTGAATTAACTATTAACCGCAGACGCGCAGAGGAAACTTTAAAATATCTTTTGCCGCAAAAAACGCGAAGAGCGCAAAGGAAAGCATTATTATGGTTTTTAATTCGCGCATTTTTGCGCACTTTGCGGCAGAAAATTATTTTTCTCTGCGTTTTCGCGCCCTTGCGGTTATAAGTTTTCAAACCACTTGGCTATTTCTTCTGCAACAAACCTGGCGTCTTCTTTGTTTGAGAGCAGATGATCCGCTTTGTCTAATGTCACGATGCGTGACGGGCCCCCGGCCCATGCGCTTATCTCGTCCGCATTTTCACTGTCGACCAGCGCATCATTCATGATCTTGAATATCAGTACCGGTTTATGCAGTGCACCCAGTCGCTGTTGCATATCGTACTGGTGCAAATCTTCCAGGAATTGCGGTTCGATATCATAGTGTTGTCCGGCAACTTCGATGCTGGATGCAATACCCTGCTCCAGCATAGTCAGTGCATGGCCAAAGTGATGCAGCACATGGTCGGGCTGGCTGGGTGATGCGATGGTGATCACGGCTTGTACACTATGAATATGCATGGCAGCTTCGAGCACGGCAGTGCCGCCCAGGCTGTGGCCGATCAATAATGAAGGCGCCTCGTAGTTATCGCGCAGGAAATCAACGGCGGCATGCACGTCGGCAACGTCTGTGGTGAAATTGGTTTGCGCGAAGTCACCCTTGCTGTTGCCGAGCCCGGTAAAGTCAAACCTGAGTACTGCGATGCCGTGTTCTGCCAGCATGCGGCTTACGCGAAATACGGTGATGGTGTCTTTTGTGCAGGTAAAGCAGTGACAGGCCACGGCATATGCTCCAGGTGTTGCCGATGGTAACTCGAGCCTTGCGTCCAGCATATGACCGGCACCACCGATAAAT
>Ga0316193_10000681_pt1 | contig 21748 bp, 17 predicted proteins | sample MerIslsedime2_MG_FD_207735 | JGI IMG/M metagenome (GOLD analysis project Ga0316193, IMG submission 207735) | Coastal sediment microbial communities from Maine, United States - Merrow Island sediment 2 | ecosystem: Environmental > Aquatic > Marine > Coastal > Sediment | place: USA: Maine... | reverse complement strand
ATGAGCCAGGCTAAAAGCAGCAATCCCGCTGCTTATGAACGCGCACAGTTTATGAGATATTTCGGCGGCAAAAAACAAAAAGACCCGGACCCGGCTTGATCGGTACTCGTGTGAAACTTCATCATTTATTACAAAAATATAGTTTTTATTCTGATTAAACTGGCCGTTTTTTTGGCCAGCGGCGCCGCTTGTATGAAACTACGCCAAGCTGATTAATCAAAAATGGTGAATTGTGTACCGGTTTCAGATGTGGCCCAACATATTGAGACGCCAATTAAACGACCGCAAGAACCATTCTGATAACCAAAGCGGGATTTGTTGACAATACTAATTTTTGCGATGAATTGAAAATTCAGGCCGATTTGAGTATAGTTCACCAGTGCGGCTGCGGCTGGGTCTTTTTAAATGTAGGTTTCAAAATGTTTTGGTTGTCTTAGAATCCTTTGACTGATAGATCACTTTGGCAACCCCATCGGATGAATCCTGCGCTGCGACATATGTCATGCGCTTTTGGGAAAAGGAGGCTCGCATAATCCTCCTATGGCGGACAAGTTCCACGCGTAAGGTTCTCTCCGCCTGGTGCGGACTTGATTGTGCGGCCATATGGCATTGCCGCAATAAACGTTGAATCCGCTGTGGCGCTCTCCGAGCCGTAGGTCTACGAGCCGGGGGCCGAGCATAGCGACTCAGATTTGTCAGAAGGCTGCGGTCGAACAAAAAATAGATTCGCAACCGTTTTGGAATATGAAACATCCGCCTTCGGAGTACTGAACACCCATTGCCGATGCGGCACGTATTTCAATAATCTGAGCAGGGCCATGCAGACTCAGGGGTGTAAGGGGCGTCAGCCGGCAGGAATTCCTTCCATTCAGCCTCAGAGAGGCCGCGTGAGACCCTCTGGCAAATCTCCTGCACAATGAGGTGGCTGCGGGTTGTCCAGAGCTTGTTGGTCTGGTCGCCGATGGGCGAGATCAAGTCTTGGGCCGCTTTCTCATCGAACCGGTTCAAGGCAGACCAAAGGGTATTGTAGATTGAAGGGCGGGCAGGATCGTCAGGGTCGAAGGGGGCCAAACGGTAAGCCAGCACAGCCAAAAGCGCGGATAGCTCCGGAGCCCGTTGTGGACTGCCGGTGGCTGCAATCAGTCTATCAACGCTGGTTTCGATGAGCTTTTTCAGTCCCTCGTTCTCCCGGCGCGTCATGAAGATTCGCCAGCGAAGAAGGCGCATTTTTCGTAACTGCTCGTCAAGGGAATCTGCCTTTTTTGCATTCTCTTTCTGCAGCAGCTCGATGCTCTTCTGCAGTTCCTGTTTTTTCTCCTGCCATTCGACAGCGCTCTTTTTCAGCTCGAGGCTGACCTGCTCCGCCTCGGCAACTATTTCCTGCAGCTGGCGGTTTCGCGATACAAGACCCTCGCGGGCGCGCTCAAGATTGTCATTCTCCTTGCGAAGCGCGGCAATCTGTTTCTCCAGCAGCACGTTCTCCCTTCTCAGCCAGTCAGCCTCGTCCACCAGTCTGAATCTTTCATCGCGAAGCTGCTTCAGTTGCTCCTGCAACTCCTCGACCTGCCGGCGGAGCCCATCGATACCTAAAATGTCCTTCGGTATTGAAAAGAATCGAACCGACAGCGGCGGCGGCGAGAGTTCCGGAGGGCGATGGCGTGCTTTCTTCTCCTTCACAGAAGCCTCCTCAAAAAAGCCTAGGGTCATTGCTTTGTCCCAGAGCTCAAGATTTACGGTCCTTAACGATCTCAACTCTTCATCCAACCGGGCATTCTCCTTGTCGAGAGTATCGACATTGCTGGTAAGCCGGTCGCTCTGATCCTGCATGTCTTCAAGCTTAGCCACGAAGCGGTCGTATTCTTCCTTCAGCCCTTCGATGTTCGCGACGAGGAGCCTATTTTCCTGGTTGAGCGCGTCAATCCGCAATTCCAGGCCCTTGTTGCTGTCGCGAAGCCCTACGATCTTTTCGTTCAAAATTCCTCGAGTTTTTTGCAGTTGATTGACGTGGGCTGTCAGATCCTTACTCTTCTGGCGGAGCGCAGCGACATCTTTCTCCGCCTGCATTTTCCTGGAGCGCTCTTCCGACACTTGCCTTTGCAGGGCACCGATCTGCTCCCGCTGTTGGTACACCTTCCAGGTGAGAACACCGATCACGAGAACGACCATCGCCGCCACCGAGAGCAGCCGCAACAGCTGGGCTCTCCGGCTCTTGTTCAGAAACCTCACTGTCCGTTGAAAGCCTTCCCCGTAGCGCTCGGCCCATGCCGGTGTAGGCTTGCTCTCTCGGCGCCATCGCAAGCCGATCTGGAGCTCGGGATTGCGCCACAAGCTCGCCTCCCCCCTCTCGTGCTGCTCAGCACTTTTTGAAAGGCGACGATAGATCGCCGTGGCATGGGCTTCTTCTTTTGTCCAGGCGATGAGGCGTGTCCATAGGCGCATGAGGCTTTCGTGGGAAAGATCGATGATGGAGGCGGTTCGCAAGGGCACAGAGGCCGGCGGTATCAGAAAGGTTCTCCCGGGAATTCGGAACCGATCGATGACGCTGGTGAGTTCCACTTCAGGGCCACCACAGATGGAGGCGATCTCGCAAACCGACGCCGGGCGCCGCACGCCACGGCCGTTCTGGTCCGTGTCGGTGATAGCTTTGAATACCTTCGCCGCGATCTCCCTGTCACGATCGGATTTCAGCTCGTTGAATGCTTCGTCGGCATGCCGGGAGAGGGCTTCCTTCATCGTGCCGATGGCCTCATAATGGCGAAGGTCGATCGGCTCTCCGGCTGAACAATGCTGGTGCCAATAGTGCCATGTGCGCATTAGGCTGTGCTGGAGAACGGGCAGACTGTCCGGTTCGTCGCCTACTTCGTTGAGCAGGCGCACTACCAGACGCGGTGCGATGGTCGCTCCGCTCACAGCCACGGGTCCCGTGATGGCCGCGCGTAGCTCGTCGCGGGTCATGCGTGGAATCAGGTACTGACCCTGGTTGATGGCATCGGGCAGACCGGGGAATGCCATGCAATCCCCGATAAACTCCGAACGCATGGTCAAAACGATATAAACAGGCGCCTTCCGCTGCTGCGATGCCTCAAGGAGCAGCTTGACGAAGGCCACGGCCTCGTCGCTGGAATTCCGGATCAGCCTGCTGCGCTTGAACCGGAACAACTCCTCGAACTGGTCCACCACTACAAGTACGTTGTCAGCTTCCGGCACCATGGCGTTGCAAATTGCCTGGGCGAGTCCCAGGCTGCTGGCGCGCATGGTCGCCTCGAGCATTGCTCGATGAGTGCCAGCTATGTCCTCCTTCGTGCCAAGCACCTCTCGGCTGTCGAGACCCAACACGAGATTCCCTATCGGATCCCCACCGGGATGGACAATCGCCACCCGCCAGCTCGAGCCGGCTTTGGCCATAAAACCACTGTGGAGGGATGGGATCAGTCCAGACCGGACCAGGGAGGATTTGCCGCTTCCAGAGCTGCCGATGACCGCAAGGAAACGCGTTCTTCTCAGACGCCTTCGAAGCTCGTCCGTCTCCCGCTCACGACCGAAAAAGAGGAAGTCTTCGTCCGGATCGAAAGGACGGAGCCCAGGAAACGGGTTGAAGTGGTTTCGTGTTTCCATCAGGCACCTGGCGATTTTTCGGGTGATTCCAGTTTCGCGAGGAAGGCCGCCACGGCCTCGACCCTAAATCCTTCTGGCATGGGAATGATCATTGCCTGGTGCGTGCGAAATCGCCCCTTGGCAGCCGTCATTGGCGGAGCCATGCAAACTCCCGTGGCCAGAATTGGCTTCGTACGTCCCATGGCCGCGCTCTTGCTCACTTCGCCAATCTTCCTGCGCAGCCAAAGCTGGCCAGCAGAGCCGTAAAAGATGAGCAGGGCATCGCAGTCGCGCAAGTTGCTCTCGTGGTCCTCCCGAAGTTCCGTCTCGTCGCCTTCGAAGGCGGGCAGGATCACTTCGAAGCCTCTGCCGAAAAGGTAATCTTGCAGAGGGGTGATTGCCTCCAGATCACGCTGATCGCAGACCAGGTAAATTCGGATAAGTTCAGAACGGCGGCCAACCTGCCCGTGTGGGGCTTGCATCTGTGCTTGGGCAGCCCTGAGCCGCGCATACAGAACCGTCTTTAACGCTTCAATCGGAGTCTCCAACAGGTCCGCGGCTTGGTCCAGGCCGGGGTCGGTGCGCAAGTGCTTGATGAGTCGATCCTGCCTCGCTTCCTGCACTTCGAGACCCGGCGGAATCCAGATCAGACGCGCCAGCTTATCAGCTCGGCTGCACTCCTGTGCGAGTCTGTTTTGCAGAGCCGCCAACGACTCCTCGACACCCTCCGGCACAATTCCGTAGCTTCGGCCGATCATGTGGATAGACACCCGACAGCGGGTGAGTTGCTCCCGCACCAAAGTCTCAATCTCGGATCCGATCAAAGGCAAGGTACGATCGGGAAGAACGGTATAGCCATGACGCAGCAAATCTCGCTTGAGCGCATCGCGATCATCCACAAGATCCGAGGTCACGTCTGCGAGGTAGATCTTCGGTTTCGTTGAGTTCAAATCATCGGCCTGAGAAGATGGGGCCGGAGTGTCTCCTTCCAGAAGCTCCAGCAGGCCAGCAATATCATAGGCCAAGTCGTCAAGTCTTGACCAGAATTCCCGCTGCGCTTCCGGCCCCCACACCTGGTCCAGTTCCCGAGCCCTTCCGGTGTCGGGATCAACTTTGAAGAATTCATAGCCAAGCAGAGTTTGTACTTCTTGAGGAACTCGTTCCCGAGGGACCGGGGTCTTTACCACCTTAAAGATCCTGGCTTTGTCTCCGATGATGGGGCCGCCTGTTCTTTGAGCAGCCGTCCAGAATTCATGCAGTTCCCGCGCGCACCAATCGGACTTGATATAACGCGGAGTCAGTACCGATACTAGGAGAGCGGCCTTCGCCAGTCGAGCAACAAGCTCTTCCGCGAAGACGTCGTTCCCTTGTAGCTTCGGGTCACGCCATATCTTAGGTTTTTCACCGCGAAGCTGCGCCACCCGGACTTCCAATGCTCGGTGGAGATTCGAAATCCAACCATCATCCCCTTTCCTGAGGGGTTCATTGTCCAAGTGCGCGTAGCTGATGAAGATTTCGTTTTCGAATTTCTCAAACACGGTCGGCCCCGAAGTTCTGGAGGTGTTTTCAGACGGCCCTGAGTTTCATTGAGGATCTATTCAGTATTTACATGTATAATGCCCAAGCTGAAGCAGTTTGTCAAACTGCGCAGGAATCTTAAATCCACCGCCCAATTTTTTGAGCATTCAAGGGCATCGGGGACCTTTTTTTAGCATTTTAGGGTTTGTCATTGTTCAACTCTATGCTATCAGGAGGTTGTTTTTTTGCCGTGTCGCAGAGAATTCAGGCCGATTTGAGTATAGTTCACCAGGCCGCGACATATGTCATGCGCTATTGGGAAAAGGGGGCTCGAATAATCCTCCTACGGCGGACAAGTTCCACGCGTAAGGTTCTCTCCGCCTGGGGCGGACTTGATTGTGCGGCCACATGGCATTGCCGAATGATCTGGGATCGCAGTAAAATATTGCAACTCATAGGAAATATACTTAAAAGCACCCATATTTCGGTCTTAATCAATCAATTTTCATTCAAAAACTGGCTGATTAAGGATGGTGGCTATTGATCCCATAAAAACGTATTCCCGGAACCCTGGTTATTAGACTCGCCATATGGCATCAGCATTTTCCGAAGTTCAAAGGTATCGTCAGCGCAAATTATCTTTCTACCTTTTTCCCTATATCTAAGGGTTTGTTTTATCTTCACAATAAACGTTTTGCTCTCGACAGCAGTGCTTTGCGTCCACCTTTTTTTCATTACCTCTATTATCAATCTGCATTGCACTGTTCACCCATTTGTGGTGAGCATTTTTTAAATCATCATAGTTTTCAAATCCCATCAGTCGATCAAAATCAATAATGCTTTTCTTTTTCTGAGACTCTAAATTTCGTTATATCCACAAAACTCCCATTGTGTAAGCGTGCTCTACCACGGCGGTACGAACCATATTCATATCAATATAAGTGACACATAACCTTAAATAGCCGTTACTTTCCACTGTTGTAGGATGATAACGATCCTCCCAGACGTTTGGGCTGACGTCTATCCATTCTCGTCCTTAGTCGGAATCACAAAGCGTGAACGCCGTCGGCGAGGGCAAAGTGACATTAACTCCTACCAGATCTCTATGCTCTTCTCCTCGAGCGGTTCGTACCACTTCTTCTTCTTCTTCCTCGAGCGGTTGGTACCACTTGTTTTTTTCCCCTCGAGCGGCTGCCGTGAGCGCCCTTGGTCGCCTGTGTGGTTGCCTGTGTGGCCGCCTTTGTGGCCGCCTGTGTGTGGGCAAGCCGCTTATTTCTTGCGAGTTTTCCTCGAATGTTTAGGGTCTCGATGCTCTGACGTTGAGCATGTAGGTGTGGTTCTTTCGCATCTATTCCCCCCGTCTTCAGCGCTATCTGAACATTCTCAAGGAATTTGTCCTTGCCATGCCCCGCATCTAAATATTCATCAACCGCAAACCAGATCAATTGTGCCAGATATTTGCCAAAACTCTGTCCCGGTTTTTCATTGAAAAGGTCGCCTACTGCGGGTGGCTCGTCCGCGATGCCCACTCCAGGAAATTCTTCTTTTACACACAGCGGGGCGCCTTTTTTTAAAACAGCGTTAGTTTTTTGATTGCTTAGCTTGCGCAAGACGCTCAAGATTTCGCTTCTCGACGTATCGTCAGTCAAATAAGCGATTATTTGATCTTTGCGACCCACCGCAGCCGGGCCAGCCACCTTCACCGCATCAAACCCCTTTACTTTGCCCAGGTGTTCAACGAGGGCTTTCATCAACTCGAGTGATTTCTCTACGTAGGGCTCGGCGACATGGACATAGATTCGCTTGGTGACTGCCTTACGATCTTTTTTCACGAAGTGGTAGAATGTTTCCCATAGGTTGTTAAAGTCCGGATCTTGCAGTGCGTCAGCCAGCGTTGGCCAACCAGGTTCTTGAACCCGGATTTCGGCGTAATTCGCCGCCCGCTTCCCCAACTCCTGCAGCCCCCTCAGGAAATAATTCATTTCATTTGGGTTGTAGCTTTCTGCCACCGCGTAATCGGCTTCATTGTACCAAGCGTAGATTTCGCTATATGAATGGATGGATGTGATGTTATTCCAAGTACGCTGCAGCAGTTTCCACAGTCCTGGATCAAAATCTTCCTTATCCGGCATTACTTGAACTCCGTTTGTGGCTGATCTGAATGAATCAAGCAAATCCGAACGACGACCCCAGGTTCGCCACTCGTGGTCCTAGTCGACCGGACAATATCCTAAATAACTCTTCGAGTCGCGGATGATAATCTGCCATGGTTGTTTCGTGTCACGATGTGTGACAGGAACGACGCCCTGCCCGCGTCGGACTTCGGCCGATCTCGTTTTGTCATTCCGGTTTCAATTGCTTGCTGGCGCTCGGCCGTTGGACATCCCGCGGAGCACCGGAAACGCCACGCTCGTTGCGGAAGCCGGATGATACAATTCGAGTTTGAAGATCAGATCATCATCCGTCAACCAATCCTGTTCCGAATCGAAACAAATGGTGACCTCCGGCTCATCGCTGTCAGTCCACTGGCCAGCGATGGATTTTTTGTCAACGAGCAGCTTCCAGTCCGAGCTCGCATTCGGCAGTGGACCGTTGAGGCCTAAAGTGAGACGTTGCAAGCTCTTGCGGTCGTAGCCGAGAGTGGTGAGCATAAGTCCGCCGTTGGTTCCGCTCAGCAGGTAAGCGATGCGCGAGGCCTGAGCACGCTGCAGGATTCCCTCGGACTCCGTAGCGAAGACCTCGGCGGCGCGCATAGAAATTTCCATATCACGCATGTGTTCGGAATACGGTTCGGTGCTGGGCTGTTCGCCGACCAGCGCGTCTATATATAGCCCTTGCGTGGCCACGCGTAGGGGTACTTCCTCGACCGCTTTGCCGGTTTGCAGCGTTGTGATTGCCGTTTTGAGTCGCTCTTGCAGCTCTTCCAGCGTATTTTCATCGGCCGCAGCTGCGTTGGCGCGTGACCGATCCTCGGGCCGCGGCGGCGGCAGAGTCAGGACCTTCACCGAACGCGATGGTGTTGAGCGTTCCCCCGTTCGATTTGCCGACGGTTCGGGTTCGGCATACTCCTCCTTCACCAACGACCCGACCTGATCGACAACCAGCTGCGCCAGATGCGATTCGCCTTTGCTGTCGATCTCGAATGGCAGCGGCGTTGCTGCCAGTTCGCGAACCACACGGGCCAGCTCACCGAAGCCGAACTTGCGACTCTCGTAGACGCCGGAACCGGCAATCAGCTCGACGCCCGGGATGACATCGAACTGCAGACCGTCAAGGTAAAGGCCTCCCTGGTAGCGGTTGTAAAGCCGATAGAACATCAAGTTCAGCGTACGTCCCTCGTTGATGTTCTGCACTTCCGCCGTCATGGTGTCGGTGGTTGTGACCGTGGTCCGCGACGTCTCCGAGGTACTGACCTCCTGGCGATTCTTGCGACTGGCCGAACTCGAGGCCTTCCGGGCGACTTTGTTGATGGTCTTAGCAAACTCGGCGTTGGATGTATCCACGCCGGCCGATGCACTAGCTTGTGCGGTCACGAAGACATTGCCGCCGCTGATCGAGGCGCTCAACGATGCGGTGGTTGACACCTGCTGCTCTTTGTTGAACTCTGTTTCCATTTCGCTGGTCAGATCCGAAGATTCCTTTTCTTCGAGCTCGAACACCGAGTTGGTCGCTTTGCTGACCACGGTCTCCTGTTCAAATTGTTTGCTGATGGAGACGGTCCGCCGCTCGCCGGGGGCCAGATTGATGCTACTGGTCAACTCGCCGAGTTCGATGCCCTGCCAGGCCGTGCGATAGGATAGTGACTCTTCGATCGACAAGTGGGGCAGCGCCGTCGGCACGATTGCCGACATCGGCCGCTCGAAGACATGGTATTTGATCACGACTCGCTTGCCGCTCAGCGAGACCTCGTAGATGGGCAGGATCACCGCGCAGCGTCGACGAAAGTCTTCATCCAATTTGCAGCGGTCCATAATCGTCCCCAGGCGCACGCCCTCGTTGGTCACGAACCCGTCGGCCGCACGGTCGAAGACCATGACTTCGGCATCTGGATAGGTCTTGCGATACTCGTCCCGCCAGCGTGCGAGCAGATCACTGCTGGTGTCCACCCGCTGATGGACTTGCATGACTTGGCTGTGCTGCTGCTCGTACTTTACCATGCGGCGACGGGTGCGGCGAATGCCGAGAAAACCGCGGTAGTGTTCCACGACGGGTCGCTGCTCAATCGTCGTCCAGCGCACGGTGTTCTTGACCTTGGTGTACACCTTGCCCTTGTCGACCGCATCTACCTTGCCGCCTTCCAACGGGAATTTCTTGCCATCCAGGTACAGAAAGTAGCCCAGGTCGGCAGCAAACGAGACCAGTTTTTGCAGTTCGACTTCAAGGTCGAAACAGCTCATTCTGAGACGCATGAATTTCTGGTACGTCTGTTCGATATCGCCCAGCTCCGCGCCGCTTGCGAGCAACTGGGTGAGGGTTTCCCGGCTAAGTTTGGGTACTGCGTCATCGATGTTCTTGGCCATCTCCCAGAGGATGTCAAGTTCCTTCCATCGCCGCTCGATAAAGGCCGGGCGCAAATCCAGTTCGGTAAAGTTGGTGAAGTATACCGAGGCGTCGTCGGGAGTAGCAAACAACAACTCGAAGCCGCCGATCTTCTCCCACTCGTCCAAGTAGCTGTTCATTTTGGTGAACCCTTCAATCTGTGGCGGTTTGTCATCCCGCAGAGGAATCGCCCGGTAGAGGCGTCCACTGCAGCCATCCTTGAAGACCAAGCCTTTGTCGACCGGTTCGCTTTTGATGGGATCTTCGGGTTGAGTCGGAAACACGGTCCGGTGCAGCGGCGTGGGATTGAACCGATAGCTTGGCTCTTTCTGTTCTTGATTCAGATCTCCGATGAATCCATCCGTCGTGATCACCCGATTCAGTTCCGGTTGATCGAATTGTGCCGGGAGCTCCCAAGAGTTCTCGAAGAAGGTCTTCATGGCCCCCAGCGAACTGCGCGACGATTCGCCGGCCATCTCGAGCCAGGAGATGGGAACTTCGCGTTTGCGATTGAAGGTGAAAATCGGTGGGGTGACGTGTGGTTCCTGTGGACGCCCAAGCCGCAGGAGATCGCGAATACCTTTACCTTCAGGCGACAGTAAGCGGCTCTCGCCACCGTTCAAAGCCATGGGATGAATGCCAGTTTGTTCCATCGTTCCGTTCCTCGATTGGTGTTCTTGATTGAGACGGTCCAGTCCTGAGATACTTTCGCAGCAGCATTATCAGACAACATTGATCCAATCTAAAAAAAGTCAAGAAGAAAAATAAAAGCTGATCGGAAAAGGAATCAATGTTTAGTCGGCACGTCCATAAGTTTATAAATTTAAACCCTTGTGGATTGGTGATATTTATCAATTATGTCACGTTTAATAAGATTAGATGCCCCCGTGTATTGCATCACATTATTATTCGCAGGATTGAACGTCGGGCAATTTTTAGAGACGATTTTGATCGCAACAATTTTCTCGAGCCATTGGGCTTGATTATCGCGCATGTGGCGTCAATCATTTAAATATTTTCCGTCCTAGCGGCTTCCACACGGATGTGTTTGGCAACGGTCGAACCGAGCCGAGACATCCCGGATAATTGACCACAATCGAATTTTTGCGGCAATAGACGGTTGTCTAAAGATAAGGCATTGCTTTTTCAGAGCGTATCAAAAGAAAACGCTGAATTTTGTATTGAATTCGGCTGCGGCCCCACATATAGAGGCATCAATTAATCGGCACCAATAATCAACCTGATAAGGTAATCATCCGCCCTGGGCGCTGAAGACTGATCATAGATGATTATGGTTTCAACCGGTGGGCCGTTCGCTTGCGGAGGCGATTTGCGTTTGACATCCCATAAGTGCAGGTGTTTGAGAATCTTTTTAATCACCTGATCATCTTCGATGCACGCGATAACATGCATTGCGCTATTGCACCGGGGACAGATCAGAGGATCAGTTCCATAGATTTTTTGTATCAGGCGCGTCTAATTTCGATCGGTTTTGCCTTTGTTCCTGCCGGTGATAACCAGGGATCCATACACAATCCGATCCGGAAGTACAAAGTGAGCGTCGTTGACCCAATAAGAGTAATCTCCGAAAACTGTTTCTATGATCACACTGCGGGCGCTGACTTCTGTCCAGCAAACCCAGTTCGGCGTCAACGACCAGGCCGGCTCTAGCCAGATAAGGGCTTTCGCCCAGTGATTTTAAATATTTCGCAATTGAAAACTACTCAATAATCTTCCTCAAATTGATAAAATTGCTGCGATCAAACCCCAGCGTTTTGAAAAAGGACAGCATATCGGTGGAGTCCCAGCGAACCGAGGTGTAAACATTCTCGATTCCCTGGGTTTTGTAATACTTGAATATTTCCTCAGCCAAACTTGCCCCGATGCCCATTCCCATGAAATTAGGATCTACGCCCAAGGTGGCGATCCAGGCGCTTTTGTTCATCCCGAAACCGGCGGTAAGGATGTAGCTGATCATAAAACCGACGACCTTATCCTGGTGCAACGCAACAAAGCAGGCGCCGTCATCCCTCAGGGCATGCTCTTCAACAACCCGTTTGAAATCAGAATCCACCGATTTTCTGGTGATAGCTGCATAGATTCGGCTAATTTCGTGTGCATCCTCTTTGTGTAGCTTTCTTATTAGAACCTTATCCACGGATGAATCCCTTATTACCTTATTTTAGTCGGTGCGAATAATTTTTACCTTGTGGCCGACCCAATTCGGAGGAAGATAAACTCTGCCGCTGTTTCCGCTGGCCTTGACCCGCTTTTCAAGCATTTCTTCACCGTAAATCTCGAATTTGACCTTGCTGTTGGGAGCGCCCTCGATAAAGTCTTTGCCGTTCTCGGAAAGTTGATCACTATTGTCAGATTTTTCTTTTGGCACGGTGCTTGGCCTCATTTCCGGATACTCGTTAATTGGCTTGATTATCGGCCCGGGATGCTGTAAGTGGGTAGATCTGGAAGCTACAATACAGCTACATTGTATATCAGTCAAGAAAAAAGAGGATTTGTCGATCAGCCTTCGGAGATCCGGAATCGGAGGTTCAACGCAAAGGGCAGAGTATACAGCGCGCAGAGCACAGAGCCTGGAGCGGAGAGTACAAAACTGGTTGTTCAACCCGGTTTGTGCAACGTCGTATTGGTCCCAGGCTGCTGATACGGAACATTTTCTCTTGCCAACCAACCCAACAATCTGATATAGAGTCATGGGTTAGAGCTTCGTTAAATAGATGAGGCATATTCATTACATCTGAAACGATTAATTTTTATGTGCTCTAACAATGCTGATTTATGGCGTTGGGTGTTTGCCCAAAAGTGTGCGGCTTCGAAAAGCCGGAGGGGATTTCGTATTTTTTTCCATAGAAACTTAAAACAAAGAAAAGGAGGAAAGGTAATGAAACGTTTTAAACTTATTACGGTATTGGTTGTCGTGTCGTTTTTGACCACGGTCGGTTTCGCCATGGCCGGAACAATGGACGATGTCAAGGCCAAAGGCTTTATTTCAGTCGGGGTAAATGAGGGCTTGTTCGGGTTCTCAAAACCGGATGAAAAAGGAGAGTGGCGCGGACTCGATGTCGATACGGCCCGGGCGATTTCGGTGGCGGTATTTGGTACCAAGGATAAATTAAAATTTGTTCCTTTAACCGCCAAGACCCGCTTTACCGCCTTGCAGTCCGGTGAAATCGATGTGTTGACGCGAAATGCTACGCAAACACTGGGTCGCGAAACCGCCCTGGGGTTGGCCTTTGCCCATGTGAACTATTATGACGGCCAGGGCTTTTTAATACCCAAGAAATTGGGCGTGAAAAGTGCCAAAGAACTCGATGGCGCCACCGTGTGTGTATTGCCGGGCACAACCACCGAGCTCAACGTGGCGGACTATTTCAGGGCCAACGGCATGAAAATGGAACCGGTGGTCATCGAGAGTACGCCGGAGCTGGCCCAAGCCTTTTTTGCCGGGCGCTGTGACGTCCTGACCTCGGATGCATCCCAGCTGGCGTCAACCCGGGCCGTTGCGCCCAAACCGGATGATTACGCCATTTTACCGGAAATAATTTCCAAGGAGCCCCTGGCGCCGGCGGTTCGTCACGGAGACGATCAGTGGTACGATATTGTTAACTTTTCGGTTCTGGCGATGATTGCCGCTGAAGAACTTGGCATCACTTCCAAAAACGTCGATGAAATGCTGAAAAGCAAGGACCCCAAGATTCAGAGATTTCTGGGTGTCAGTCCCGGCAATGGCAAAGCACTGGGGCTGGATGAAAAGTGGGCCTATAATATCGTCAAACAGGTCGGAAATTACGGCGAAGTCTTTGAACGAAATGTTGGTGTCAATACGCCCCTAAAAATCCAACGGGGTTTGAATGCCCAGTGGACAAACGGCGGCCTGATGTATGCACCGCCGTTTAAGTAGGATTAAACTTGAAAAAGGTGTCACTAACGGTGGCGCCTTTTTACCCCATGTTGCATAAACAACATGGCAAAGAATAGCGAACGGTTCGTTTTTGTACCGAATATCATTGCGAAAGCATGATTTTCAGGATATCCCCCAAATTGAATTCAAAGGATGGGGTCGATATTGCTTTGTTGTTTACCCTTTAGGCTTCGCTTTCAGCTACGACCCAACACGTCGGGAAAGCCGGAGGACTCCAGATCCTGTGTTGTCAAGGGATTGCAGTAACCGACTACAACTTCACCCTTGACGCCTTGACTCTGAAGCCCTCCGGCTTTTGCAACGATAGGGTTATTCCGAAAAAAAAATAGTTTAAACGGTGATGAAGAAAGACACAGACGCTCCACACCACCCGCCTTCGGGTAATGTTGCTTTTTGGTACGACCCGCGCAAGCGCTCCATTTTGTATCAGCTGGGCGTTATGGCACTGGTGGGGCTGCTGGGGTATTATCTTGTCTCAAATACCCTGGCCAACCTTGAACGGCAAGCCATTGCCACCGGTTTCGGCTTTCTTGAGAAGGAAGCCTCTTTTGAAATCGGTGAATCCGTTATCCCTTACTCGGCTGCAGACAGTTACCTGCGTGCTTTGCTGGTCGGTGTTTTAAATACGCTCTTGGTTTCATTTATCGGTGTTGTCCTGACCGTTATTCTCGGCACCATCATCGGTATACTGCGCTTATCAACGAATTGGCTGGTATCCAGACTGGCGGCCGTCTATATTGAGATCTTTCAGGACATACCGGTCCTGCTGCAGCTTTTTTTCTGGTATGCATTGTTTTATGAGGTCCTCCCATCCCCCAGACAGGCTTTGAGTCCGTTTAGCGGCGTTTTCATGAGCAACCGCGGGCTTGTTATCGCCATTCCGGAGTATGCGCCAGCCCATATCTACATGGCCATCGCCTTCCTGACAGGTTGTGTGGTTGTGTATTTTCTGCGCCGTTGGGCGCGTAAGCGACAGGCGAAAACAGGTGAGTATTTTCCCGTTTTCACCGTATCCATCGGTCTCCTCATCGTCCTACCGCTGGTGGCCTGGCTGGCAGGGGGGGCGCCAAGCGAAATGAGTGTTCCCCAACTCAAAGGTTTCAATTTTCAAGGCGGGCAGAATATCAGTCCCGAGTTCAGTGCGCTTTTATTGGGCTTGGTGTTGTACACGGCAGCCTTTGTGGCGGAAGTGGTCCGCGCCGGTATCCAGGCCGTCAGTAAAGGACAAAGAGAAGCAGCCATGTCCATCGGGCTTAAACCGGCCCAGGTTCTGAATCTGGTTATATTGCCCCAAGCCCTGAGAGTCATCATACCGCCGCTGACAAGCCAGATGCTGAACTTAACCAAAAACAGCTCGCTGGCCGTCGCCATCGGTTACCCCGATTTTGTATCGGTTGCCGGGACCGCCATCAATCAAACCGGGCAGGCCCTTGAAGGTGTCGCGATGATCATGATTGTTTATCTGGGTTTGAGCCTCTCGACGTCGGCTTTTATGAATTGGTACAACAAAAAAGTGGCGCTGGTGGAAAGATAGATAAAAGTTGAAAGGTTCAGGGTCAAGGTTCAGGATTCAAGGTACAGGGCTCAAGGTTCAGGGCTTAAGGTTTAAAAAAACTGGCAGCTTGTATCAGAGGGATCGTTCGTGCATTGCCAACGACGTTGAGATCTATCATCCATAAACGACTTACCAAACTTTGAAATAGTGGAGTATGGAAAACGTTCGTCAGAATGACATTGTCGACGAAATAAAACCGCCTATAACCCAAGTGGGGGTCGTGGGTTGGATTAGAACCAATTTATTTAAAGGTTGGTTAAATTCTATTTTGACCCTGATAACGATTTACTGTTTGTGGAAACTTGTCCCGCCACTGATACGCTGGGTATTTATTGACAGCCTTTGGATTTCATCCGGGGCGGAATGCCAGCAGATCGATGGTGCTTGCTGGTCGATCATACCTGCCAATATAAGATTTATCACTTTTGGATTTTTCCCCTATGAGCAGCAGTGGCGTCCCTTCGCGGCGATGGTTCTGCTGGTGGCGTTGCTGTTTTACAGTCGCAACCGAAATCATTGGAAGAAGCATTTGCTCTATGCCTGGATCCTGGGCCTTATTCTGATGGGCTTGTTGATGAAAGGCGGGATTTTCGGTCTGACCCCCGTGGAAAGTACTCAGTGGGGCGGGCTTCCATTGACCCTTTTATTGTCTGTTTTCGGTTTGACTGCTGCCTATCCTTTAGGTGTGATCCTGGCCCTGGGACGTCGATCTAAAATGCCGGTGGTAAAGTCACTGTGCGTTACCTACATTGAACTCATCCGCGGCGTACCCCTTATCAGTCTGCTGTTCATGTCTTCGGTGGTCTTTCCCTTATTTTTACCGGAGGGAGTTAACATCAACGCCCTGGTAAGGGCCCAGGTTGCCATCATTCTCTTTACGGCCGCCTATATCGCCGAGGTGGTTCGTGGCGGTTTACAGGCTATCCCCCGCGGGCAGTATGAGGCGGCCGAATCTTTAGGGTTGAATTATTATTTGACCATGCGATTGATTGTCTTGCCCCAGGCCCTAAAAATTGTCATACCGCCGTCGGTCAGCATTCTGATCTCCGCGTTTAAAGATACATCCCTGGTTGTCATCATCGCGCTATTTGATTTTCTGAAAACGACCAAAACGGTCCTAAATGACCCGCAGTGGATGGGATTTTCAGCGGAAGCCTATATTTTTGCAGCCTTGATATATTTCCTGTGCTGCTTTTTCATGTCAAATTACAGTCGGCGTTTGGAACGCGAGCTGGAAAGAGGGCTCTAATCGCAACCTTGGATGGTAAAAATCATAAGATCTTTCACATTTTTTCCTTTGTAAAGTGATTCCATGCTTGTTCCTATAATATTTTGGATTTTTGAATTTGGATTTTGGATTTAAGGAATTCTGTCAATTTAATATATAGTGATAGAGCGGAGCGATACAACAAATCCGAAATCTGAAATCCAAAATCTAAAATTCTTCGTATAGGTGGTTTAACGGAATAAAATGGGATAAAAGTTAAGAGCCACCTACGGGCGGTTTTCACTACCCCAGCTCTAAACCTGAAGCGAGAGAATCTTTATGGCCACGCAAAAATTCGAAAATAAAGAAAATACTTTGACAGAAGATGCCATTATCGAAATTATCGAAATGCATAAGTGGTATGACGACTTTCACGTGTTAAAAGACATTAACCTTACCGTCAAAAAGCAGGAGCGTATTGTCATCTGCGGGCCTTCGGGTTCAGGCAAGTCAACGCTCATCCGCTGCATTAATCGTCTTGAGGAACACCAGCGCGGCAGGATTATCGTCGACGGGATGGAGTTGACCAACGACTTGAAAAACATCGAGAAAATCCGGGCTGAAGTCGGTATGGTCTTCCAGCATTTTAATCTGTTTCCCCACTTGACCATTTTAGAAAATCTGACACTGGGCCCCATTTGGGTCCGAAAAACCCCCAAAAAAAAAGCCGAAGAATCTGCCATGTATTTTCTGGATAAGGTGCAGATTGCAGAACAGGCCTTGAAATATCCCGGACAACTTTCCGGGGGCCAACAACAGCGCGTTGCCATTGCCCGCAGCCTCTGCATGAATCCCAAAGTGATGCTTTTTGACGAACCGACCTCTGCCCTCGACCCGGAAATGATCAAGGAAGTACTGGATTCAATGATCGAGCTGGCTCGGGAAGGCATGACAATGATTGTTGTATCGCATGAGATGGGGTTTGCCAAGAGCGTCGCTCATCGGGTGCTATTTATGGATTATGGTCAAATTGTAGAGGCCAACACGCCGGACGAATTTTTTGACAATCCTCAGCATGATCGCACAAAGCTGTTTCTGAGTCAGATTTTGCATTAATTGGTTCCTCTTATCCATAATTTCCTATTTCCAAAATACGAATTATCGGTGTCAGACGTCAGGCCAGGTACCGGTTTGACAACTATAACCGACATCTTCTGACAACATGTTTTCAGATAATATCCGATAGCGGTCTAAGTTTAATACGGTCCCCCCGAATCCTCCTATTTCGGAAAGAACTACTCCACCAATTAGGCTTCCTCTTCTTCCTCTGATCAGAATCTGCTTCTATTTTAAAAATCAGCGGCCGCCAGCAGAGGTGGTCCCGTCCCTTCTAATGCCATCCTCATAACCCCAGCTCTGATAGTGGTCGCTGATTTAAGTTTTGCCCTTTCGTAGCCGATATATACCTATCTTGGTTGAACCGGAATTGACTAATCAATATTCGTTGGAAAGACCCAATCATTTTTTAACGACCTCTGAAAAAGCTGTGTCCTGGGCATGTCGCAGGTGAGCGGAGGTCTGGATAGAAGGAGATAAGCATGAATTTGTATTACGAGGTTGGTGATCAACAGGTCGGGCCCATCGGTAAAAGCGAGCTACAATCGTTGGTTAAAGCCAAAAAACTGAATGCCAAGACCATGGTCTGGCAGGAGGGAATGGAAAGTTGGGAGGAGCTCGGTGTTTTTGTTCGCAATTGGCAGGGTAAAGACGTTCAAAAGGACGATCAGGCAGATCCTGTTCCCACCTCCGTTTGTTCTGAATGCGGTCAGGCATTTGCAGATGAAGATATGATCCGATTTCAGGATTCATGGGTATGCGCCGGTTGCAAACCGGTGTTTGTCCAAAAAGTAAAAGAAGGGGTGTCCGTTGCCGCGGCCATGGATTATGCCGGATTCTGGATTCGATTTGGTGCCCTTGCCATCGATGGATTCATTTTGGGAATCATTAATTTGATTATTTTCTTTCCGCTGGGTATGTTGATGCCCACATCTCCCGAAAAACCCATGGCCTTTCTCTCGTTCATGCCGGTGCTCATGCTCTTGCAATATGGCATACCGGCTGCCTATGACACATGGTTTGTCGGCAAATATGGTGCAACCCCCGGAAAAATGGCCTGTAAGTTAAAAATTGCTGTGACGGACGGCAGCCGCTTGAGTTATCTCAGAGCACTAGGCCGGCATTTTGCCAAATATCTCAGCGGAATGATTTTGTTAATCGGATACATTATGGCGGCATTTGACGACCAAAGGCGCACGCTGCACGACCGTATCTGTGAGACAAGGGTGGTCCGCCAGTAGTTACCTACATGCCGATTGATTGATTAAATGTGTCAAACAATTTCGATTGGGTATTACAAACAATAAGAGTTTTGAGTGTTCAGTGTTCAGGGGTTCAGTACTGGGAGGATCACCCTTCCTGAACTCTGAACCCTGAACACTCGCATTACCCGAGGCGTCGAAGCAATGCTCAATAACAACGAAAGGAACTCATCCGTGCTTGGCTGTACAAAATGCACCTCGCCATTGAGCAATGCAATGATCAACTCCGATTCACTGACTGCCTGTCCTTCCTGCAGCAGTCTTCTGCGGGCAGACGTTTTTCCGGCAGTATACAGGTCGCTGCCCATGGGACAATCCGGTGAAAGATTGCAGATCAGCAACGAGGCCGGATGCTTTTATCACCCTGGTAAAAAGGCCGTAACTCCTTGTTCCGTCTGTGGTCGGTTTGTGTGCGCCTTGTGTGATGTGGCGCTAAACGGCCGTCATTTGTGTCCTACATGCTTTGAAAAAGGAAAAAGCAAACGGAAAATAAAAAGCCTGGAAAATCACCGAACCTGCTATGATAACATTGCCCTAATGGTGGCAACGGTTCCGCTCCTGTTCTACTTTATCACCCTCTTTACGGCACCCCTGGCGATCTATTTAACCGTCAGGCATTGGAATACGCCATCCGGCATCATTCACCGGACCAGAATCCGCTTTATATGCGCATTTATTCTGGCAGGTTTGCAAATTACGGCCTGGATTTTGTTTTTTTCCAAACTGGCGCTATCGACATGACGAATACCATGACAAAAAAAGAAAAAGAATACCAAAAAATACGCGGAACCAAAAAAGGTTTTCTGATCGGCAAGTATACCCTCTGGCAGGGGGGCGACCATCTGCTTCAAATTTATTCCCGGGTCGGCGTTGAAGACTATAAGCGATTTTATTTCAATGATATTCAGGCCATTATCACCCGCAAGACCATTGCCGGTAAAATCCAAAATATTGTGCTGGGGTTATTACTTCTGCTTTTCACCATACCGGCAGTGTTGAATGATGGCGGCTGGTCCGCATTTTGGGCAACTTTGGCCGGCGTGTTACTGATATTAGTGCTAGTTAATTTGTCCAGAGGAGCGACCTGTGAAACAAAACTCCTGACCGCCGTACAAACTGAAAAATTACATTCATTACATCGGCTGAAGAACGCAATCAACGTCATGGACCGTTTACGATCTGTTATCCAAAGTGTTCAGGGTAGGCTATCACGGGAAGACCGGAGTAAAATACCGGTTCGTCGCGTCAATGACAATGCCGTCAAAGGATCGTCACAGCAAGCCAACAGTTCAAAAACGCTGCCTCGGCATGAGAAAGGCGGGTTCCATCTGGTTCTGTTCGGCTTGCTGGTGTTGTATGGTGGGCTGACATCCTCGGGATTTTTTTTCAATCATGTCGTTGTGACGTTTTTAAGCGCTATCGCGGGCATTTGTATGGGGATTTTTGTGATCATTGCCCTCGTTGAGCAGCATAACACGGATATGTCCAATGCCTTGCGAGTCATCACCTGGGCCTCCCTTGGTTTTGTCGCTATCACCTTTGTCGCGGGATACGGCGTCAGCATGGTATTTGCATTCAAGAATCCGGGCCTTGCGTATAATCAGTGGGAATTATTTAAATCCATATCCAGCCTATCACCCTGGGAAAGTCCTCTCGTACTGGCTATTGATATTTTTGCGATTTGCGGCGGATTTATTCTCGGTATTGCGGGACTGATAACGCTGAAAAAATCCGGTAACAGGGTAAAAGAACACACAACCACACGGGCGGTACCATCACACCGACCTGTCGTTTCCGGCAAGACAGCCGCCGGGGCAACGGGGAAATTGAGCTAAAATATATATTACCGTTCCGAGATTCAGGGTTCCGAGGTTCAAGGGTTGGAGAGCAATGAACACTATACGTTTTATAAATACTGTGAGGCATGGCATTTTTCCCGGAAGTAAGCCCTCCGGGACTATGTTCTGGAAAAAAAGACGGGCATTGTTCGCGACATCGGGTTGAAGGCGCAGATTCATTCAAACACAATATGGTGGAAGGGAACACTTAAACAGTGAGCCCTGAACCTTTGAATGCATTCAAGAGATAACCCTGAACGGTGAACTCTGAACCTGTGAACGCTTAATATTAAATACTCCTATGCAAGATCTGACACATCAACGTTGTCACCATCATCAATTCCGCGAAGCGGTGGCCCGATGTCCCGAGTGCGGTCGATTTTTCTGCCGGGAGTGCATTACGGAGCATGCGGATAAAGTTCTCTGCGCGTCCTGCCTGGGGAAGACGTCCGGGTCGGATGGAGCAAGCTCAAACCGGTTTCACTGGTTTTTCCGTCCCGCTCATTTTTTACTCGGGTTAATGCTTATGTACATCCTTTTCTATTATCTCGCTCAATTTCTGCTGGCATTCCCCTCATCTTTCCATGAGGGAACCCTATGGCAATCCGGGTGGTGGACGGGTTCATGAAAACGAGATCCAAAAAGCATTACAAAAGCGCCATTCGCATAATCGAAGAGGCGGTTCATTTACTGCGATCCGCACCGGGCAGCCTGCTTGCCGGCTATTATATAGGCAGCGTCCCCTTTATTCTAGGGCTGATGTATTTCTGGGCAGATATGAGTCGCAGCGCAAACGCCGGCGAACATTGCACCATGGCTGCACTGAGCCTCGCTTTTTTGTATATCTGGATGAAATTCTGGCACGCCGTTTTTGCCCATCAGGTCAGGGCGCAAATGACCGGCAAGCCGCCTTGCAATTGGTCTTGGCACAGAATTATTTCCGTTGCGGCGACACAATGCCTGATTCAATCCACCCGTTTTATCGTGTTACCCATCGCCGGGGTGATGTTGATTCCCTACGGGTTTTGCTGCGCGTTTTATCAAAATGCCGCTGCTCATGTCGGAGAAGACCCTCAAAACATCACCATTAGGTCCACCTGTAAGTGGGCCTGGCGACAGTCCCGACTTTGGCCCAGGCAGAACCACCTGTTAATCTGTATATTCTGGATATTCGGGGTC
>Ga0316193_10000680_pt1 | contig 21755 bp, 18 predicted proteins | sample MerIslsedime2_MG_FD_207735 | JGI IMG/M metagenome (GOLD analysis project Ga0316193, IMG submission 207735) | Coastal sediment microbial communities from Maine, United States - Merrow Island sediment 2 | ecosystem: Environmental > Aquatic > Marine > Coastal > Sediment | place: USA: Maine... | reverse complement strand
TTTGACGCCAATGCCTCAGCCGGTGATCCGGAGTTAGGTGTCGCGATACCGGCTGATCTGGACATCGCCAATATCAAGCGCCGCGCACGATACGCACCTGTGTACATGGTTCGCGACGGATCCAGCATCGAACAAATCATCCTGCCGGTGTACGGCTCCGGATTATGGGCAACCATGTACGGATACCTGGCACTCGAGAATGATGGGGTGACGATTACAGGACTTCGTTTCTACGCCCATGGCGAAACGCCGGGGCTTGGAGATCAGATCGACCGGGACGACTGGCGCCAGATATGGGTTGGCAAGGAAGTTAGCGATCCCGAAGGTAACGTGCGCATTGAAGTCATTCGTGGTGCCGTGCAGGACGACGGCGGTTCGGGTGACAGCCGTTACCAGATTGACGGGATGTCAGGCGCAACGCTAACAGGTCGGGGGGTCACGAATCTCGTGCAGTATTGGGCAGGTCCGCATGGTTTCGGACCGTATCTCGAACAATTTTCACAATCGGACGACGCATCGTAATGGCTGAAACCCGCAAAGTATTGATCGACCCGCTCGTCGACAACAACCCGGTTACGCTACAGGTACTCGGCATCTGTTCGGCGCTCGCCGTGACAACATCGCTGATGCCTGCGCTGATTATGTGCGTGGCACTGACCAGCGTTGCCGCGTTGTCAAATGCTGCGATCAGCAGTATTCGTAGCCGCATTCCGAACAACATTCGAATAATTGTGCAGATGACCATTATTGCGTCACTCGTTATTGTTACCGACCAGTTGTTGCGTGCTTATGCGTTCGAAACCAGCAAGCAATTGTCCGTTTTCGTCGGCTTGATCATCACTAACTGCATCGTGCTGGGTCGCGCCGAAGCATTTGCGATGAAGAATGGCGTCGGGCTCAGTTTTCTCGACGGCCTTGGCAATGGCCTTGGTTACAGCGTGATATTGCTAATCGTCGCGACGGTGCGCGAGTTATTTGGTGCAGGTTCATTGTTTGGTTTTTCGGTTTTGCCGCTGACATCAAATGGCGGCTGGTATCCAGCCAACGGCCTGATGCTGTTGCCACCCAGCGCATTTTTCATTATTGGCTTGCTGATCTGGGCGGTACGCAGCTGGAAGAAAGAGCAAGTCGAGCGAGCCGACTACCAGATTCATGAAGTGCACAGAACGGAGGTTTTCTGATGGAAGCCTACGTGAACCTGTTCATCCAGGCTGCGTTTGTCGAGAACCTGGCGCTCGCGTTCTTCCTCGGCATGTGTACGTTCCTTGCCGTTTCGAAGCGGGTTGAAACGGCGATCGGTCTCGGCATCGCCGTCGTCGTTGTGCAGGCCATTACGGTGCCTCTTAATTACCTCGTTTATTCAGTCTTCCTGAAAGATGGTGCGCTAGCGTGGGCAGGGCTGCCGGATGTGGATCTGAGCTTCCTTGGGTTGGTTAGTTACATCGGCGTAATCGCTGCTCTGGTACAGATTCTCGAGATGTTGCTCGATCGCTACTTTCCAGCGTTGTACAACGCCCTCGGAATTTTTCTCCCGCTCATCACGGTTAACTGCGCGATTCTTGGCGGCACCTTGTTCATGGTCGAGCGGCAGTACGATTTTGGCCAGAGCGTGGTTTACGGAATTGGCAGTGGCGCAGGCTGGGCTATTGCACTGATTGCGCTGGCCGGCATTCGCGAAAAACTCAAATACAGCGACGTGCCGGACGGACTGCAGGGGCTTGGCATCACGTTCATCATCGTTGGACTGATGTCTCTAGGTTTCATGGGCTTTTCCGGAATCCAGCTCTGATGAACGACACATCCATTCTGCTACAAATTCTGCTCGGATCGGGCTTGTTTACCGCGATCATCCTGGTATTAGTGTTCGTCATTCTTGCCGCTCGCTCGAAGCTTGTGGCGAGTGGCACCGTGTCGGTACTCGTCAATGAAGACCGGGAACTGAAACTTCCGGTCGGTGTGAAGTTGATGCAGGGCCTCGCGGATGCGGATCTGTTTCTTGCATCGGCTTGCGGCGGCGGCGGAACTTGCGGTCAATGTCGCGTCCAGGTTACGTCTGGCGGCGGCGCGATACTGCCGACAGAACGATCACTCATCAACAAGCGCGATGCGGCGGCGCATTACCGCTTGTCATGCCAGGTCATGGCGAAGCAGGACATGCATGTGCAAGTGCCGGACGAGGTGTTCGGGGTACGGCGCATTCAGTGTAAAGTGACATCGAATAATAATGTCGCCAGTTTTATCAAGGAGCTGGTGCTTGCCTTGCCGGAAAGCGAAGAGCTCGAATTTCGAGCCGGTGGTTACATTCAAATCGAATGCCCACCGCACGACCTGAAATACAGCGACTTCGATATTGACGAAAAATTTCGTGATGAGTGGGATCGGTACAACCTGTGGCGTTACGAGTCCCATGTGGCGAAGCCTGAAATGCGCGCTTACTCGATGGCCAATTTCCCTCTCGAAAAAGGCACCGTCAAACTGAATGTTCGCATCGCCACGCCACCGCCAGGTGCTGACGATTCAATACCGCCGGGCATCATGTCTTCCTGGATTTTCAATCTGAAGGAAGGCGACGACGTCACGATTTCCGGACCGTACGGCGAGTTCTACGCAAAGGAAACCGACAATGAAATGGTATTCGTGGGTGGCGGCGCAGGCATGGCGCCGATGCGCTCGCATATTTTCGATCAGTTGAAACGCAAGCATTCGAGCCGCAAAATGTCCTTCTGGTATGGCGCACGCAGCCTCAAGGAAGTGTTCTACGAATCAGAGTTTGACGAGTTGGATGCTGACAACGCGAATTTCAACTGGCATCTCGCACTTTCTGAACCGCAGCCCGAAGACGATTGGCAAGGACCGACCGGCTTTATTCACACGGTATTGCACGATCAGTTCCTGAAGGGGCACGACGCTCCCGAGGACTGCGAATACTACATGTGCGGGCCACCCATGATGAATTCTGCCGTGATCAAGATGCTGGAGGATTTCGGTGTGCCGCGCGAAAACATTATGTTGGACGACTTCGGTGGCTGAGAACCAGCCATGAGCATCCGGCTTGGTCTGGTGATTGCTGCGGCGTTACTCGGCGCGTGCCAGCAGTCTTCACGATTACCTGAATTCGAATTGCAGGGCGGTACGATGGGCACGATGTTCAGTGTCAAACTCGTCGCGCCACGTGATGACCTCTCGACGGAAGCATTGCGCAATCAGATTCGTGACCGGCTTGATCGTATCGACATGGTTATGTCGACATACAACGAGAAGTCCGAGTTGTCGATGTTCAACGCGAATGGGTCAACGGACTGGTTCGATGTATCGCTGGAGCTTTGTACTGCCATAGAGCAGACGCTTGAGATTAGCAGTGCGACCGATGGTGCATTCGATGTCACTGTCGGTCCGGTAGTCAATTTGTGGGGCTTTGGCCCGGATGACGCGAATGCGGCGCCGCCGGATCAAGCGGAACTGGATGCGGCGCTGTCAAATGTCGGCTTCGAAAACTTGAAGGCGCGCTGTGACATTCCTGCATTACGAAAATCGAAACAGGAAATTTACGTCGACTTGTCGGGCTGGGCAAAAGGCTACGCTGTTGATCAAGTGACGCTATTGCTGGACCAGAATCATATTACGGATTACCTGGTCGAAATCGGCGGTGAGCTCAGCGCGAAGGGTCTGAATGCCAAACAACAAAAGTGGGCAGTCGCTATCGAGCAACCGCTGGCAGGTGTTCGCCAGCCTCAGACCGTCTTACGACTGACGAATTATGCAGTGGCGACATCCGGTGATTATCGAAACTTTTTTGAATACAAGGGCAAGCGATACTCGCATACGATCGATGGACGTGACGGTAAGCCCGTCTCGCATGGACTGGCTGCTGTGACGGTCATAAGCAAATCCGCGGCATACGCGGATGCGATGGCAACGGCGCTGCTGGTGCTTGGCCCGGAGTCCGGGCCGGTTCTGGCTGAAAAATTGCAGGTTGCCGGCCTGTTTCTCATCCGACACAAGGGTGAACTACTTGAACTGACGACGTCGGTTTTTGATGGATTGAATTTACGATGATGACTGTCCTGGTAACGTTTCTAATTAGTTTTCTGCTGCTCTTGCTGGTTATTGCAGGCATGAGCGTCGGCGTAATGAATGGGCGCAAGCCGATCAGCGGCAGTTGCGGCGGCCTGAACGGCGGAAAATGTGAGCTTTGCAGCGGCAGTTGCCGCAACCGTAAGAAATAGCGACGGAGAGCGTTGATATGCAAAAAACATCCTGTCTGGTTAAAGACTACATGGCAAGCACGCTGACGACGTTTCGGCCGGACACCGACGTGCTCGACGCGGTTCACGAACTCGTCACCCATCGCATCGCGGGTGCGCCCGTGGTCGACAGCGATGGTAATTTGATCGGGGTATTGTCTGAACTCGATTGCATGCAGGTTGCACTGAATGCCGGATACCACGGCAACTGGGGCGGGCCGGTGTCAGAATTCATGAGTGATGACGTGCAAACCGTCGATGCGGAGATGAATATCATCGATCTTGCGCAGGTCTTCGTTAATTCGAAGTTCCGCCGATTCCCGGTCATGGACGGGAACCGGCTGATAGGTCAGATCAGCCGGCGAGACGTGCTAAGGGCGCTGCAGGAACTCGCCAAAAGCTGAAATAAATTCGGGCCCAGGGCCTATTCACTGACGCCGGGTCGCGGCTAAGCGATATACGTGCGCAAGAGTTTATTCAGACTTCAGGACCGATAGAAAATGCGGGTTCTCTTCTTTGTCGGACAGCACCGTATGACAGAGATCGCAGTCGCGCGATATTCGTTCCCGGTCGGCAGTTCTCAATTTCTTGCCGTGACAACGATAACAACCGGGTGACGTTTCATGACCGATATGCTCTGGATACGTGTTCCACCATACTTTCATACCCGGAAATACATTGACCGAGTATATGTCGCCCAGAGCCTGCGCGGCCGAATTAACAAGGTCTGAACTCTCTTCGGCGACTTCGGGATAATTCTCTGCGTAAAAGCGATGCAACTCGTCGCTGATAGTTGTACGCGCTTGCTCGTGCGAGGGGTATTCTGCATCGATGATGCGAAGACCCTCACGCTTTACAAATGGTAACGATTGATCGATCAAGCCGTCGCGAATAGCAAGATCTATCTCGCGGTCCGGGGGGGCGTATTTGTGGCTCGGCCGGTTGTGGCAATCGACACAATCCATGAAACGCCAGATGCCTCCTTCCTCCGGCGCTTTTCTGTCGCTGTACGTTTTGACCGTACCATCGGTATCCGTGAATTCAACGTCGTAAATGTCTTCGCGGGTCTCGTCCGATCGGTAACGAATACTGACTTCGGGATCGACGTGCCAATGTATACCAGACGATTTGCCTTGTCCGGCGGCGCCACCGACCTTTAACAGAATCGCGCTGGTCAATTCCGTGTTCATCTCGTCATCTTCGTAGCTTTTCGTTACGGTCAGCTTCTCGCCAACAAACTTGGTTGGCCAGTGGCACTGCTCGCAGGTATCGCGGGCCGGGCGCAGATCGTGAAGAGGTGTCGGGATTGGTCGAGGAAACAGGTCGAAAGCAACAGCGATCAGCTGCCAGGCGCCGTCGAGTTTGGATTTTACGAACCAGTCGGCTCCTGGCCCTATATGACACTCCGCGCAGCTGACGCGTGAGTGTGGAGACCGCTGATGTGCCGTGTGCTCAGGTTCCATCACCGCGTGACAAGCCGTGCCGCAAAATTCGACGGATTCCATAACTTCGACGCCTTTGTAAGTGGCGCTGGCGAGTATCACGATATTGACCATGGTTGCACCGAGAAATACCAGCAGCCAGCGGCGTGTCTTGGGCACGTTCAGGTCGAAGATGGGCAGCGGCGGGCTTCCTTCACCGCCGGTCATTCGACTCGCCTTGCGGCGCCACAGGAAAGAGCCGATCGGAATCAGGATCAGTCCGAGTACGAAGATCATCGGCAGGATCAGATACGTCAGGATGCCGAGGTACGGCCCACCTTCAAACCCGATTTGCTCCATCGCAAACAGGCTAACGATGAGCACCAGGCTCGCGATCGCAATTCCTGTTCCGGCCAGGCTCAATTTATTGTGGGTGATGGATGCAAGAAAATTTCTAAACATGACATTCCTCGATTGCCGTCAAACTCGGGTATTTTTTTTTGCTTCGCTATCCCGGCCAGTTCATTTTTTTTATGGCCGGCGCTTATTGTTACATCAATAGCTGAGCAGTGCCCAAATGATTCCAACCGCGAGGGCGACCCCGATAATAAGGAAGATCGAGCCCCAGACATAGGCTTTTCGTCGTTCCCTGTCCGTCGGTGCGTCTACGAGGTAATCGTCCAGTTCGTTGTTGTCAATCAATCGCTGGTACTCCAGCGGTCGTTCCGACTTGAACCGTTGCAGAGACATTTTTCCGGTGAATATTACGAGATCCATTGGAAAGCTTTCCGGACGCAGATGCGTGTGGAAGAAATGGAACACGAAAATGAAACCGGTGGCCAACAAGGCCTCATCACTGTGTACCACATAGGCTGCGTTTAGCGTCCAACCGGGCAGAAAACGGGTGAAGAAGTCCGGCAGCCAGAGCATCAGTCCTGACAGTCCGATGATCACCACGCCCCAGAAAACAGCGAGGTAGTCGAATTTTTCAAAATAAGTCCACCGGTCGCCGGGAGGACGCTCACCGAGGTAGAAGAAGTAACGAATATTTGCAAAGAAGTCGCTGAAGTCCTTCGGCTGCGGAACCATTGAGTTCGGTCCCCATAACAGTCCGCGCTCTTTCCGGACCACCCAGCGAATAAACAGATTGCCCAGATGAACCGCCATGTATCCAAATGTTCCGATTGCCGCGAGACGATGAATAAATCTCGCTGAATCGATGCCGCCAAGCAGGTCCACTAATTGTTGCGCCCACGGCGCGGCATGGAACTTGATTGGCAGCCCGGTCAGGGCGAGCAGCAGGAATGTCGAAATAATCACGACGTGCATACGTATGTTCATTGTTGAGAAGCGCTTTACGTATTGGCCGACGTGGGAATCGTCATTCTCGAATTCGCCTCTCAAAGTGCCAACCAGCGATCGTTGCAGCCAGAGAATATCGTGCACGCCAAAAAACGTGAAGACGCCAAGCAACAAACCGGTCATGGCGAACCAGACGACATACACAGCGAAATTATCGTCGGGATTCGAGGGGTCGTTATGCGGATCGAAACTGATAAAAGACGCCGTAACAGACTCGTGACAGCGACTGCAAGTGGCCACCAGGTTGGCGGAATTTATGCTCGACTGCGGATGCTCGGCGGGAAGATTCTTGTGCGGCGTGTGGCAATCGGAACAGGTCGCCCCGCTGACCATCCCCAGGTCGTTCGCTTTGCCGTGGAAACTGTCCCTGAAAGTCGTCAGGTATTCCTCATGGCAATGGCCACAATTGTCCGCCGAGTTCAGTCGGCTGACCGCCGTTGTAGGATCGGCAATGGCGTGGGTTTGGTGACAGTCTGTGCAAACAGGGCCTTCCTCGCCTTCCTGCCATGCCAGACCATGCGCGCTGAGTTTTTTCCAGTCCTCCAGCAACAGCAGATGACAGGTGCCGCACATATCCGGCGATTGCCCGTGCGCGGTCGCCGATCGCTCGTTTGCGACCTCAAGTATGCGGTGATCCCCGTGGCAGTTGCTGCAACTCGGGGCGTCAATCAAGCCCGACAATAACAGCGCTTTTCCATGTTCGCTCGTCAGATACCCGTCGACAAGAGCCGCCGGTGCATCGTGACATCCGCCACAATGCTTGATCTGGTTGACCGACGACACTGCTGACGCGAGGTCCGAGTTTGGGTGAATCTGGTGCGGATCGCCATGGCAGTCATTGCACCGTGTTTCACCGTCGTGAACGCTTCGTCCGATCGACCTCTGTACCCGTCCATGACATGCGCCACAGCTTTCCTCGTCCGTTAGTGGGTCGAGGTCATCCTCACTATGCTCTGCCGTCACGTTGGTGTGGCAGTCCTGGCATACCAGGTCAGGGTGTGCGGGTGAGGAAAAAACCACATCGCCATGGCATTCGGCGCAATCGATGGCCTCCGCCCAGGCTAATGACGTAAGCAATGACAGGAGACTCAGAATCAAGAAAGCTCTGGAATCGCTGATGCAGCGTGCGGTTTTTGACATTTCTTCGACTCGTCCGCTAAACCTGAGCCATTAATATTCCAATGCTCTGACTTTTACTATCGGTGTTTTCCGAAGTCATGCAGGACGACCGACGATAGCTGAGCCTGCTCAATGTTCAGCCAGATTCGATCGCTCTTCAGAAATATTGAGCCGCATCTCTTCCCGAAGGTCATTAACTCCGCCAAAGAACTCGCGCATCATCACGACCCAAAGATAGTAGCCACGCTCAGTCAGGTGTAATTGCACGCCGCTTTTTCTTATCGCGCCGATCAGCTTCAGGCCAGCCAGTTCTTTACGCAGCGCGCGGCGAAAATCGCCATCAAATCGATACTCAGCCGCGTCGAGATCGAGCGAACCACTGAAGAAACGCATCAGCAGGTAATAGCGCATTTGATCGACGCGATTCATCGTTTTCTGCCTGACAATCCCTGTTGTGCCGTCCTCGACAAGATGCAAGTAGTGATTTATCGAAAAGGTGCTGGCATACAGGCTGCCGTCAAGATAGCTGAATGCACCGCTTCCGAGCCCCAGGTACTCATCGCGTTCAACGATGTATTCGTCAATCATGTTGCCATCACGCGAGAAGCACCATCCGGACGAGCGCCGGTAGCCCGCGTTTTGCATGTGCCGGACGATCAACTGGTAAAGCTCTTTTTCGCGCCGGTAATTGATAGCGCCTAACTCCCGCTGCATTGACCGGGCTGTGCTGTTTGCGGTCATCAGTGGGTAAAACGAAACCTGATCAGCATTCACTTCGTTGGTCAGGACGCGGAGGTCATTCAACAATGATGTTTTTGTCTGGTGCGGAAAATTGAAAATCATGTCGACATTAAGCGTGTCGAACTCACCCCGAATCCGAATCAGACGTTCGCTGATCATCTGGCCGCTACCGTACTGGTCGTAACGATGCATCTCCCGTAGTAATTGATCGTCGAAACTTTGCACGCCAACCGAAAGCCGGTTGACGCCCACGTCGCGCAGTAAAGGCACGCGCACGTCGTCGATGTCGTCCGGATTGGTCTCGACTGAAATTTGCCCGACGGGATGTAGATCACGAATCAGCCTGACCGTTTCGATCAATTCGGCGGGCAAGACAGTGGGCGTTCCGCCGCCGATGTAAACCTCGTTGAAGCGAAATCCTGCTGCCGTGGCGTTGCGAATCTCCTCGCGCAGCGCCACGAAATACTGCTCGGCTCGATCTTTCTTGAATTGCACCCGATGAAACGAGCAAAACGGACACAGCACGACGCAAAATGGAATATGCAGGTAAAGCAGATACTGCTTGTTGCGGTCGGCCGCCGGCAACGAGACCGCGGCGGTTGAGTCGCTGAAACTCATGTGTCCGCGATTAATGGCGTGAACGAATGTTCCGATCAGTGAATCGGGAATCACGATCGGAACACCTGCTCAACTGTCGTTCAAAGTCAGTCTACTCCGCGTACAGTGGCGCGATATCGATGTAGATTTTGTAGTGGGAAATCAGTTTTCCGCTCAGCTCAAAAACGTTGACGAACGGCAACGTTAATTCTGATCCATTCAGGCGCTGGTAGGTAACTTCTCCCTCGCACACTAACGTGGATCCGCTCACCAGCGTGTTGGTCAACGCATGCGAGGAGCCTTTTATGGTGTCAAAAAAGCCGTCGACTGCGGAACGAATCGTTTCCACTCCGTATACAGCGGGCGCTGACCCGAATCGAAATTTCGCGTCGTCAGTAAGATACTCAAGGAACGTCTCCGTGTCCTTGCTGTCAATCGCATCGAAAAGGCTGCCAAGCCACTCCGGCGCCGTGCCGATTGTCATTGTTGACTGGCGTAGTAATGAAGCAGCGCTTTGACATCGTCGTCGGACAATGGGTCCATTTTCTCTTTCATCTTGGCTGGCTGTTCTCGGTCACCGGCGGCGAATTGCGCGAAAGAGGTTTTAAGATAGCCCATCTGCTGGCCGCCCAGCATGCTCGCCTCATCTTCTGCGTTCATGCCGGCATCCGAATGACATTTATCGCAGTGTTCATTGTGGAGTGCCTCGCCAGCAGCAGCGAGTGAAGCATCAAAATCCTGGGTGGCACGCACATACGGCAGTTCTGAGTATGCTGCGGCGATGTCCTCGATATCTTCATCGCTGAGCCCTTCGGTAACGCTGCACATGTTTGTTTCTGGTCGAGACGTGTCGCCCTGGTTGTAGGCATGGTCGGCACACGGTCGCTCTTTGTCCCGGTAAATAAACAACGCGTCGGAATGAACGAATTCGTCTATGCCCGCGATGGTCGGGACATCACTCCATTGGCTGACGCCATTGTCGCCATGACAGTCGTTACATTCCTGCATGATGGCATCAAGGTCAGCCGCGTTGACGACGGGGGCCAGCAGGGAAAGGGCGGCCGATGCCGCATATAGTCGTAGCCTCTTCATCAAATTCTCCAGTTTTAGGATTCGAGCAATCGGAAATTATAACCGGTCGGCGTGTCCGCTTGAACCTGTTTTACGATAAGAACAAATGTGCCCGTATCCAGCAATAAGTGAAAACCGAGGCGATTAAGTGCGCTGTGAGCCTGCGAGTCTTACGTATGTACAAAACTTGTTCAACACAGCCGGAGCGGGCACTCGGCAAAAAAAAATCCTCTGAAAACAGTCGCTTAAAAAATGACTAACTGCGCGGTTCAGGCTGTTATCCGGTGACCCTGGAACGTGCCCTTCCTTGATAGGTAGATCCCGCTATAGAAAGCGCTAACGCATTTGATAAAAGGAACGAGCACAAGAAGGCTGATTTTTGAGAGACGTTGTTTTGAACGTCGATCGTAAGAAATTTATCAATCGGAAGGGGAAGATAATGTTCAGTAGAACTTTCAAGCTCGCGGCATTGGTTTTCGTCGGGCTCGCCCTATGGGGTTGCGAGGGCGACAAAGGTGATACCGGCGCAACCGGTGCAGCAGGAGCGGACGGCGCAGATGGTATGGACGGACTGGCCTGCTGGGACCTGAATGGTAACGGCATTGGGGATCTCCCCGACGAGGATCTTAACGGCGATGGCGTGGTCGACGTTCTTGACTGTAACGCCACTGCCAGCGGCGCAATTATGATCGGTGACGGTTCTGCGCTCACCCCGGAGCAGATCGAGATACTCGGCAAGCTTGAAGCCGTTATTACCGGAGTGACTGTCGCGAGTCCACCGGTGGTGGATTTCACTGTTACCGATGGCAACGGCAATCCGGCATTAGGCATCGCTGAATCCGTGACCTGGTTTACTTTTGCCAAATTGGTGCCGAATACCGATCCGGATATCAATGGCGGACTGCCGTTCTGGCAAAGCTACGTAAATTCCGCCTCAACCTCCACTGAGCCAGGCGGACTCGCGAATGCCGTGCAGGCAACGACCGATACTTTCCGTTCCGGTGGAACGCTACTGGAACTCGGCAGCGGCAATTATCAATACACGTTTGGTACAGACGTGGCTGCTGTCACCGAACCGATCGCAGTAGCCTGGGAACCCAACCTGACACACCGTGTCGGCATGGAGATTCGCCTGAGTGGCGAAGGCGAGGTCCCGCTGGCGCCGGACAACCCGGTGTTCGACTTTGCTCCTGACGGCGGCGCAGGCTCAGGTGTTACAAGGGATATCGCGACCACTGCCAGTTGCCAGAATTGCCATTACGAGTTTGATTTGCATGGCGGTCCGCGCAAGTCGGTCGAATACTGCGTGACCTGCCACAATCAGGGCACCGTCGATCCGGATACCGGAAACACTGTGGACATGGCCCACCTGGCGCATTCCATCCACATGGGTGAGGACCGTACAAATCCATACATCGTTATCGGCTACGGTGGCAGCGTCCATGATTATGGTGAGGTAACGTATCCGCAAGCGAAGACCTATTGCGAGACTTGTCACACGGCCTCAGAAGCGACTGCCGATGGCGACGCCTGGAATGAGGGTGCAACGGCATCGACCTGCGGTGGTTGTCATGACGATGGACTGCTGGTGGCAAGTAACGATCCAGTGACCGGAATAGCCATGTACTCTTTCGATCACGATGCTGCCGGTGCTGACGTTCCGGTCGGGGTTGCTCAGGACGGCCTGTGCGCCAGCTGTCATCTCGGCTCAATTTCCGGGGCAGGTCCCGCGCTCGCTATCCACAGCAGTATCCGCGGCGATGATCGGGCACGCGCGGCAGCCGGTGATAACTTCGTATTCGAGTTCATTAGTGCGACCAACACCGCTCCTGGCGAGACTCCGATAGTTACGTTCATCGTCAAGGATCCTGATGGCAATGCCTATAACATCCTGACTGACCCCGAGTTCACCGATCCCGACAATTCGGCGCTGAATCTCTACGTTCAGTGGGCGACGGCTGACTACTACGGTGGTGACGAGCTTGGCCTGGTGCACGGCGGCAGGATTAATGACGACCTGACGACCCAGGCTGTCCAGGACCTGAACTTCCGAGACACTGGCTACCCCTACAGGATGCGTCTCGGTGCCATCCAGGCCGTTGCCGTACAGAACGCGGACGGTAGTTTCACGGTCCCGTTCTACAGAGCGCTGCCGGCCGAATTTACCGGCGATGTGATGTTTGCACTCGGCGGACATCCGGCATTCGAGACCACGGACGCCGATGGTGTAACGGCCTTCGAAAGAGCTGCGACCATCAGTGCTGTGTACTATCCGGGTGAGCCGCGAGACGCTGCCTTTGATAGTGCGCAGTGCAACAGTTGCCACAAGCGTCTTTTGGCGCATGGCTCTAACCGCAATGGCAATGTCGAGATCTGCCTGGCCTGCCATAACAGTGACGCGGCTGTGTGTTCCGCCAATCCGGATCCTCTGGACGGCTCATGCCCGGATGGCGAAACGCAGGAAGGCTACCACATGGGTTATATGGTGCACGCGATCCACGCGGCGAGCACAACCTATGAGGGTGGCGCGTTCTCCGGGGTCACCTACCCGCAGAGCATCGGAAACTGCGATACCTGCCATAAAGATGGTAGCTATAACGTCGCTCGTACGACCGCCAGATCAGTCAGCACCAATCAGGGATCTGACATCAGGGTCTGGACGGACGACATCGCTTCGACGCCGAGCGCGGCAGCCTGTGGCGTCTGCCACACCAGCACGGCGGCCACTGGTCACTTTGAGTCCCAGGGCGGCCAGGTTGATGACCTGAAGTGCACGATCCTCGGTGCCGAGTGTGGTGATGTCGACGGGATGACTGGCAGCGGCATACCAAACGGTCAGGAAGCCTGCGCGGTATGTCACGGCACGGGTGCGGAATTCGAGACCGCGACGTTCCACAACCCTGGCTTGGAACATTAGCAACAACAAACGGGGCGCCCGCAACGGGCGCTCCGTTTGAATAGCTGAGGATTTGATCGACCAAGGTACGGGCCAAACTGGTGTTTGGCCCGTTTTTTTATGCGTGACTGTCGTTGTCGAAATATTTGACAGAGATTTCCAGAACCTGTTTTTCGATTGTATTTCCATACGTATTTGTGCCGATGCTCCGGCGGCGAATTGGTATGTTGATTTTGGGTACCGGTTGGTACAGTCTAGTCGCAGCAAAAAGAATGGCGCCGAAGTGTGCGTGCCGCGAACAGCAAAAATAAGGTAACGGATCATGGCAAGTTTTAGGAATTGCACAGGCCGCATTGCGGCACTCATGCTTCTCGGTATTTTTCTCACTGCCTGCAGCGGCGAAGACGGCGCTCCAGGCGCGACCGGCGCTAGCGGGTCCACTGGAGAGACCGGCCCGCCCGGGCCTTCCACCGGTGGCGGAATCCCGGTGACCTCTGCCGAAAAAATTAATGTCGCGGTTACCAGTGTCGAATTTCCAGCCGAAGGAGGTGCGCCGACCGTTCAACTGACGCTCAGAAACGATCTCAACCAGGGATTGGTCGGATTGCCCGCCGCCAATATTCGTTTCGTCATTGCACAGCTGACGCCGGGAACGCAGGGTGGATCCAGCGAGTGGCAATCTTACGTTACCCGCGATGACGGCGGTGTCACCGACGCCCAGGCAACCACTGAAACTGCCACTGCCGGTGACTATGTGGACAACCTTGACGGAACGTATTCTTACACGTTCGCAAATGCACTTACCGATTACCCGGCCGGGCCGGTTTTCGACGCATCCAAGACCCATCGTGTCGGCATTGAGATACGCACGAATTCAGGCGGATTCTGGCCGGAAAACATCCCGGCGGACAACGCACCGTACGATTTCCTGCCGACCAGCGGTGATCCGACATTTGAACGCCTGATCGTCGACAGCCAAAGTTGTAATGCCTGTCATGACAATCTCGAATTGCACGGTGAAGCTCGCTTCGACGTCGAATATTGCGTTCAGTGTCACAATCCATACTCCATCGATGGTGATACCGGCAACACGGTCGACATGAAGGCGTTGGTGCACAACATTCATGCCGCAAGGCCTGATTACGTGATCGTTGGTTTCGGTGGCCGTGTACATGAATGGTCCGAGCTGAAGTGGACGCAGGACCTCAGGAACTGCGAGACCTGCCATAACGAGGACAATCCGGACACGCCACAAGCCAGCAACTGGCGCCTCGTTGCCAATCGTGCTTCCTGCGGCACCTGTCACTACGACGACGGCGTGCCGGATAGCGGGCACGATTATGCGATTGAAGACGGCACGCATCCGCTTGGACTGGCGTTCATCGACGATACACAGTGCATCGACTGCCATGGACCGGATGGCACGGTGACAAATCCGGAAGGCCGACTGGTACAGACGCCGATAGCGCACGAGATTCTTGAGAAAACGGCCGGCGAGTCTTTCTCGTACAATATCCTGGACATAGTGGGTACGGCGCAGGGCGAAATCCCGGTGATTACGTTCTCAGTCACCGACCCGACCAGCAATGATGACGCGTACAACATCCATACGGATGAGCCGTTTACCACATGCGCGCAGGGTGCCAGTCGACTGGCTGTCAACATAGCCTGGAGCGCAACTGACTACGCCAATATCGACAGCGGAAGTCTTCCCGCCCTGCCGATTTCCATGAATCCGCTGGCGGCCTGTGGCGGCACATCAACGGACAACGGAGACGGTACCTTCACGGTAACCGCACCGATTGCAGTTCCCGCCACGGCAAGCGGTACGCTTTCGGTCGCAATTGAGGGTCATCCGGCGGTGGACGTTGACAACGATGGCTCACCCGAACGTATCGCCGTCACCAATGCGGTAGCTTATGCACCCATTACGGACGCGGACGCAGTACCGAGACGAGACGTTGTCGACATACAAAAATGCGATGACTGCCACAACCAACTCTCGCTGCACGGCAATAATCGCACCGACAAACCCGAGGTATGCGTGACTTGCCACAATCCGATGATGACAGACGTCAACCGGCGTAGTGCCGACCCATGTCTGACCGATCTGGGAGCCGATGACACATCGATCGATTTCAAGTTTATGGTCCATGCTATCCATGCGTCGGGTGCAATCGGTAAACCTTACGAAGTCTGCGGTTTTGGTAACAGCTCGCATTCTTACGACATTACCTATCCTGGAAGACTGAATAACTGCGAGGGCTGCCATCTCGCGGGTACCTACTTCCCCGTCGACGGCGCTGACGTGTTCGGCACAACGTTTGACGCCAACGATCCGGCAATTCTCACAGATGATCGCGTTGTATCACCGAACACGGCTGTCTGCTCTGCATGCCATGTCGATGAATTGGACACCGAGCATATGCGACAGAACGGCGGCGACTTCAATGCAACGAAAGCAGCGGACGGCACTATGAGTTCGTTCAGCATCGAAACTTGCGATGTCTGTCACGGTCCTGGCAAGACTGCTGACGTGAAAGAATTGCACGGGGTCGGTACATTCGAGTTCAACTAAACAGCGTCGTGAGTCTTCTAATGCAGGCTCACGGCTTGGTTATTCTTACTGTGCTCTTTTTTGACAGGGATGCGTAAACGAATGGATCTGAATACTATCGGTCGTTTCGGCTTGTTGCTCTTGCTATGCAGCCTGGGTGCGTCCATCAGCCTGGGGCAAACAGCGGAAGAACCTGAAGCTGAGGTTCCTTACAGTAAGAAGGGCGCCGATTCCTGTTTTGCCTGTCATGATGACCAGGTGACCCTGGCCGTATTTCGAACAGCGCATGCGGTACCGAGCGATTCGAGGACGCCCTTCGGGCATGGCCAACTTCAATGCGAAGCGTGTCATGGTCCAGGCGGGGATCATGCGGCACGTGTACGGCGCGGCAAGGAACGACCGCCCGTAGTGAGGTTCAGCCCAGACTCTGCAACGCCAGTAATCGAACAGAACAGCTATTGTGTTGAATGCCATCAAAGCGACACGGGATTTGGTTGGCACGGTAGCGCACACGACGACAATACCGTCGCATGTGCGGACTGCCACGTCAGTCACGCAGAACGTGACCCGGTGATGAACACCGTAACGCAGGCAGACGTCTGTTTCGATTGCCATCAGCAACAGCGGACGCAGTCGATGAAGCCGTACTCGCACCCAATACGCCAGGGCAAAATGGACTGCGGCAGCTGTCACAGTACGCATGGCGAAACTGCGGAGTTGCAGTTAGTGCGACAAACACTCAATAACACCTGTTATGACTGCCACGCTGAAGTTCGTGGCCCCTACCTGTGGGAGCATGCACCTGTAGCTGAAGATTGCAGTACCTGTCACGATCCGCACGGTTCGAATCACGCGGGATTGCTGACTATGCGTGCGCCGATGCTATGCCAGAGTTGTCACTCACAGTCCGGGCATCCGAGCCTGCCTCAGGATGAACGCGGCCTGCCTTCGGGCACGCCATCGCAATATCTGCTGGGGCAGAACTGCATGAATTGCCACAGTCAGGTACATGGATCCAATCACCCGTCCGGCCAGAAGCTGCAGCGATAGGGGGCTATGATGACGCGCTACCACAAAACCATTTACATCGGCGCAGCACTCTCGTTGTTACTCGCGTTACCCGGTGTCGTCAGCGCTCAGGCAGATACCAGCGACTGGGTGTGTGAGTCGTGCCCGTTTGAAGACGGCTATCGTGCCAGCTATGAGGCTGGTGCCACTTACGTCAGCGACGACGCGGCTCGATTCGGTAATGCGACCGGTTATGACGAAGAGGGTCCTTACGCGAACCTGGACGGCGAGGGAGCCTATGCGAGTGACGGCTATCGGCTTAGCTGGTATCTCGAAGACCTCGGGCTGGACTCACGCGTTGCAGAGATCGAAGGCGGACGCCAGGGCAGCTACGGTTTTTACGCGGGTTATCGTGAGTTGCCGTACCGACTTTTTGACACAACCGCGACTGTTTTTGACGCGTCTGCTGCGGACACGTTGGTGCTACCTCAATCCTGGGTACCTGCGGCAACAACCGGCGGCTTCACGCAACTGGACAGCTCGCTCAAATCCCGGAATATTCAGAGTGATCGCCAGATAATTGATATGGGTGCCGACTGGTTGCCGACCCAGCATTTCAAATTAACTGCAGATTTTCGTCGACAAAATCGGGACGGAATCGACAGTAAAGCGGGTTCCAGTTTTACCCAGTCTTCCATTTTGCCACGTACGATCGATTACGAGACGGACCAGATTGATCTTGGCGCGCGTTACCAGGCGACCCGGGGCTTTGTGACCCTCGCGTACTATGGATCGTTTTTTACCAATAAGAATTTATCGCTTACGTGGGATACGCCTTTTACGACCGTTCCAGGGGCGCAACAGCTACGCCAGGCGCAGCAACCGGACAACGAGTATCAGCAGGTGTCGCTGTCAGGTGCGTACTTTGCAAACCTGTGGGATACCGTCATTGCGTTTTCTGCCGCCACAGGCAGAGGCGAACAGAATGCCGAGTTGCTGCCGTACACCATAAATCCGGACATCAATGCCGGACCGCTGCCGCAGGCATCGCTCAATGGCAAAGTTGATACGAGCAATTATGCGCTGACTGTCACATCGAGGCCCGGGCAGCGTACACGCCTGAAGCTTGCTTATCGTTTCGATGAGCGGGACAACCAGACCGGGCAGTCCGACTGGACTCGAGTGATCGTAGATCTTCTGAACTCAGGCGATCCAACCAGCAACGTTCCGTACAGCTTCAAGCGCATGCGTCTGAATCTGAGTGCTGACGTTCGTTTGGGCGACACGCTGCGCGCGAGCGCCGGATATGATCGAAGTGAGCTCGACAGGGATTTTCAGGAAGTGGCGGAACAAACAGAAGATGCTGGCTGGGGAGAGCTTCGCTGGCAACCGAATACGGGCTTCGATGTACGTGCACGGGCTGGCGCGTCCGAGCGTGATATCGATCGCTACGACGAATCGGTGGGTCAAAGCCTCGGGCAGAATCCGCTGATGCGCAAATACAATCTCGCGTACCGCTATCGCAAGTTTGCCGAAGTGACATTGGCAGCGGCTATGATCGATTCACCGTTTTCGGTCAGCGCAACGGTGTTGGCCGCGGATGACAGTTACTCCCAGTCCAGGCTTGGTATGACGGGCAGTACCGAAACGCGCGCGACGATCGATTTCAGCTGGGCGATATCAGAGAACTCCTCGACCTACCTGATGTTCGGCACTGAAGAGATCGATGCAACACAACTCGGCAGTGAGCAGTCCGATGATGCCGACTGGCGCGCCGATCACGAGGATTCGTTCAATCACTTTGGCATCGGTGCTCGCTGGCGCCAACTAGCGGACAAATTTGATTTGCGCATTGACTACTCGCATGGCTCCGGTGATACGAAAATCGGCGTAAGCAGTGAGAGCTTTGGCGGTGAGAGCGATCTGCCGGACCTGGAGTCGACGCTGGACTCAGTCAGGCTGGAAGGCCTGTACCGCGTGTCAGAGCGGCTGGATGCAACAGTCAATTTGCGCTTTGAGCGTTTCTCGACGGAAGACTGGGCATTACAGGATGTCGCGCCGGATACGTTGCCGACCATTCTCACACTCGGGGCGTCGCCCTACGACTACGACGTGTGGGCACTTGGCATCGGCTTCCGCTATCGATTCGGCGATCGGGATGTCGCGCTAGTTAACTAGTCCTGCCATAGCCACGAAGGATCCTTTCAGTAGCCTTCTTAGTGAGCCTTATTTCCACCCATCGGTCGAATAATACTGCCTCAATTCTAGTCGGAGAAAATTCGCCGCGCAATTCGGAATTCTACGCATTGCGCCGGCCTTAATTGCGCCCACTATTAAGAAGTGCCGGGGGCATTTCCCCGGCGCGAATCGCAAAGGAGGTGAGCGAAATGCCTAACGTACGTAACATTTTGCCGAAGACAGGTCGCGAGACCCGAAGCGGTAGTGCAATGAGGCCGTTCACCCACAGCATGGAAGAGTTCTTTGAGAACCACATTCCTAGCCGCTGGATGGAAGGCTTCTTTGAACCTGCTGCCTGGAGCAAACCGTCGTTGAGAGAATTCGAACGCAATTTCGACGTCATGCCGAAAGTCGACATTCTTGACAAAAAAGACGCGCTCCTTGTCCGTGTAGAAATGCCCGGAATAAAGAAAGAAGACCTGGATATCACTATCGCAGGCGATCGACTGACATTCGAGGCCAAACGTGAGTTTGAAGAGGAAGAAAAAGATGATGATTTCTTCCGTCACGAGATGGCCTATGGTCGTATGTTCAGGGCGGTCCAACTGCCGATGGAGGTTATTGGCGATAAGGTGAAGGCCGAGCTGAAGGAAGGTATTCTTGAGCTCTATCTGCCGAAGGTCGAAGTAACCACACCTTACAAAGTTAAGGTCGCATAACATCCGGTAATACCAGCAAGATTGGGGGCGACACTCGTCGCCCCCTATTTTTATGTCCATGGACGGACGGGCAGACAATTGCTCCTGCATTTTCTGCACTTCCGCCATCCATGGCGGTCGTATGTCGCGGGCGCATGGATGCGCAGGAGCGACGAATGTCCATGGACGGACGGGCAGACAATTGCTCCTGCATTTTCTGCACTTCCGCCATCCATGGCGGTCGTATGTCGCGGGCGCATGGATGCGCAGGAGCGACGAATGTTCAAGAATGAACGAGCAGATGCTAAGCTTCCGGCTTGAAATTCGGCGGTAGTCGCGCATGCATTGTCCCTTTTGCAGTCATGAGGAAACCAAGGTCATCGATTCTCGACTGGCAGGCGAAGGCCGCCAGATTCGCCGTCGTCGTCAGTGTCTTGATTGCAATGAACGATTCACGACATTCGAGAGTGCAGAACTGGTCATGCCGCGGCTCGTGAAAACAGACAATTCACGACAGCCGTTCGACGAATCCAAACTCAGAAACAGCATGGTTCGGGCGCTGGAAAAGCGGCCGGTGCCATCAGATGCGTTTGAGAAAGCGGTTGGCCGGCTGGTACACAAGTTGCGCACGATGGGTGAGCGTGAAGTACCATCACGCATGATCGGTGAGCTGGTGATGGAGGAATTGCGCGGTCTGGATGAAGTTGCCTACGTTCGATTTGCTTCTGTGTACAGAAGTTTCCAGGACGTTACAGAATTTCAGGACGAAATCAAACGACTGCAGGATATTTCGAACGCGACTGCCAGCCGCGAACAGATGTCTTTGTTGCCGGAACTGCTGGGCAAGAAGAAATAAGAAGCTATGCAAAATTCAAATAGACAATCGTACAGGCGAAGACATGTTCAGCAAGATTGAAGACATTATCGCGGATATTGCAGCCGGCAGGATGGTCATCATGGTCGATGACGAGAGCCGGGAGAACGAGGGCGACCTGATGATCGCCGCCGAAAAAGTGCGAGCGGACGACATCAATTACATGGCGCGTTTCGCACGTGGCCTGATATGCCTCACGTTAACGCGGGAGCGATGCGCGCAGCTTCAGTTGCCGCTAATGGTTGAAAGCACAGATAAAAAGCATGCGACGAATTTTACGGTCTCGATTGAAGCCGCTGAGGGCATTGAGTCTGGCGTATCGGCGCATGACCGTGCGCAAACGATCCTGGCAGCAGTTCATGCCGATGCGCAGCCGGGACACCTGGTCAGACCGGGACACATATTTCCGATTATGGAGCAGGCGGGCGGCGTGCTGACGCGACCCGGCCATACAGAGGCCGGCTGTGACCTGGCCAGGCTCGCGGGCCTTGAGCCGGCCGTCGTGACTGTGGAAATAATGAATGTAGACGGCAGCATGGCAAGGCGACCGGATCTGCAAGAGTTCGCGCACGCGCACGGCTTTAACATTGGCACCATCGCCGATCTGATCGAGTATCGGCTGGCAAACGAAGCGAGTCTCGGCACCATGATCGGAAGTGGTACATGAGCAAGACAAAATCAGTCAGTAAGCGAGTCCGCTCGCGTGAGTTGACGGTGCAGGCGCTTTATCAGAAACAGATTACCGGTCACGATTTGCGTGAATTGCGCTCGCAATTCAAAGGAAGACCGGAATACAAAAAGGTCGATCAGGCGTATTTCGATCAAGCATTGGCCGCGATTTGTGAAAACACGGACGAAATAGAAAAAGGCATCGACGAATTCGCGGATCGCCCGATCGAACAACTCGACCCGGTAGAGAGAGCCATATTATTGCTCGGCTATTACGAGTTGCAGTCGGTAGTCGAAGTACCGTATCGAGTTGTCATAAA